>Ga0115567_10001326_pt1 | contig 24908 bp, 25 predicted proteins | sample COGITO_mtgs_1204_2_FD_88679 | JGI IMG/M metagenome (GOLD analysis project Ga0115567, IMG submission 88679) | Pelagic marine microbial communities from North Sea - COGITO_mtgs_120412 | ecosystem: Environmental > Aquatic > Marine > Epipelagic | place: Germany:Helgoland, sampling site Kabeltonne... | reverse complement strand
GTAACTCAGCCGGAGCAATCAACGCAACAGGTTTAGCCTGTTATGCATCTTGGTATCACCTTGGCCTGAGAAAACTAGAATGGGTATGGAAAAACTTCCACACCCGCCAAGTATACGACAGTGGCGTTAGAGACGTATTTAAACATTTAGCCGGTAATTTTCTGAGTAGTTTCCAATCCGAGCAAAATCAAAGAAACCCCTCAAGTTTATTAAACAATCAGCCTTTGCGGCAATTGATCAGAAGCCGCTTAGACTTTCATCGTATCGACAGAAATATTTCAAGCGGTCATTTGCGTGCGGTCACTATCAATGCCTCCAGTTACACAAGCCATGATTCTATCAGTTTTTACCAAGGCCAAGCCGATATCCAACCGTGGAAACGTGAACAAAGACGCGGCGTACCTTGTACCCTAAATTCAGAACACTTGATTGCCTCATCGGCAATTCCTATGCTGTTTCCACCGGTAAAAATGTTCGGTGAGTTTCTTGGCGATGGCTCGGTGCACCAATTGTCACCGCTGAGCCCTGCGATCCATTTAGGTGCAAAAAAAATCCTAATCATTGGTGTTGAACAACCCGAAAAAATATCTCGATTTGCCGACATGAATCGATTTCCCAGTAGCATCGCCATAGCCGGTCATTTGCTCGATACCATTTTTGCCGACACCCTAAAATCCGACATTGAGCGCCTTACGCGAATTAACGAAACCATCGCCCACATGACCCACAAACAACAGCAACAAACCCAGCTTAAAACCATCGACACATTAACCATTAACCCCACGGTTAACTTTAACGAAATGGCCGCCAAACACTTTCACCGCATGCCCTCGGGGATCAAAATATTGTTACGTTTGATGGGACTACATGACAAAGCGGACTCAAGTTTATTGAGTTATTTGTTGTTTGAAAAAGAGTTTTGCCGAGAGTTGATTGATTTAGGGTTCCAAGATGGGTTGGCTAGACAGGAGGAGATACGTAGCTTTTTGTCTATATAGCATAGGTTTTTACCTTTTATAGCATGTGCTTCGCACACTGGCATCCCTGCCTTTGTTCAAACAACATCCTGCTCGACTTCCGTATCTTGTCCGACTAACATCTTTTGCATTTGCCTGCAGAAAAAAAGTAAGTCATTTGGCAGGGATGCCAATTGAAAAACCGCATGGAGGCGGTAAGCGTTAGCGCATGCTTTTACTCTTAATAAAAAAATAAAGGCACGCTTCTCGCCATCATCCGTGATCAGGTGGGGTTGCACCTGACGCATACGCACCTTTACTTAGACCTATCGCTAATGCGGGGTACTCGGTTTTTGTTATCAAACTTCCTTTCCGGTTTGCTCCACTTGAATCCAATAAACGTGACGCCATAGATCGCATTCACCAAGTAATGACTAAACATTCTGAGATTTCACTGTGGGTAATGTCAGGACACTCGCTGGGGGCGGCGTTAACATGTCGTGTAGCGCGCGATGATCCAGAATCACTAGCAGCACTTGTTCTTGTCGGCACGACCCATCCGAAAAGCGACAACTTGGCGTCGCTTATGCTCCCTATTACAAAAGTATTTGGTTCCAATGATAGGGTAGCGCCGATTGAAAAAATCAATGGGAACAGAGCACTGCTTCCCAAGCACACAAATTGGGTTCTAATTGATGGTGCCAATCATTCTCAGTTTGCACATTACGGGCATCAATTCCTTGATGGTACTGCAACAATCTCCCGTACCGAACAACAAAACAGAACTCGAATTGTGCTTCTTGAATTGCTTGAAGCCACCGCGCAATAGTGCATGAAAATCCGTGGCATTGGTTGTCGATGGGGCTCTAGCTTGGATACGTCATAAAATTATCAAAACAGCCACGTTAACTCATACCTGAAACCCAGCATTAGCAGTATCATTTGTAACGAAGCATTCAGTTTCGCTTTGCAAAATGATTAATATTGTTACTTTAGGTTTCTTTGCAAACGTTACGACTAAACTGTCAGTTATTTTTACATACTTTCCATATCGACACTTTTTGATAACCATAACTGGCTGAATGATATACTAAAATAAGTCAATGGCGTGATTAATGCTTTCTTAGGTTACTGCCAAGGAGTTTTAATGCAACTTAGCAGATCTGTCTATTGGTGACGTTTACTGAGTGTAGTTTAGTAGTCCAGTTCATGTCTAAACACAACTTACTGGAGAAAAATGATCATGAGAGAATCAGTTAAATTACTTAGATCGCTCACCGCGATACTATTTTTAAGCATTATCTTTACTGGCACTGGCAACGCAGCACTAATTAAATTCAACGCAACTATAGATGGTGCACAGGCCGATGCGGGTGCAGGTAGTGGCAGTTTAGCAACGGGTATTGGTATGGCGTGGCTGGATGATGTTACCCTTGATTTTTCTTGGGATGTAAGTTGGAACGGATTAACCGATGTCACCGCAGCTCACTTTCATGGCCCGGCAACTCCATTAGCAAATGCTGGGGTACAGGTCGCAATAGACATTAATAACAACCCAAGTACCGGAAATGCCACCCTGACTGCTCAGCAAGCAAGTGATTTGATGAACGGCTTGTGGTACATCAATATTCATACTCTGAACGAACCCTCAGGAGAAATTCGCGGCCAAGTGTTGGTAGATGTAGCCACACCCGCCAGCATACTGCTATTTGCTCCAGCGTTATTAGGTCTTTTTTTCTTGCGCCGCCGAAATGTGCAAGATTAATTAATGCTCTTTGTAATGCAATTAGGGCAAATGAAACACCAAGAAAAAGGCTGACAGAATTCAGCCTTTTTTAATATCCTGATTATCGTTTCTCCCGGTCGCTTGCAAATTATTGAAGAAAACGTTTAATAAAAATGTAAATACCGGTCCCCACAAAAACAGCCGGTAGCAAGCTTAACAACAACCAAATAAATTTTACTGGCAGGGCAATAAAATCGCCAATATGGAAGGAATATTTAAAATTCCACACTCGTGTGGCTAGAGACGTCTGACTGGCATCAAAACTATCTATTGCTTCGCCAGTGAAAGGATTTGACCAGCTGTAACTGTATGCATGACTTTCATCTGGTCTGCGCATTCTCAGTTTGATTGGTTCTTCGGGAGTTTGGGGTATGTATACTCGATATATCCAAGCATCATTTAAGGCCGCTTTGGCAGTAGCCACGGCTTTATCTAGTTGATAATTTTCTGGGGTGTTTTTAACTGGAGTTGATGACGAGGTAGTTGTAAGCGTTATTTTTTTGGGTGTCTGAATATCAGACCATGTAAGCGTCTCCACTATCTCCTGTGTGGCGTCTTTAAAGTAAAACGCGATGCCACTGAATGCAATAAGAAAAAGCGGAATTAAACTGTAAACACCTAAGACATTGTGCAACTGCATAAACCTGACTTTATTCTTGGCTTGCCACTTTACTTTGAGTCGCTTTAAGCGGTTTTTGGGCCTGGCCCAAAGATAAAAGCCCAATATTAATTCTAGGCACAAAACTATACTGGCCAGAGGCGGTAGTAGGCCTAATGGATGTTCGTCGCCTTCGCTATATAACAACCAGCGGTGCCACGCCATGACAAAGCCGTAAAAGGTATCTTGATATTGGTAATGTAATAACACCTCCCCCGTATATTGGTTGATGCTCACGTAACTTTTGTCGGCAAGTCTTACCTGCCATGCTCGGGATGGTGCTTCATTGTGTTCAATAAACACTATAGATGACGGCGATAATAGATTAATACGTTTTACAATTTCGCTAGTAGGTATTGAAGCATTTTGCTCAGTCAACACTTGGTTATCTGCAATTGTCCAATACTGTGGATTGCACCATGCTTGAATATCTTTAGCAAAAACCAATAAAGCGCCCGTTAAGCTTAGATTGACTAAAAAAATGGCACTTGCAAGGGCTAAGGCAAGATGTATACGTCTAAGCCAAATTTTCAATACATTTCTCTCATGATAATAATGAATAGCGACCTAAAGAATCGACCCATACGCATAAGTCACGCACTACAATATGGGTCTGGTCTATCCTTGATGTGGCTTTAAAACTGGTAGGTCACCCCTGCGTTAACGGTCGTGCCCAAACCTTTATGGTTGTAGCCATTGTAGGTATAAACTTGCGAGCGGCTAGGATAATAATCATTGTTCAATAAATTTTCTATCCCCATAAATATTTGCCATTGATTACCCAGATCATAACTGCCATTAACATTAAGCAAATGATAACTATCAACCGGTCCTTGGTCCCCTACATATTCTCCTTCAACCCTAGCAAAACGCTTGCGATCACCCACATATAGGTAGTTCAGATTGACACGAGCTCCCGCAACCGGTTGCCAGTTAACATTTATGGTACCTTTAGGTGCGCTGATATCTTTACCGCCCAAATACACATCTAACTCGGTATTTTTCCCTTCAACCCAAGAGTAGCTTGATGATAAATCTAAATTATCTAGTATTTGATAGTTAACTAAGCCCTCGTAGCCATAAATTTCCTGAGGGGCACGAACCGGTACATAGATCCCCGTTGCTTGGTTATATTCATTGGTTGTGCCTAACTCAGAGGTGCTACGGTATGCTGAAAATTCAAAACGTAGTGCGTCAAATTCAGAGGTAAACCCAATTTCGTAATTGTCGATAATGGATGCTTGGGTGTGAATAAGGGCAATATCAGTAACAGTTGCCGAACGCAACAAACGCCCGGTATCAGAAATATCTGCTCCTTGGGAATAACTGATAAACGGCCTAAATCCGTCACTTATGTTATAACGCACCGCGACATTATAAGTGGTGGCTTTAAAGTTTAAGGTATCGCCCGTCACATCAAAAGAAACAGAACACTGATCTGCACTGCGGCATAATTTAAGGGTGCTAAAGTCATCAACCTTTAAATCGATATTTTCATGGCGTACACCGGCTTTTAGGATAATGTCATCCAGTAAGATCCATTTCGCTTGAATAAAGCCTGCGATATTTTCCATGTCCATTTTGGGCACCCAAATACGACCATCGACCAATGGCTGAGACGTCACATCGTTAAGGGCATCAATCCCATAAATCACAGTAGTATCTATGTCTTGCATGGTAAATTGACTATTAAAGGTAGCACGAAGTCCCTTTTTTTCTGAATCAATAACCGACTGACCACCTTCAAAACCTTCATCAGGATTGGCTAAATTGCCAGAGAAGAAAAAAGTATTCTCTATGGTTTGTGCATAAGCATCTAGGGTAAGTTGAGTGTTGTTGAATATTTCATCGTCGGTGTATTTCAACATGAAGTTTTCATTTTCAGGACCTTGAGGCTCACCTATAAGGGTCGCGCCGCCTTGCACCTGGATTGCATAGGTTTTCTCCCCTGAATTTACATTTCCAACAATATTACGTAAGTCGGTATCCTGTTTCGATTTGAAGTAGTTGTAGGTAAGTTGTAGGTTCTTGCTGTCATCAAACTGATACACCAATTTGGTAAAATAGTTTTCTGTATTGGTGTCCGTTAATCCATAGGTAAGTCCAAGAATATCGCCCTGGGCATCTCGTTGAACCCCGTTTTCCTCATAACTGGCGTTTAACACATAACTAAATTTATCCAGCTTGCCATTTACTCCTGCATCAACTCGTGCCCCAAAGGTATCTTCAAACTTAACCCCACTAAAACGTGACGACGCAGTTATATGACCAGAAACGGGTTTATCACTGGCGGCTTTTTTGGTGATGTAATTAATGATCCCCCCAGCCGCGCCGTTGCCGTATACCGAGGTCGCTCCTTTTATCACTTCAATTCTTTCAATAGTACTGGCGTCTAAGCTGCGAACACCCAATGCGCCATTACGCAAAGGAGTCGATTGCGGCACACCATCTATCATAATTAATGGTGCGCGACCTCTTAGGGTTTGCCCAGAGTTACTAGAGGTACCAGTAGATGGGGCTAAGCCCGGCACTAAAGTGGATAAAAGAGATTGCAATTCACTGGTTACTTTAAGTTGATCTTGGATCTGCTGTTGCGTGATCACAACAATGGAAGCGGGTACTTCATCAATACTTTCGACAATACGACTGCCGGTGACTATGACTCTTTCTACCTCATAATTGTTGTTACTTTGGGCGTGAAGACTGGCACTGACGAGAAAAGAAAGAAGCGATAAAGAAGCATACTGCATGGCATATCCATTGGATTACGTTTAGAAAGAACGTAATAGTAATGACAATCATTCTTATTTGCAATGTCAGATTGAACTTTTATTCCTCTCACTGATGAGTCAACAAAATGTGCTATACAAAATCACTGAACCCGAGCAGCTAGTTTTAGATTTCCCATTAATTCGCGGTTCCTCTCATCAAGGTCGAGCTGCTGATTTTTGTGAAGCTTTTGGGTCGCTTTTTTAAAACTGACCCTCACAGATCTAAAAAGTTTGAACGAATACTTGTCAAAGCAACTCAGTCTGTTTCAAGAAATGTTATATTTCACTTTGTCTCGACAGCATATACATTCCGATAATATTTTAATTTACAAATCATAAGGTTCAACAATGACCAAGATCAATAAAAAGGTTGAGGATTTACTCGCCAAACATCCTAATCTTTCGCAAGCAGAAGCAATCAAGATCCTAGCTGAAAAGAATGCGCGCAAGAAGAAAAAGTGAGTCGAAAAAACAGATAGAAGTAACGCCAAAAAACCTAGAGTCGAGCCGCCAGTCCCGAACACTGATGAGGATTGACCCTGAAAAATAAATCGGTCAATGCTCCCCTACGGCTGGACTGCTTTAAACGGGGCATCGCCACAAAGCTGCCAATGATCTTGGCGTTAAATGGAATTTATGAAATCCGATAACCCTGAAAAACAATAATTCAGTGAACCTTGGTATTTTTTAGGTATTACCTTAGTTTCTGATTTTTTTTTGGTGATTTCTGATTTTCCTCGATAACTATCCGCGTAATTTATCAACTTTTACCTTCATCATATTTAATAGGCCTCTGATGCAACGCTTTGAATATTGTAATGCTAATACCTGTGCCGCAGAGTTACTTGCTTTAGGGCAAGTTAATATGAAAATGTGGTATCTATTTCAATGGTTAACCGATCACGACCAATTACAGCATGGAACCCAGGCTGAAATGATCAAGCTGTATATTAATGAAGAGTTAGTTGCTTTTAGTTTGCTGGAAAACTATGAAGCCCGTACAGATAAAACTAAGTTGTATGACGAAAAGTTATATCAAGACTTAGGTGTAGTGCATTTTGTGACTATGCCTAAGTATCGCAAAATGGGTTATGCAAGCTTAGTTGCTGATGTGATGTACAAGGATGTTATTCAACCTTTATTAGCCCGTCACAGCAGTACAAATGCTTATGTTACAGCAACTGAAAAGGCAGTATCGTTAATGCAAAGTACTGGAATCGATGCTGCAAACTTGGTGACTCAATTTTATTCAGATCTAAGCTTTAAAGAGAAAGTCGCGGAGAATATAAATCCAAGGTAAGCGGTAATTCACTATTGCGCGAGGTTATACCATTAATTTGTATAACTAAGTGACCTCTCAGCGAGATTTTAAAAGGGCTTAATCAAGGCGCTTGAATGAAGTAATAGTTATTCTATTGCGAATTCGAGCAACGCAGAGAAAGCCCTTTTCAGCTCACACATAAATATCCAAATGTTTTGGCCCTTTGGGTTTCTTCTGCTCGGTGTCGACATTTTCTTCGTCAGTTTTATCAGGTTTGGGCCCCGACGCTGAAGTTTGCTGCTGTTGATTTTGCTGCTGTTGCTTTTTTCTCGCGTCTTTTTCCTCGTTTTTTAGTTCTTTTTCTTCATCACTTAACCCGTGCAACTCTTCTAGGTTATCAATTTTCACTACTTTTTGACTGTCGTGAGCAATAGGCACTTTGCCCTCGCGGGGCAGTATTGAGAATAAAAGGTCGTTGGTCATAATTCCTTCCTGCTTGATAAACAAAAATCCGCTGCTATTTCGACAACGTTTTCAACCATATTGTTCATAAAACATTCAATCACTTGGATGTAAACTAACATAGTTGATTTAATTGTAAGAAAGCAGCCACTTTCTCCCGAAATATTCTTGCATTAATCAGGCCGATTGCATAATGTATGCGCCATTGAAGCGCAGTGATTTAGAAGAACCTAAGATTATGAACATTACCTTGAAAGCAGTCGTCCATCATCATATAGCTTAACCTTTCAGGTATTTGCTGGAAGGTCTATTGAATCCTTCTAGCGGCGCAGACTCACTCTAAACCCCCGGAAGGCATCTTTCGGGGGTTTTTCTTTGGGTCCTCATTTGGGCGAGCAGAGCCACTGATGAATGATAAATCAAGTATTAAATTTTAAACAGGACTAGAAATAAACATGAGTGATAACAATAGATTACGAATTGCCGTTCAAAAATCAGGACGATTAAGTGACGACAGCATCTCTTTATTAAAAGCCATTGGCATCAAATTGCAAATCCGCGATCGGTTGTTGATTGCTCATTCTACTAACCAACCTATTGATTTGTTATTGGTGCGTGACGACGACATTCCCGGCTTAGTGATGGACGGTGTAGTGGACTTAGGCTTTATTGGCCAAAACGAACTAGAAGAAAAAATGCTAGAACGACAAGCTGCCGGTAAAAAGGCGGAATACATTGAGCTAAGACGTTTAGATTACGGCGGTTGCCGATTATCTATTGCGGTACCTAACGAGATGGATTACCAAGGGTTGCAGTCGCTACAAGGTAAAAAAATTGCCACAACCTACCCTTTCTTGCTTGAACGTTTTTTCAAAGAAAAAAACATTAATGCCAGTACCGTCATGTTAACTGGCTCGGTTGAAGTGGCTCCTCGCGCAGGTTTGGCGGATGCGATTTGTGACTTGGTATCCACTGGTGCCACCCTTGAAGCCAACGGTTTACAAGAAGCCGATGAAATATTTAGATCTAAAGCGGTATTTATTCAGCGCGGCGGCGACATGCCCGAAGCTAAACAAGCACTGATCAGCAAAATGCTGCCGCGTATGGATGGCATAACTCAGGCGAAAGAAAGCAAGTACATTATGTTACACGCGCCCAAGGCTTATTTAGAACAAGTGAAAAGTTTACTGCCTGGCTCTGAAAATCCTACAGTGCTGCCGCTTGCGGGCAATGGCGACACTGTCGCTATTCACGTCGTCAGCCCTGAGACCCTATTTTGGGAAACCATGGAAAAGCTCAAAGCATTGGGTTGTAGTTCGATTTTAGTGATGCCCATTGAAAAGATGATGTCTTAAAGCATAAACAAGATTTAGCTAAAGTTTAGATAAGTATTTAGTAAGAGGCCAATTAGTCATGCAAATATGGGCACAACTTAATCCAACGGAACAAGCTGAACTGCTTAGCAGACCGGCGCTTGCCGATAGCCAAGCCTTAAGTGATACGGTTGCTGACATTATTCAACAAGTTAAGCAGCAAGGCGATAAAGCGTTGTTGGCTTTTACTGAACGTTTCGATGGCGCAAAATTAGCAAGGTTGCGTTTTAGTGATATCTCACTGAGTAGCTTTGCCAGCGAAATCAAACCTGAAGTAAAATGGGCGATTGATCAAGCCTACGCCAATATCAAAGCGTTTCATCAGGCTCAGTATCCCGAAGATGTGGTAGTTGAAACCACTCCCGGGGTAGTCTGTGAACTTAAACATGCATCGCTGGCATCAGTAGGCTTGTATATTCCCGGTGGAACTGCGCCTTTACCCTCAACAGTCTTAATGTTGGGCGCTACGGCTCAGGTTGCTGGTTGCGCGAGAAAAGTACTTTGCACCCCGCCTAATAAAGACGGGCAAATAGCCGTTGAAATTCGTTATGCCGCCTATTTATGTGACATTGACGAGATTTATTTAGTCGGTGGTGCACAGGCCATTGCTGCCTTGGCACTGGGTACTGAGAGTATCGCCAAAGTCGATAAAATTTTTGGTCCTGGTAATAGTTATGTCACCGAAGCTAAACAACAAGTTAGTCGCATTCCTGCAGGTCCTGCGATTGATATGCCGGCGGGCCCTTCAGAAGTGTTAGTGATTGCTGATGCACAAGCCAATCCTGTGTTTGTTGCCTCTGACTTATTATCTCAAGCCGAGCACGGTACAGATTCACAAGCCGTGTTGGTATCCAATAGCAGGGATTTAATCGCAGCGGTCAAACAACAAGTTAGCTTGCAGTTGGCGACATTAAGTCGTCAAACTATTGCCAAACAAGCAATACAACACAGTCGTTATATTTTAACTGATAGCCTAGAACAAGCCTTTGAAGTCAGTAATGCCTACGCACCAGAACACTTAATTATACAAATTGAAAATGCCCGTGACAGCTTGGATAAACTGACCAATGCTGGTTCAATTTTTGTGGGTCAGTGGTCGCCAGAATCAGCCGGAGATTATGCCAGTGGCACTAACCACGTATTGCCTACTTATGGTTATGCACGCAATTACTCTAGCTTAGGTTTAGCCGATTTTATGCGCCGTTATACTGTGCAAGAACTGAGTTACCAAGGTTTACAAAATATTGGTAATGCCATTATGGATTTAGCCGATGCAGAGGGCCTAGATGCCCATAGGCAGGCGGTAAAACTACGATTGGATACTGACCAGTTACCAAGTGAAGGGCGGAGTGAAGAACAGGGTAAAGAGCCATGAGCGACCTAGTCAACAAGCTAATTTGTGAAAATCTTAAAACCTTAAAGCCTTATGAGTCGGCCAGACGTATTTTTGCGGGCGGCGACAGCGATAGCGAAACTTGGCTAAATGCCAATGAATCGCCTTTTGCCAATGATTTTAACATCGACACTGGGCATTTTAACCGCTACCCCGATTGCCAGCCACCCAGCGTATTGTTGCCTTATGCAAAATATGCTGGTGTACAAGCCAATCAGCTTTTGGTCAGTCGCGGGGCCGACGAAGGCATTGAGTTACTGATCCGTACTTTTTGTACACCCGGTAAAGACAGCATTCTGATTTGCCCACCTACTTATGGCATGTACGCCATCAGTGCACAAACCAGCAATGTGGGTATCGAAAAAGCACCGCTAAATGCAGATTTTTCTTTAGATATTCCCGCCATGAGTGTTTACCCAGGCAAAGTGAACTTAGTGTTTATTTGTTCACCGAACAACCCAACGGGAACATCTATTGGCAAAGCCCAGCTTAAACAAGTCTTAGAGCTTTTTGCCGACTCAGCTTTAGTCGTAGTCGACGAAGCTTATATTGAATTTGATGCAGACAACTCTTGGGCAACAGAGCTTGCGTCCTACCCTAATTTAGTCATATTACGGACTTTATCTAAAGCTTTTGCCTTAGCGGGGTTACGCTGTGGTTTTACCTTAGCCAATAGCGACGTTATTCACAGCATCATGAAAGTGATTGCCCCCTACCCTGTGCCAGAGCCGGTAGCTCAAATTGCCGCCCAAGCACTGAGTCCCGATGGACTCAAACAAATGGCCGAACAGGTAGAATATTTATCTGAGCAAAAGCAATGGGTCAAACAACAATTAAAGCAATTCCCTGAACTGGACCTAGTGGGTGACGATAAAGCCAATTTTATATTGTTCCGCCATCCGCAAAAACAGGCGTTAATGGACTTTTTGGTAGCAAACGCCGTATTGATCCGTGATCAATCAAAACAAATAAATTTAGATAATTGCCTGCGTATTACGCTTGGCACTCAACTCCAAAATGAAAAATTGCTTGCGTTAATGGCAAGCTTTTTTAAACAGCAGGAAACATCAGCATGAGCCAACAACCACTTCTTTTTATCGATCGTGACGGTACGTTGGTTGAAGAGCCAGCCATCGACAAACAACTTGATAGCTTAGAAAAATTAGTCTTCGAACCACAAGTGCTGCCAGTATTGCTAAAACTTCAACAAAGTGGCTTTCGTTTAGTTTTGGTGTCGAACCAAGACGGATTAGGTACCGATAGTTTCCCCAAAGCCGATTTTGATTTGGCTCACAATAAAATGATGGACATTTTTGCTAGCCAAGGCGTGATCTTTGACGATGTATTGATTTGTCCACACTTTGACAGTGATAACTGCACTTGCCGCAAACCTAAATTAGGTTTAGTTAAAGACTATTTGCAGCAAGGCAGAGTCGACTTTACCCGTTCTTTTGTGATTGGCGACCGCGATACCGATATTCAATTAGCCGAAAACATGGGCATTGTGGGTATTAAGTACCACCGCGAAAATAACAACTGGCAAGCCATTGAGAAACAATTATTGGCTTCAACTCGGGTCGCCACTGTGGTGCGTAAAACCTCTGAGACCAATATCAATGTCAGAGTCGATTTAGACTCAAATGCTAAATCTACTATCGAAACTGGCCTTGGTTTTTTTGACCATATGCTTGATCAAATCGCCACACATGGCGGCTTTGAGCTAACCCTAACGGTTGATGGCGACTTACATATTGATGATCACCACAGCGTAGAAGATACCGCCCTAGCCCTTGGCGAAGCCCTTAAAAAAGCCTTAGGCGACAAACGCGGTATTGGCCGTTTTGGTTTTGCTTTACCTATGGATGAATGCCGGGCTGAATGTATTTTAGATATATCCAATCGCCCACACCTAAAATTTGAAGCAGAATTTAGCCGCGATCAAGTAGGCGAAATGGCCACCGAAATGGTGCCGCACTTTTTCTATTCAATAGCACAGGCAATGGGCTTGTCGTTGCACCTTTCCACTACCGAAGGCAACGCTCACCACCAAGTAGAAAGTTTGTTTAAAGTGTTTGGCCGAGCGCTGCGCCAAGCTATTCACAAACAAGGCGAAACCTTGCCTAGTAGCAAAGGAGCCTTGTAGTTATGGCCGCGCAACAAGTTGTGATTGTGAATACGGGCTGCGCAAATATTTCATCGGTAAAATTTGCCGTTGAACGTTTAGGTAAACAGGTCACTGTTAGTGACGATATACAGGTTATTCAAAAAGCGGATAAAGTATTTTTACCTGGTGTAGGCAGTGCCAATGCAGCTATGGCCAGCATTGAGAAAAAACAGCTAGTCAGTTGTATTCAAGGCCTGACTCAACCTGTACTAGGCATATGTTTAGGTATGCAGTTGATGGTTGAAAAGTCTGCAGAAAGCTTAAGTGATAACACCCCATGTTTAGGTCTTATTCCCGGACAAGTTAAACGCATGCAAGTGGGCGATTTACGTTTACCTCATATGGGCTGGAATACTGTTACACCCGTTGCCGATGCACCTTTGTTTAAAGGTATAGATTCGGGCAGCTACTTTTATTTTGTGCACAGTTTTGCCGTGGCAGTATCAGAATTTACACTGGCCAGTTGCCAATATGGGTTAGACTTTTCTGCGGCTCTTCACAAAGACAACTTTTTTGGTGTGCAATTTCATCCTGAGCGCTCAAGCGACGCAGGTTCGCTACTTTTGAAAAACTTTATTGATTTGTAAAATGACTGAGCAATAAGAAAAGGTTAACAAGCAAGATATGATCATCCCAGCTATAGATTTAATTGAAGGTTCAGTCGTACGTTTATACCAAGGCGACTACGCACAGAAAACCGAATACAAACTCGACCCTGTCGATGTTGTGCATAGCTATGCCGACCAAGGGGCGCAGTGGTTGCATATTGTTGACTTAACCGGCGCCAAAGACACCAGCAAACGTCAACTTGAATTGATTGCTAGAATGGTCGCCACTGGTCGCATGCAATTTCAAGCAGGCGGCGGAATTCGCAGTGAAGAAGATGTCGCTCAGCTTTTAGACATAGGTGTAAAACGTGTGGTGATTGGCTCATTGGCAGTCAAAGAGCCTGCGCTCGTCAAAAGCTGGATCACAAAATACGGTGCAGAGGCCATAGTGTTGGCCTTAGACATCAACATTGACGAATCAGGTAATAAATTTATCGCTACCCACGGCTGGCAAGAAAACTCTGGCGTGTCGATTGAAGCTTTGCTTGAAGACTTTTTATCTGTGGGCGCTAAGCATGTTTTATGCACCGACATCAGTCGTGACGGTACTTTGCAAGGTGCGAATCATCAACTTTACACTGAAATGGTAAAACGATTTCCTACTGTAGGTTGGCAAGCATCGGGTGGCATTGGTAACCTTAACGATATTGCTGTACTCAAACCTACCCATGTCAGTGGCGTCATTTTAGGCCGTGCACTGTTGGAAGGTAAGTTCACCGTAAAACAAGCAATTGAAACTTGGAATACAGCCAATTAGTGGCTCGTAGCAAAGCGTAAGCATAAAAAAGAACAGCACAAGCAACACACTTAAAAATATAACCAATTAGGAAATTATCATGGCGGCTTTTGGTACAGTGTTTATGCCTCATATGGCGTTCACTACCTTTGAAAACAACCAATGGAATGCAGCAACAATCGTTGCTTCTAACAGCATTCAATTACATCCCGGTGCCCATGTACTACATTATTCAAGCACCTGCTTTGAAGGATTAAAAGCCTTTAAGCATGCTGATGGCAGCATCCACGTTTTTCGTATGGACCAAAACCTTAGCCGTTTTGATCAAAGCAGCCGTTTGTTGTCATTGCCAGACATTGACCCAGCACAAGTGTCGAAGATGATTTTGGACATTGTTGAGCAATACAGCGCCGATATCCCAGAGCCTCCGGGGTCAATGTATATCCGCCCCACACATATAGGCACTGAGGCAGCTATAGGTAAAGCAGCGGCGCCAAGTACTAGTTCGATGTTATATGTTTTAATTTCCCCTGTGGGTGACTACTTTGCAGGTGGTTCTAAGCCCCTTAGAGTGTTACTCGACGAAACCGGCATGCGCTGTGCTCCACATATGGGTATGATCAAAAGTGGTGGTAATTACGCCAGTGCACTAGGTCCAATATTAGCCGCAAAGCGTGATGTACAAGCCGATCAAATTTTGTTCTGCCCCAACGGTGACGTGCAAGAAACAGGTGCCGCCAATTTCTTGTTAATTGATGGCAACGAAATTATTACCAAAGCGTTGGATTCTTCTTTTTTACATGGTGTAACGCGAAATTCAATTTTAACTATAGCCGCAGACATGGGCATGAAAGTCACTGAAACCCAATTAAGCGTTACTGAGTTATTAAAAAGAGCCGCTAAGCCCAATGTTGAAGCCGCGTTATCGGGCACAGCAGCGGTATTAACCTCCGTCGGCACGCTTATTCATAACGGTAAAGAGCACGCGGTTGGCACTGGTGAACATGGCCCAACAACCCAAAAGCTTCGCCAAGCATTGAACGATATTCAGTGGGGCAAGTCAGCAGACAAGCACAATTGGTTGACTAAGGTAGGGTAAGGTTTTTTTATGTTAGCTAGACGTATTATCCCCTGTTTGGATGTTAAAGACGGAAAAGTCGTGAAAGGCGTGAAATTTCGCAATCACGAAATTATTGGCGACATAGTACCTTTAGCCCAGCAGTATGCTGAGCAAGGTGCCGACGAATTGGTGTTTTACGACATCACCGCATCGAGTGACCAGCGCTTAGTAGATAAGAGCTGGGTCACCCGTATTGCACAAGTGATTGATATCCCATTTTGTGTCGCAGGCGGCATTAAAACCATTGAACAAGCGGGCAAAATATTAGAAATGGGCGCGGACAAAATATCCGTCAACTCCCCCGCTCTGGCTGATCCTGAATTGATCACCCGTTTACACGACACCTTCGGCCAACAATGTGTGGTAGTGGGTATCGACAGTTTCTTTAATGAAGCAACAGGCCAATACCAAGTGCACCAATACACTGGCGACGAAACCCGCACTCAAGTGACCACTTGGCAAACGGCTGATTGGGTCAAAGAAGTACAGCAACGGGGAGCCGGTGAAATAGTGTTAAATTGCATGAACCAAGATGGGGTGCGTCAGGGTTACGATATCCCGCAACTGTCTGCTATTCGCAAAAGTTGTGCCGTCCCATTAATTGCTTCAGGTGGCGCCGGTGAAAGTGTGCATTTTAAAAACGTGTTTGAACAAGCGGATGTGGATGGCGCATTAGCAGCATCAGTCTTTCATAAAGGCATTATTCCCATACCAGAATTGAAGGCTTATTTGCGCCAGCAAAATATAGCGATAAGAGATTAGAAAATTAGAAAATTTTTTACCACAGGGACACCGGGTGCCGCGCACAGAGAACACAGAGAAAAAGAACTTAATGCTTAACAATCTGTTCCTCTGTGTAGCGAAGCGCTCTGTGACCTCTGTGGTTCAAACGCTTTTAAGGCTGGGGTTCTAAAAGATAAAAGAATATTCACCACAGAGGAAAAGGAGAACACAGAGGAAAAGACTTAAGTCTTAACAATCCATTCCTCTGTGCAGCGAAGCGCTCTGCGCGCGGCACCCGTTGACCTCTGTGGTTCAAACGCTTTTAAGTAGTTCGTATCGCGAGACGACCGACTAAAACATATTAGAGATTAAGATGATTATTACAAAAGAAAACATTACAACACTGGCTTGGGATAAAATGGAAAGTCTTATTCCATGTATCGTGCAAAATGCGGTCAGTGGTAAAGTCTTGATGCAAGGTTTTATGAACCAAGATGCGTTGGATAAAACCTTAGAAACCGGTTTAGTCACTTTCTTCAGCCGTTCAAAACAGCGTTTATGGACCAAGGGCGAAGAGTCTGGCAACAGCCTAAATTTAGTGGAAATCAGCAGCGATTGTGACAATGATTCATTACTTGCTTTGGTTAATCCAATCGGCCCTACATGCCACAAAGGCACAGAAACTTGCTGGGCGGATAGCCAGTCTGCAGATATCAGTTTTATCGCTGAATTAGAATCTGTAATTGCCTCACGTAAAGGTGCAGACCCTGACTCAAGTTACACCGCTCATCTATACAGTAAAGGCATTAAACGCATTGCTCAAAAAGTCGGAGAAGAAGGTGTTGAAACTGCACTCGCAGCTACCGTGAAAGACTTGGAAGAATTAAAAAATGAGTCTGCGGACTTGTTGTACCACCTTATAGTATTACTGCAAGCCAGTGATTTGAATTTGTCTGATGTGATCAAAGTATTGAAAGAGCGGCATAGTAAATAAGATAAGCAAGTGGCTATTTTTAGGACGACTTTATCAACGCTCAGAATAATATTATGTCGAACCCAAGATAATTAAATATTTTTATATCTAAATTGCGCAACCATTCTTGTAAACTTCATTTAGCTATTGAAAAGAAGTGTTTCACCCAGCATTGTTGCAGAGTGAAAATCGTAATAGATTGAGTTGAACGAAATATATGCTCTCATTGTGCGGAACACATGTTATTACCCCAAAGTGGCGCAACCATGTATATGATTCTTTAGAAGGTATTCTTACTAACTTGATAGATCATTTATCTAAAAAGTTACTCGTATCAATATTAAATCCACAAGATTTCATCCAGATAATAGCATCGCTACCGTTGGCAAATACACGACGTTCATAGTTATTTTTACTCTCTGGTACGATGTTTTCAAGCTGCATACTTTTCAATGCTGCAGGAGCATATACGTGGCAGTCTTTAATACAGCCATTGGCGATAAAGCGTTCACAATGCTCGTGCAGATGAGGCTCTATTTCTGGAACTCCCAATTCCCAGTCATCAAAAACCGAAAAAATAGCCCACTGCGTACCTGTTAAATGCGCAGTTTTTTGCCGAAATTCTTTTTTGTATTGCAACGCGGCTTCTTCATTCCAGCATCCACTAAACCACTGCAAAACATAATTATCTTTTACTAAAATTCGCCAATGGCCATGTACCGCGAACATATGGATTTACCTATATTTTCTACACGCGTTAAATTTAACATTATTACAAAAACTTGGTTACCTGAAACTCTACCTCATAACGATCTGTTGCAACAAGTGATATAAGAGTGCTTGCTTGAAACACAAATATATTTTGTGAGTGCTCTTTAAATTACTCACCAAGTCACGCAGTTTCGTCTGAATAGACATCAATAAACTTCTTTAGTCAAAATGCAAAAATTGCTCTACCGCCTTAACTGTTGCCTGCGAGTCTTCTTCATGGGGCACATGCCCTAAATCGCTAAAGGATATAAATTGGCTATTGGGTATTTCTTGATGAAAACGACGACCTACACTAATAGGGATCAAGCCATCTTGCTCTCCCCACATAATTAACGTTTGTTGAGTTAATTCACTCACCCTGTTGGCTAACGCTCCAGCTTTAGTTTGCACAAAACGTTGTGCCAAGGCTTCGCGATTACCCGCTCTGGTGTTTAGCTCAAAGTATCTATCAACCAAGTCTTCGGTAATTTTATCTGGATTGCCATACACGTTCTCAATACTGCTTCTTATCACTGATCTAGGCATGATGTTTTTGAACAAATATTTGAGTATCGGCGAGCTATAAATTCGAAATGCAATAGGAACAGAATTTGATTTAAAGGGATAACCACTAGCATCAACCAAAACAAGTTTTGCGATACGCTCAGGATAAAGAACAGCGGCACTCCAAGCGACATATCCTCCTAGGGAATTTCCAGCGACAATAGCCGAATCAATGCCCATGGCATCCATCAGTTTAATTAAAGTTTCAGCATAATCTTCAATACGATATTTACTTTGCGGATGCGGGCCCGTTAAACCAAAGCCCTGCATATCAAAGCGCAGCACTCTATGATGTTCAGCTAACACCTCAGTCCAACCGTTCCAAGTATGCAGCGACGCACTTGTGCCATGTAACAATATAATGGGCACGGGATCTTCCTTAGGACCTTCATCTCGAAAGTGCACTTGCATACCAGAAAGAGACATAAACTGAGAAGGAGGTTTAGCCCATCGCTCAGTCAATTGTTCCACGGGACGGTCGGGCTCTGCAAAGGCCAATTGCAAATACCCATAAGCGCCAACAACAACCACGATTAATAACACACTTAGGCGAATTAAAACCTTCACTAAACACTCCTGTAAACTAAAACCCAGCTATCACTAATCTACACCACTAGCTGTAATTTTAAACCCTCATCCTATTAGAATTCAGTTAAATAAACCTATATTTTTTGCATTGGATAAATTACCCTAATTATAAATGACCGACCGTCGGTCATTTATAATTGACTGATATGTTGCGGATCAATATGGCGATTAAAGTAGATAAAGATAAAAAAAGAAGAGATATCGCAGGTGCTTGTACTGAGCTTTTGTTGGAAAAAGGCATCAAAAACTTAACCATTACCGAAATTGCTAAAACCGCGGGGATTGGCAAAGGAACGGTTTATGATTATTTTAGTAATAAAGAAGAACTAGTTTTTGAAATCATTCGAAAGTTCATTGAAGAACACCATCATAACTTGCTGAGCCAAAGCAACAGCAAAACCTCAACTAAGCAAAAAATATTATACCTCTTTGATTTTTTCTTATCGGAATATAAATCCTATGAAAAACACTTAGATGTGTATAGGGAATATTTAAGCGTCACCCTATCCACAAAATGCAGCCCTATGCTCGAATTCAACAGAGAATGTTCAGGCTTTATCAGAAATATCTTAGAAAACATTATCGAAGAGGGGATCGCAAAAGGCGAAATCAGCGAGGTATCTAGAAGCCTAATTGATGGGATCATGAAAACAGAAAGGGGTTATATGGTTATTGCATGGGCAGAAGGCAGAAACCTAAAACAAGAATTTAAGGAATATATCAACACCCTATTTGATTTAATTGAGATAAAAAAATGAAAAAAATTATAGTGTTAACCTTAGTATTTTGCTTTACCACCGCCCAAGCAAAAGAGATATATGCAACATTTACAGTGCATGCCAAACAACGAGCGAGTTTAGCGTTCAATTACAGCGGTATTGTCAAAGAACTTCATGTCGACATTATGAGTGAAGTTAAAAAAGATCAGATCTTGGCAACCATCGCCAGTGATGACTTAGTTGCCACAAACAATGCATCTAAAGTGACATTAAAATACGCAACGATAGACTATGAAAGACACCAAGATTTATACAAAAAAAATCTCATTGATAAATCCTTGCTTGACAAGTATGCCTTGGCATACGAGGCCATTAACGCCCAAATTGCATTAGAAAACGCGATTTACCAAAAAACCATTTTAAGAGCGCCATTCGACGGTGTGATCACCAAAAGAATGATTGAATTAGGCGATGTGGTCAGCGGGCAAATGATAAAAACGGCCTTTAATCTGCAAAGTGAACATGCCCGCATATTAGTCGTGGAGTTTGATCAAAAATATAACAGCGATGTCAAAATTGGCGATACCTTTTTGTATAAAGTTGATGGTGATGACAACCAGTATGAAGGCAAAATTTATAGAATTTATCCTGAAGCCAACAGTGATAACAGAAAAATTGCTTTACAAGTTATTGCCAAAGATTTGAAAGTGGGTCTATTTGGCGAAGGTAAAATAATCACCTCCGATGATAGCCATCATTCAGTAACAGAAAGCCAAGAATAGCCTTATGTATAAATTTGCAATCAACCGCCCTATCACCATACTGATGGCCGTAATGGCGCTCATAATATTTGGTCTTAAGTCATACACCTCAATGCCTTTGGCACTTTTCCCTAATGTGGATTTCCCTATAGTCACCATCCAAACGACTTACCCTGGTGCTGATGCTAAAACGGTTGAATCTAAAATTACCGATAAAATCGAAGAGGCCGTTTCGGGTATCAACGGCATTGATAAGTTGGACTCAACCAGCTACGAAGGTTTGAGTTATGTCATCGTTAGGTTTGATTTAAAAATAGACATCAACGAAGCTGCCAACGATGTGCGCGATAAAATTGGAGGTGTCATCTTACCCGAAAACGCTCTTGCTCCTCTGGTCCAGAAAATTGCTACTGCAGGCGAGGCTATCAGTGTGTTTGTGGTCAGCAAAAGCGGTGACATGTCTGCTCTTATGCAACTTGTTGATGAGAAGATCAAACCGAAGTTACAACGTATCCCCAATGTAGGTGATGTGGATATTGACGGCTACCAAGATCGAGAAATTCGTATATTGGTCGATCCCTATCTTCTCAATAAATACAATATTTCAGCCATTGAGTTGCAAAATGTCATAAGTAGTGAAAATTTCAAATCTAGTTCTGGCAAGAGTATTACCGATAAACAAGAATTAATTATTAAATTTCACGGTGATTCCAAAGACATTGAATCATTGGCCAATATAGAAATAAAACCAGGTTTACGTTTGAAAGATGTGGCCAAAGTATTTGATGGTTTAAGCGATGTAGAGAGTTACTCGTCTTATAACGGACAAGTAGGCGTGATGCTGAATATTATGAAAATTTCAGGCACCAACGTTATTGGTATCATTGATAAAGCCAAACAACTGTTACCCGAGTTAAAAACCATAGCCGGTGATGATTACCAGGTTAGTTTAATCAAAGATCAGTCAGATAAAATAATGCACAGCGTCGATCAAGTGAAATTTGATTTAGTCTTTGGCGCCATATTAGCAATAGTCATTGTTTTCTTATTTTTACGAAACCTTACCGCCACAATCGTTTCTGCACTGGCCATCCCCACCTCCATCATCGGTACCTTTGCGATCATCGATTACATGGGTTACGACCTGAACAAGTTGACCTTAATTGGACTCACCCTAGCCATAGGTATATTTATAGACGATGCCATAGTGGTGATTGAAAACATCAGTAAAAAAATGGAATCTGGGATGGAAGCATTTGAAGCCACCTATGAAGGTGTGCACGAAATTGCTTTTTCATTATTGGCAATATCAGCCATGTTATTAGCCGTTTTTATTCCAGTCGCCTTTATGGGGGGATTGGTAGGCAAGTTCTTTAATGCGTTTGCCATGACAGTTGCGTCGGGAATAGTGCTGTCTTATTTCGTAGCAATTATGTTTATCCCTACTATTGGCGCACGTGTGTTAAAACACAAAGAAACGAAATTTCATGCCAAAACAGAACCTTTTTTCCAAGGATTAGATAATGCTTATTTGAAAATTCTGAAGCCACTGATTAGGTTTAAATACATCACTGTGTTTGTCACGTTTGGATTCCTTATTTTATCTAGCCAAATTTTTACCAATGTCGGAATGGATTTTGTTCCCGCCGAAGACAATAGCGAATTTCAAATCACGGCTAAAGCCGAAGTTGGTACCTCCATTACCGAAATGAAAAATAGAATGACACCTATAATGGATGCTATCAAAAACGATAAGATGGTTGATTATTATGCCCTTAGCATTGGTTATACAACTGCCAACGAGCCCCACAAAGCCTTGGTCTATGTAAAATTAAAGCCCATTGAACAGCGTGGATTGGGTCAAGCTGACATTATTAATAATTACCGTAAAGCGTTTAAATCCATACAAACTATGGCGTTGGCCGTTGAAAAAATCCCGCCTATTAACACTGGTGGCAGTAATGCACCGGTTCAAATTGTTATCACAGGTGACAACCTAGATAAACTCAGCGAAATATCGCAACAAGTCTCCCAGATGTTAGGCACTTTCGAAGGAGCGGTGGATATTGACAGTGATTACCAAGATGGAAAACCAGAAATCACCATATCCATCATCAGGCATAATACCTCTAGATTAGGCATAACCGCGACGCAAATCGCAGCCTTGTTAAATTCAAATTATTCCAGTGATAGCAAAATCAGTGACTTTGAACAAAAAGGAAGGGAATACGACATCACCCTTAGATTTGATGATGAGAGCCGTGCGAATATAGACAATATTAAAAAACTGCAGATCCGTGCAGCCAATGGTGAATATGTCTTTTTAGATGGATTAATTCATTTTGAACAAAGTCAATCAATAGCCACAATAAACAGGTTTGATCGCGAACGAAAAGTGATGATCAGCAGTAACATATCCAATGTACCGCTAAACTCAATCGTTAACCAAGTAGATGCGAATATAGCCAAAATATTACCCGAAGGTTACCACTATAGGTTTTCCGGTGATGTTGAAAAAATGCAAGAAACCGCCGTGTCATTTAGTACCGCTGTGGGTCTTGCAGTAATACTCATCTACTTAATACTGGCAGCACTTTACGAGTCATTGATTCAACCTATTATTATCATGGTCACTATGCCATTAGCCTTTACTGGGGTGATAACCGCATTGGGGCTTAGCGGCAATAACTTCTCACTATTTGTGATGATAGGCATCATTCTACTGTTAGGAATGGTGGGCAAAAATGCCATATTGGTAGTGGATTTTGCCAACAGAGCCATAAAACAAGGTGAATCTGTGGATGACGCACTGATCCATGCCGGTGAAAAACGCTTACGACCTATTTTAATGACCACATTTGCCATGGTAGGCGCCATGATGCCACTAGCTTTTGGCAGTGGCGCAGGTCACGAAATGAATTCACCTATGGCGTTATCCGTAATAGGTGGATTAATTAGCTCTACCATTTTAGCTTTACTGGTTGTGCCCGCCTTTTATAAAATTTTATATCCAGTCGATAGCTGGATTAGAAAATGGTACGAAGTGGGGAAAATCTAAATAGGGCATACAAGCATTCTATGGCGAAGTCATTTAATATTTCTTAGTCGGCAAAGCCGACTATGTTTATTTACCCTCGACTCAAGACGCTCCACTTATATACCCATGCCATCGCAAAAACCCGCTCCAAGAAAATACACATTTTAAGCTGGAATGGGTATGTACTCTCATACCTAAGTATCACCTTACGGGTTTTTTATCTCATTCAAATGGTTTTTAATTGAATCCTGAAAACGCAGCAACGGTTGCAACCACACTTAAACATCGAGTTTATTATCGGAGTTTACCAACCGAGTTTTTCAACCGAGGACTTAACCATGTCGAAAATAGTTAAAACTTCTATCGCTATCGCTACCATCTCTTTATTTAGTGCGGGTAACGCCCAGGCTGATGTAGGTGAAGCATTACAAAATATCTGCACCATTGTAAAAGCCGATGACAAAGGCGAACTACGTAAAAAAATGAAACGGGTTCAGTCTGATTACAGATTAAAACTTAAAGATTACTACACAGGTGTATCTTGTGGTGGTAACAGCCTTATTCGTACCGCTATGCTTAACAACGCTGTTGAAACAGGGACTCTGATGGTGAAGAAAATGCCAAAAAGTGACTTAAGCTCGCCAGAGAGTGACGGTAAAACAGTATTGGCTTGGGCTTCGGAAAATGGTTTAGATGCGTCACCTATTGTTGCCGCTCTTAATGACAGGATTTAAGCTTCGCGCTTCGAGCTTCGAGCTTCGAGCTTCGAGCTTCGAGCTTCGCAAGAAATTGTTCTCGAACGAACTAAACGTTCAACATGGTAGGTAAGTTATTTGCTTTAAGTAACTTACCCTAGGAAAACGGCCTCTTCTGAGGCCGTTTTTTTTTGCGTAAAGCTAAAAGAAAATTAGAAGATTATTTACCACAGAGGACACAGAGAGCACAGAGAAAAAGACTTAGTTCTTAACAATCTCTCCTCTGTGTAGCGAAGCGCTCGGTGTCCTCTGTGGTTCAAACGCTTTTTAGGACTTAGATTCCAGAAGATTAGAAAATTATTTACCACAGAGAAAAAGACTTGTTTCTTAACAAACTCTTCCTCTGTGTAGCGTAGCGGTCGGCGCCCGACGCTCGGTGTCCCTGTGGTTCAAACGCTTTTAGTCTTGAAATTTTAGATCTCGTAGTTATTAAGCTAGAAGCTCGTTGCTGGTTGTTATTAAACTCGAAGTTGCTTCTAAGGCCTTAACGTCATCTTCCCCTTCACCTCTCGGTTCATGACTTTATTCAAAGCGTCTTTGGCATTTTCTAAAGGGATAATCTCATCGACTATCACTTTAACTTTATTTTGCACATACCACATTAATAACTCTTTCATGTTATCTGCAAATTCTTTGGGTTGGTGTTGGGTAAACGAGCCCCAAAAAACGCCCATTACCGAGTAACCTTTTACCAAGGCTAAATTCACTGGGAATTCTGGAATAGTGCCACCAGCAAAACCGACCACTAAT
>Ga0115567_10001319_pt1 | contig 24930 bp, 16 predicted proteins | sample COGITO_mtgs_1204_2_FD_88679 | JGI IMG/M metagenome (GOLD analysis project Ga0115567, IMG submission 88679) | Pelagic marine microbial communities from North Sea - COGITO_mtgs_120412 | ecosystem: Environmental > Aquatic > Marine > Epipelagic | place: Germany:Helgoland, sampling site Kabeltonne... | reverse complement strand
TGATGAGGTGATTGATCACGTGGCCGAAATGTATGGGCGCGATGCCGTATCACAAATTATAACTTTTGGTACTATGGCCGCAAAGGCCGTGGTCCGAGATGTAGGCAGAGTGTTAGGCCATCCTTATGGTTTTGTTGATAGGATCTCCAAACTCATTCCTCCCACTCCGGGCATGACCCTAGAAAAAGCCTTTGTTGAAGAACCGCGCTTACCTGAATTATACAACCAAGACGAAGACGTCAAAGAACTTATCGACATGTGTCGTATACTAGAGGGTTGCACCCGTAACGCCGGTAAACATGCTGGTGGTGTGGTAATTGCCCCAACATTAATCACTGATTTTGCGCCGCTTTATTGTGATGATGAAGGTAAAAATCCGGTTACCCAATTCGATAAAAACGACGTGGAAACTGCAGGCTTAGTTAAATTCGATTTCTTGGGATTACGCACCCTGACCATTATCCAGTGGGCGACGGATATGATCAAAGCAGGCAAAGGCATAGATGTCGACATAGCGGCCATTCCTTTGATTGATGCAAAATGTTTTAGGCTATTGCAAAATGCCGAGACCACTGCGGTATTCCAACTTGAATCCCGTGGTATGAAAGAGTTGATTAAACGTCTCAAACCAGACAGTTTTGAAGATATTATTGCACTGGTGGCACTATTTAGGCCCGGCCCATTACAATCAGGCATGGTAGATAACTTTATCGACCGTAAACATGGACGTGAAGCTGTTTCATACCCTGACGCTGAATATCAACACGAGTGCTTAAAAGAAATTTTAGAACCCACCTATGGCATTATTTTGTATCAAGAGCAGGTTATGCAGATTGCTCAGGTCATGTCGGGCTATAGCCTAGGCGGTGCGGATTTATTACGCCGTGCTATGGGTAAGAAAAACCTAGAGGAAATGGAAAAACAGCGCGAATCATTCGAGACCGGAGCCAAACAAAACGATATCGATCCTACGCTTGCCATCAAAATTTTTGACTTAGTAGAAAAATTTGCGGGATACGGTTTTAACAAATCACACTCCGCCGCATATGCGTTAGTGTCTTATCAAACTTTATGGCTTAAAACCCATTACCCCGCTGAATTTATGGCCGCAGTCATGTCTGCGGATATGGATAACTCAGATAAAATTGTGACTTTGGTAGACGAATGCAACCGTATGGGGCTTACCATATTACCTCCTGATGTGAATGCGGGTAGTCATAAGTTTACCGTTGATGAAGAAGGGCGGATTGTTTACGGCATAGGTGCAATTAAAGGTGTCGGTGAAGGCCCAATTGAAGCCATTATTGACGCCCGTGAAAAGACGGGGAAATTCACTGACCTTTTTGACTTTTGTGCCAAAATTGACCTTAAACGTATTAATAAACGCATATTAGAAAAATTAGTTTTGGCTGGAGCCTTAGATAATTTAGGACCCCATCGTGCATCATTAATGTCCTCATTACCTGACGCCTTGGCTGCAGCAGGTCAACATGCTAAAGACCAAACATCAGGACAATCGGATATGTTTGGTTTGCTCACTACTGAGCCTGAGCAAGTAAAACAAGCCTTTGCTGACGTGCCACCTTGGCCTGAAAAGGTCTGGTTAGATGGCGAGAAGACCACGTTAGGCCTTTATCTTACCGGTCATCCCATTAATCAGTACCTGACTGAAATTAAACACTATGCACCTTGTCGCTTAGTTGACCTCAAGCCAACGAATAGAGATCAAACTGCTTTTGCAGTAGGCTTAGTGTTAAGCGTTAGGGTGATGACCAATAAACGCGGTCGTCGTTGGGCGTTAGTGACTTTGGATGATAAAAGTGCCAGAGTAGATGTTAGGTTTTTTCCTGATATGCTTGAGCAATACCAAGAGTTGCTGCAAGAAGACAAAATATTAGTGATAAGTGGACAGGTCAGCTTTGATGAATTCTCTGGTGGCAATACAATGTCGGCTCGTGATGCCATGGACTTGGTTCAAGCCCGTGAAAAAAATGCTAAGGGATTACAAGTGCATTTAGATTCAAGCTGGTGTAATCCCGTAACTGTGGCTAAACTGCAAACAATTTTGCAGCCTTATCAAGGTGGAAGTTGTCCGGTTCAGATACATTATGTGCACCCAGATGCAGAAGTAGACATAACCTTGGGCGCACAGTGGTATGTTACTCCCCAAGATGAGTTACTATATGAATTACAACAGCTATTAGGGAAACCTCAAGTTGACTTGGAATTTCATTAACTTGCGTAGAATAGTGAAGTGGTGAAATGACGATAAGCTGTAAACAATTATTATTAGGTGTTCAATGAGTGTAAATTTTTTAGAATTCGAAAAACCTATCGCTGAATTAGAAGCGAAGATTGAAGAGTTGAGGCTAGTCAATCAAGGGGGAGAATTCGATGTCAATATCGAAGAAGAAATCACTAAACTTCGAGAAAAAAGTGCCGAATTAAGTCGCAAGATTTTTGCAGATTTAGGCGCTTGGCAAGTTTGCCAAATAGCTCGCCATCCAATGCGTCCCTATACCTATGATTATATAGAGCATATTTGTACTGAGTTCGACGAGCTATCAGGTGATCGTGCGTTTGCAGACGATAAAGCCATAGTCGGTGGTTTAGCTAAAATTGATGGCCAGCCAGTGATGATTATTGGTCATCAAAAGGGCCGCGATACCAAAGAAAAAATTAAGCGTAATTTTGGCATGCCGAAACCAGAAGGTTATCGCAAAGCGCTGCGTCTGATGGAAATGGCTGAACGTTTTAACTTACCTATCATTACCTTTATCGATACCCCTGGAGCCTATCCAGGCGTAGGCGCTGAAGAGCGTGGCCAGAGTGAAGCCATCGCCCGGAATCTCAAGGTGATGTCGGGCTTAAAAGTACCGATCATCTGCACTGTAATTGGTGAAGGTGGCTCTGGTGGTGCATTAGCCATAGGGGTAGGCGACAGAGTGAACATGCTGCAATACAGCACCTACTCGGTTATTTCACCAGAAGGTTGTGCCTCTATTTTGTGGAAAAGCGCCGAAAAAGCGCCCTTAGCAGCTGAAGCAATGGGGGTTAGCGCAGGTAAAATTAAAGAGTTAGGCCTAATCAATCAAATTGTGAATGAACCCCTAGGTGGTGCTCATAGAGACCATTACAGTATGGCGGCAAACTTAAAGGCTACGCTTAAACAGCAACTAGCACAGTTGATGGGGTTATCTAATGAAGAATTGTTAGCCCAACGTTATGAACGATTGATGTCTTTTGGTTATTGTTAAATAATCAGCATTATGTTGAATGGATATATTAAAAAAAGCCGTCTGAAAAGATGGCTTTTTTATTGGAAAACATGATTACAAATGTCGCTACTTAATCAACTCAAAATGCAACTCAGTTGTGAGCCGCTTTTGTCGGCGACACACTTAGTGGTTGCCTATAGTGGTGGCGTAGACTCCCATGTTTTGTTGCATGTTCTGCATAGGTTAAGGCAGCATGTGCCACGGCATTTTCAGCTCAGTGCAATTCATATTCATCATGGTATCAGTCAACATGCTGACAAGTGGCAATCACACTGTCAGCAAGTATGTACCCAGCTAAATATTGCTTTTGAAACTGCCAATGTTGCAGTGGCAGCACTGCCAAGACAAAGTCTTGAAGCACAAGCCAGAGAAGCCCGGTACAGCAAGTTGCTTGAATTGGCACCCACTCACAGTCAAGTGCTACTTGCACAACATCAAGATGACCAACTCGAAACATTTTTATTACAATTAAAACGCGGTGCTGGACCTAAAGGTCTGTCTGCTATGGGTCGTGCGTGGGTTACCCATTGCCCATTACAGCCTGACAAACAAGTAGGATTCGTCCGACCGTTATTAAATACTACACAACAACAGATTTTAGATTATGCACAACAGCATAACTTGCAATGGTGCGAAGACGAGTCTAATCAAAATACTGATTTTGAGCGCAACTTCTTGCGACATAATGTGCTGCCCATTTTACAAGGTCGTTGGCCTGAAATAGCGCACTCAGTGGCTAGAAGTGCTGCACTTTGCGCTGAACAACAAAGTTTATTAGATGATATTTCTGCTGAAAAGCTCAAACCGCTAAAAGCATCTGACAACAGTTTGCATCTACCCGCACTTAAAAAATTAAGTCAATCATGGTTAAACCAGCTAGTGCGTTATTGGTTGTCTGAGTTAGGTATTCAAAGTCCTTCTCTGGCGGTGTTAAATCAACTCAAGCCAGAGTTACTTGATAGCGCCAATGACGCGACACCTATTTTGCAATGGCAAGGCTGGCAGTTTAGACGCTTCAATCAGGCGCTTTTTGTGATTAAGGCTAAGCAACTCATCGATAATCAAGTCTTGAATTGGCATGGTGAATCACAAATTGTTCTTCCTTCAGGTATAGGAGCCGTGCAGTTCAGGCAATCATTTCAATCCGATAAAGAAAGTCTGACACTCGATCCTAAAGAAGGGGATATCAAGCTGCAATTTGGTGGATACTCCCAGCGTTTTACCCCTAAAGGGGCAGCGCACAGCAAGCCATTAAAACAATGGTTTAAGCAATGGAGAATTCCTCCTTGGGAGCGTAACAAAGTCGTATTATTGATACAAAATGAACATCTGAAAGGGATCTTGATGCACTCAAAATGGCTCCCTGCACAAGACTATGTTCCAGCCTCTGGGAATGTTGTAGCCATAGAGTTTATCAAGCCCTCCAGAAGTAATGAAGGGCTAATACTAGGCGCTTAAGCGACGGAATAATTAGAATGCGCGCGGGCTATATTAGTGGCTTCTAACATATTTTGCAGCGCAGGCGTGACTTCATCCCAGTTTCGTGTTTTTAATCCACAATCAGGATTTACCCATAAATTTTCTAAAGGGATCTTAGTGCTAGCTTGTTCAAGCAGGGCCACAATGGCTTCGACACTGGGAATGTTTGGTGAATGAATATCATACACGCCCGGGCCAATTTCATTCGGATACTGGTAATTATCAAAAACCTCTAGCAACGCCATATCTGAGCGAGATGTTTCTATGGTGATCACATCTGCGTCCATTTGTGCAATCTGTTTGATGATGGCGTTAAAGTCTGAGTAGCACATGTGAGTATGTATTTGCGTCTTATCTGCGACCACGTTAGAACAGACTTTAAACGCTTTGACCGAGTTATCCAAATAGCCTTGCCAATGTGCTCTATGTAAGGGTAAACCTTCACGAAATGCAGCTTCGTCAATTTGTATTATTTTAACACCAGATTGTTCTAAGTCTTTCACTTCTTCACGTATTGCTAAAGCAATTTGCATGCAGGTATCTGCTCGAGGTTGGTCGTCTCGCACAAATGACCAGTTCAAGATAGTCACAGGGCCAGTTAACATGCCTTTTACCGGCTTGTCGGTGAGAGATTGTGCATAGTTAATCCAATCGATTGTCATGGCTGACTGGCGGGACACATCACCAAAAATAATGGGTGGCTTCACGCAACGAGAGCCATAACTTTGCACCCAGCCTAGCTGGCTGAAGGTAAACCCGTTTAACTGCTGGCCAAAATATTCCACCATGTCATTACGCTCTGCTTCACCATGGACCAATACATCTAAACCAAGGTCTTCTTGTTTTAGGATGCAAGCATGGATCTCAGCTTTAATCTTGTCTTGATATTGTGTCTGGTTTATTTGGCCCGTTTTAAATTGTTTGCGAACGGCTCGAATATCGCTGGTTTGAGGAAACGAGCCGATAGTGGTAGTGGGTAAAAGTGGCAAATTTAGCTCTTTTCTTTGCTGTAACTGTCGTTGTGCAAAGGGACTACGCTGTGCTTGAATAATATTGTCTAGCTGCTGCAGGTTTTGTGCAACTTGTGCATCGTTGACTAATGCTGATTGATGGCGTGTTTGCATACTAAGCGCATTTTCTTTTAGGGCTTGGGCAATATACTGTCGGCCTTTTAATAAGCCTTGATTGAGAAGCTGTAACTCCTCAAGCTTATCAACAGCAAAGGCTAGCCAGTCTTTCACTTCTGCTGGCAGTTTGTTTTCACGCTCTAATGAAATAGGCACATGCAACAAAGAACAAGACGGGGCAATCCATAATTTTTGCCCGCGACTGAGTTGTAGAGGTTCTAAAATATCCAACTTGGCGGCTAAGTCTGTTTTCCAAATATTACGACCGTCGATAATACCTACAGATAATACCTTGTGCTTTGGCAGTAACTTTTCTATCTTAGCTACTTCATCAGGTGCGCGTACGGTATCAATATGTAGTCCATCCACAGGTAACTGACAGGCTAAGCTTAGGTTATCTTTAAGTTCACCAAAGTATGTGGTGAGTAACACTTTGGTCTTTCTGCTAATTAAAGACTCATAAGCAAATTTAAATGCCCATTGCCAATCGTCGGCTAATTCGGTGGCTAAGATGGGCTCATCAATCTGCACCCATTCCACCCCACATTTTGCAAATTCGCCAAGTAACTCAATATAAAGGGGTAATAATTTCTCTAGATAAGTCAATTGGCTGCTGCCGTCTTTGGTTTTACTTAACCACAAATACGTCAGTGGACCTATGATCACAGGCTTAGGATTATAACCCTGTTGTGTACTGGCTTTGATTTGTCGGATAAGCGCCTCTGGATTGAGTTCAAAGCTGACCTCATCATTCAGCTCAGGCACTATGTAGTGATAATTGGTATCAAACCATTTGGTCATCTCGCCCGCATGAATTGCGCAGCAACTGGGGTCTTTTGATGTTGCGCCTCGGGCCACTGCAAAATAACTATCGAGGGAAGGGGCAGAATAGAGTGCAGCCTGACTGTTACTTTTGTCTTTGTTGTATAAGCGTTTCACTTTGGAAGGAATATGTCCAAATAGAAAGCTCGTATCTAACACATGGTCATACAGGGAAAAGTCGCCCACTTGGGTGTAATCAAGGTAAGGTTGTTGTGTGAGCCGTTGTTGTAAAACCAGTTCGGCCTCGGCTAATAATGCTGATTCGTCCAGTTCTTTGCGCCAGTATTTATCTAAAGCAAATTTGAGTTCGCGGTTTGCACCTATACGTGGAAACCCTAAGTTGTGTAATGTTGCCATCTTTTTTCCCGGTTGCTGATATGAATGACAATAAGAATAACGAGTTTTATTAATTAAAAATAATGGTATATTTTCAATTAATCATGAATTTTATTCATGTAATAATATGTTCCTATCTAAGCCCAATTGAGAAACCTACACCTCATGTTAGAACGTTCCCACTTAATGATAATTCGCACTGTTCACCAGCTAGGCACATTAACCGAAGCCGCAGAACAATTATGTTTGTCACAATCAGCGCTGAGTCATGCCATTAAAAAGCTCGAAAATTATTTCGGGACACCCTTGTGGTTAAAAGAAGGACGGCGTCTTCGTTTAACTCAAGCGGTTCATACCTTACTCAATTTAGCGCAAAGGCTGTTACCTCAGTTTGAGCATAGTGAACAAATTATTAGTAACATTGCTGGTGGAGGACAGGGAAGTTTGAGGATTGGCATGGAGTGTCATCCTTGTTATCAATGGTTGCTGAATATTGTCGGCCCGTTTCTAAAACAATTTCCAGACGTGGATTTAGATGTAAGGCAACGTTTTCAATTTGGCGGAATGGGCGCTCTGCTTGGGTATGATATCGATATGTTAGTCACGCCAGATCCCTTATACAGCCTCGCGTTAGAATATGTGCCAGTATTCGACTATGAACATGTATTGGTGGTGCCAAAATCTCATCCTTTAGCCAATAAACCGTGGGTAGAGCCCTTAGACTTGAACAATGAGGTTATCATTACCTACCCCGTTGAACCTTCTCGCCTAGATATATTTAGCCAGTTCTGTCATCCGGCTGGCGTAGCCATTAAAAAACATGTGCAAATAGAGACCACCGAAATTCTATTACAAATGGTTGCTGCTGGGAGAGGTTTTTCAGCATTACCGAAATGGTTGGTTGAAACGTATCAAAACACCTTAGATATTTGCCCAGTCAGCTTGGGTAAAAAAGGTTTATACAAAACCATTCATCTTGGTTTTAGAAAAAATGAACAACGACCCGCCTACCTAAATCAGTTTATCCAAATGGCACGAGAAAATAAAACAGCTAACATAATGTGATTGGAATACATTGGTAATCTTAGAGCGCGCAGGCTGTATCAATCCTTTCAGTGTATTCATCTAATTTAGTTTGTTGACCCTCAGATAAAGTAATCCCTTCTAGGGTCTCTAAGCAGTTTGCCACACTCTGGGTTTCTTCATCGTCTAATCCTTCTACCTCAGCTAAAATTGCCAGCACTTTCAATAGGCTAATGGTGATATTGGCATTGTTCGGTGACAATTGCGCAGCTTGACCTAGTGGGTTGTAAGCTGGTTTGTAACGTTTATTCTTATAGTGTGAAGAGGCCATTTCGCCCAATTCTTTTGGACTGTAGCGAATGTCTTTGCGTTCTTTTGATTCTTGCTCTAGATATTCAGCCAGTACTTTACCCGTGAAAGAGTCATGCTCCACGTCACTTTTCATTTGATCTAATAATCGCAAAGATTGCTCCCATAAACCCACTTCATGAAAAGCTTTGACTTTATCTAAGTTGTCCTCGAAATTTTTAAGGGCCGTATCCTGAGTATGTGAGAGCATAATTTGCTCTGCCTGCTTTTTATCTTTTCGTAACGTCAACAGCCTGACTTCAACAATAATAAGCTGAGGACCAAGCTCAGTGGTTGCGCCAAAATCTTGTTTTAAGCGACCCAGGGTTTTCTCTGTGTTGAGTAATAATTTATTTGATTCGGCCTCAGGTAAAGTGGCTGCGAGATCTAATCCAGAGCGAATAACGTTTAGTTGCAAAGCAGGTGAGTCATGAATAGAATTTTTAGCGTATTTAGCCATATTTCTGGTGGCGAGGTATTGGCCCATCCTGTCATGGTTTAAACGGGCTAAATTCCAAGATTTTCTATTACGTTCAATACTACGAGGGGCTAATTTCGTGGCCTCTTGAATGATTTCGTACCCTTGCTGGTAATCTTCTTTATCAATATGATATTCCGCAAGTAGGTCATATGTGGCAAATCTAGTATCATCGCGATCTAAGAGCCCAGCCGTTAATTCGGTTGCTTCATCTATCTTATTTTGTTTGAGTAAAGTCGCCGCTAATCCCACTTGAACCCATGCATAAGTGTAAACTTTTGTTAATTTTTCATAGAATTCTTGAACGGCTTGATACTCTTTTAAATTAAATAAACTTTTGCCAATCAGGCGGTTAATATGTGGGTAATACAAGGCTAATGTTGCATCTTGCAACTGCCGTTCAGCGTAATAAATGGTAGTGGGAAATTCACCGCGATCAAAACAATAACGTAAGGCGTAAAGTTTTTGCTCAATAGTCATGATGTGATGAATACGTTTTACAACTTTCGAGCGATCCAGTGGTTTGACCCAAAAGTCAGTGGGCTCCATTTCCACAACACAATTGACTAAACCTTGTGTGGTATCAGCACTTAGGAACACCACACAAGTGGTTTTAGTGATGTATCCCTTGAACTTCATTTCTTCTAGTAGGTTAAAACCATCTTTGTCACTTTTGACATCAAAGGCAATCAACACCATGTCGAAATGTGTTATTTGGCATAAGCGTAATGCCGAGTAGGCGTTGTGGGCACTGTGCACGTTTTCGATACCCGCATCAAGGAGAGCACCTTTGACAACGGAATGCACCAAAGCCTGACCATCTATTATCAGTACTTCCATTTCAGCATTAGGCTTTTGAGCGGGTATTTTAATCAAATCTTCAATCCTTTGTTCTTTTTTATATAAATCAGCGGTTTATATTAGTCACTAAGTTATTATTGTAGGCACTGATTGTCTAGTAAATAAACCTTTAATATAAACAGTTTTTCACTTTAGAAACAAAGGCTTGTTTGGATTTATGGAGAACGCCGCTTAAACACAAACTTTGTTTGTTGTTTTTCTCCGTCAGTATCTATTACAACAAAATTTTAAATGAAAAGTTGAGCGTTGTTTATTAGATGTTTTAACAGCATGAGTGTTGCATACTGACATTCTTGCAAATTGCCCTACTAAATGACACCTCGTCACTTGTAGAAATCAATTACCATAATAATGATATAAGGATTGTGTGTTATGAAAAAAGTATTGTTGTTGGCGTTAACTTTAATGGTTGTTGGGTGTAATCACTCAAGTAGTAATAAATCAATTGATAAACCTAATGATAAAGATTTCATTCAGGATTGGACAATACTCGATGCGGTTTATTTTGGTGATAAACCAAACGCTATGCGAGCAGCATTCGATAACGAAGTGGTTGATATCACTACACTTTGGCAGTCTGTTGAAAATGGTCAGGTGAACTTAGGAGATAGTGATTTAACTTGGAATCACATCTCATCTAAAACACCAATTATAGATTTGTCTGCACATATTGCGAAACAGGAATATGTTTACACTTATGCCACCACTTACATTCATGCTGAGAGTGCAAAATCAGCCTATTTAGGGGTGGGTAGTGATGATGCTATAAAAATTTGGCTGAACGGTGAATTGGTTCATGAAAATTTTGCTGCTAGAGCGGTGGGCATTGATCAGGATCTTGTCCCCGTAAAATTAGTAAAAGGCGAAAACCACTTAGTCGTTAAGGTAGTCAATGCCACATTAGGTTGGGGCTTTTCAGTTCATACCATTAGTAAAGATACTGCCAACTCTTTGTTTGCTGACCAAGCAGCGAAAGTGAGTATTAATCAGCTTGATAGCATGCTCAATCAGGGGCTAGATATTAATGCTAAGAATGCATCAGGGTTAACCGCGCTACATCAGGCGCAACTTAATCGATTAAATATTCGTGCCCAACAGTTGATTGAACGCGGTGCTGATAAAAATATTCCCATGCCAAGTGTCGAAACACTAATTGCCTCATTCTTTGACAATGCTATTGAGCAAGATTCCCCAGGCATGGCTTTTTTGGCCGCCAAAGATGGCAAGATCATCTATAAAGGTGCAAAGGGAATGGCTGATATGGAAAACAATATCTCAATTACAACCAATACTAAATTTCGCATTGGTTCAATAACTAAGCAGTTTACAGCCGTTGCTATTCTTAAATTGCAGCAACAAGGTAAGCTTTCTATTGACGATAAGCTAAGTCAATATCTACCTGACTTCCCCAAAGCAGAGCAGGTGACACTGCGCCATCTGCTAAGCCACACATCGGGCATTTATAACTATACTAATGACCCTGATTTTATTGCTGGTGTAACTGAACCTATTAAAGCACAGGACATGATCAGTAAAATTCAGACCTATGATTATGATTTTGAACCTGGAAGTCGATGGAGCTATAGCAATTCAGGTTATTTTATTTTGGGTCATATTGTTGAGCAAGTGTCTGGCACAACACTCAATCAATTTTGGCAAGAACAACTATTTACACCTTTAGAGATGAATAACACCGGTGTTTACGTCAACGGTACCTCTTACACCAATGAAGCATTAGGCTATGGCCATGATAACAATGAAATTAATCGAACCTTAGATTGGGATATGACCCATGCTGGTGGTGCGGGTAATATTTATTCAACCGTTGAAGACTTATTTACCTGGAATGAAGCCTTATTTAACGGCAAAGTGCTAAGCCCAGAATCTTTCGCAGCGCTTACTACTAAAGCCAAACTTAACAATACTGAAGACGTTGCTGCATTTGCAGGTAGTAGCTACGGTTTAGGGGTAGGGTTAAGTGAAATATTCGGAAAAAAATTGGTCAGTCACAGCGGTGGATTGCATGGATTCAGCGCTTATTTAGGTAGAATTCCTGCTGAAAACTTAACCTTCGTTAGCTTATCGAATTTTCAACCGGCTAACTTTAGTTTTAAAAATAACCCCTATAATTATGTGGCCAGTGTTTTATTAGGGCCAGAGCCTCTAACGCAAATAGTTGATAAAGAAAGTTCAATGCAAGATATGCCTTTAACGGATTATATCGGCGAATTTGATTATAACCCTGCTATAAACAATATCACCATTAGCGATGGTCGTTTGTTTGTTCAATTACCAGGACAAGCCAAATTTGAACTGTTTCGAAGTTCAGGAGACAGTTTTTACTTGAAAGCAGTGGCCGCCGAATTAACATTTGAACGTAACAATTCTGGCGAAGTTGTCAGTGTATTGCATACTCAAAATGGTGGAACATTTAAAGCCAGTAAAATTGCACCCGCGATATTTATTTTTGTAGATAAAGAGCAATTGGCTGGTTTGATCGGTAGTTATAAACTTAATGAAAACATGACCTTGACAGTTACCCAGGTAGTCACTGGAAAAGCGCCGCAACTCTTCGTTCAAGCAACAGGGCAGCCTAAGTTTGAAATGCTTGCTATAGCGCCACTAGAGTTCAGAGCAAAAGACCTTAATATAAAATTGCTGTTTAATCCAAGTAGAGAAGATAAAAAAGTCATTGAATCATTGGTATTGCACCAAGCAGGCATGGCGATGAAAGCTGAAAAGCTAGATTAAAAAATATTACGTTAGCCCTTATAAACTATACATCGTTTGGTTTATTAGGGCTTCCGGTTCAAAAACAGGAATGACCAAATGATACATTTGGTGCAGTCAATATAATTTATTCTTGCATGTTCAAACTACGGATTTCTTGTTCCGTTTGCGTGACTAACTGTTGCATGGTTTTACCATGGGGTACTGATTTTTTACTTACTGGATCCACTCTTACAAACACAATATCATCAGCAAAGCAGATGGTTCTTTTAGTGGCTTTATTACGCACCAAGCAAGATACCGTAATAGATGTGCGGCCGACGCTTTTGGTTTCCAGTCCAAACTCCACCACGTCACCCTGAATAGCAGGGGACTCAAAGCTAATTTCACCAATGTGTTTAGTTACCAGACAATTGGTTTCTAACTGACATATGGCATAAATAGCGGCTTCTTCATCAATCCATTCTAAAGCGCGGCCACCAAACAACGCATTGGCATAATTTAAATCATTGGGCATAACTAATCGGCGGGATAAAAAGCGCATGGGTATTCCTAAGTAAATTTTAATGCAATTAGGCATTATATTACCTACTAAACCAGTCACCTGAAATTAATGCTTCAATCTAAGGTAGAACAAAGGCTAGCGGGGCGTTTCGAAAAATATTGCTAAGCTTAGATAACCTTTGATTGGCGAAGTTTGCCAATGACGCCGGTGTCATAACCTAACAACTCAGTTAACACATCTTCAGTATGTTCCCCTAAATTCGGCGGTGCTTGGTGGTAAACGATTGGGGTGCGCGAAAAATTGATCGGGTTTGCCACTGTAGGTATTTTACCATTTTTGGGGTGGATGAGCTCATCTACCATTTTACGGTGTTTTATTTGTGGATTATCGAAGACTTGGGCAATGTTGTTGATGGGGCCACAGGGCACACCTTTTATTTCTAGCTGTTGTAACCAAAAGTCACTGCTTTTTCCTTTGATAATTGTAGTCAGTTGCTCAATTACAATTTCTCTGTTGCTTACCCTCGCTTGATTAGTGCTAAATCGCGGATCTTGGAGCAACGATTGGCATTGTGCTACCTCACAAAAATCTGCAAATTGCGAGTCGTTACCCACTGTTAAAATGATAAAACCGTTAGCTGTTTGAAAGGTTTGGTAGGGCACTATATTAGGGTGAGCATTACCTAAGCGCTTTGGGGTATCGCCACTCACCAAGTAATTCATGCCTTGATTGGCTAAACAAGCTACTTGCACATCGAGCAAAGCTAGATCGATATGTTGACCTAATCCAGATTTTTCACGCTCTATAATCGCCGCTTGTATCGCTGTGGTGGCGTACATACCAGTAAGAATGTCGGTTAACGCCACGCCGACTTTTTGCGGACCACCGCCAGGTAAGTGGTCGGGCTCGCCGGTTACACTCATCAGTCCGCCCATGCCTTGCAACAAAAAGTCGTACCCAGCTCTTTGGGCATAAGGACCATCTTGACCAAAGCCGGTTATCGAGCAATAAATCAACTTGGGGTTTATCGCCGCTAAGCTTGCATAATCAAGGTGGTATTTTTGCAAACTACCCACTTTAAAGTTTTCAATCAGCACGTCACAACTTGCGATCAGTTGATGAATAATCGATTGCCCTTGTGCTTGCCTTATATCTACCGTAATCGATTGTTTGCCACGATTAGCTGATAAAAAATAAGCCGATTCTGTAGTGGCTTCACCTTGTTGATTTTTTAGAAAAGGGGGGCCCCAATGGCGGGTGTCATCACCTTGGTTAGGTTTTTCTACTTTGATGATCTGGGCACCTAAGTCTGCCAACATTTGTCCAGCCCAAGGCCCAGCCAATATGCGACTTAGTTCAAGTACGCGAATATGTGAAAGTGCTGATGCCATGAGTTGCTCCAAAATAAAGCCCTCTAAAAGAGGGCATAGCTTAATAAATTTAAGTGTTATAACTTGATAATATTATTACCAGTGTCGCGGTCAATAAAACGCACAAAAGGGTCGATTCCTGCAAAGTTGGGTACTTCATCAACTATAAGTTCGATCACCGTATCGCCACTTTCAATAGCGTGAAGCCCTTGATAAATCACCCTGTTTTCAGAAGCGAAATTATTGGGGTCCTCACTGAACAATACAATCTCTACTTCTTTAGCAAAAGGCTGTTCCGTTTCTTGGCCTTTACCATCGGCACTAAACTGTTGTGCTGAGACGGTGAAGGTCACTTTGACTTTGCCATCCTCTAGGGTTTCCTTGGTTACCTCCTTGGCGCGCAAATCGTAAATAGTAATTTGCTCAAACAGGTCTTGAATATAAGCCTGCTCAGTTTCGTTGGATACACTATTTAAATGTCTGACTAAATCTAGGGTAGTCGGGTACAAGTCTTCTCTATACTGATATTCGTTTAGCAACCCTTGTAGGGCCTGATTAAGTCGTTCTTCACCCAATTTATTCACCAGCGCCATCATCACTATTGAGCCTTTCTGATAGTGAATATATTGTTGGTTTTCAGAGCGAAGTAGAGGCATTTCTTCAATACGTTCTGCGCTGCGACCTCTTAAGTAGCCATCTAATTCATAGGTAAGGAACTTACGCAGTCGGGTTTCACCGTATTTTTTCTTCATGACCATTAAGGCGCTGTATTGGGATAAGGTTTCTGACAATATCGCGCTACCTTGCACATTGGCTGCGTTAAGTTGATGACCCCACCATTGGTGGGCTACTTCGTGTGCGGTCACATAATAAACGGGATCGATGTCTTCTGGGTTTCGCAAATCGGTGATAAAACCAATTTTTTCGGAGTAAGGCACAGTATTCGCAAAACTTTGTGCAAAACCACGGTATCCAGGAAATTCGATGATCCTTAATTGTTTATGTTGATATGGGCTAAACACTTTTTGAAAATAGTCGAGTGAGTCAATACTTGATTCAATCATGCGGTCTACGTTCCAATGATGATTTGGGTGATGGTAGACTTCAATACTGATACCAGCATGTTCAACTTTTTTACTTTCAAGTTTAGAAGACATAATGCTGAAAAAGTTAACCATAGGTGCGTCCATTTCATATCGATAATAGTTACGTCCTTCTTGCTGCCATTCTTTTTTCAGGTAACCCGGTGCGATGGCAAATTGCTCACCGCTGGTGGACAGGGTGGCACTAAAGTCAATAAATTCGACACCTTTGCCAAAGAAACTTTCGTTATATCGGCTGCTATCTTCTAACTTGTAAGCCCGCTGAACTGGCTCAAGTTCCCTTTTACGTCTTTCGTGCTGATCGGTGATTTGATATGACTCATTGAAACCAAAAAATGGCAACAAGCTAAAGTTGTCAATAAAGGTACCGTTTTTCACTAAAGTGTTATCTTCACCGCTATTTTTGAACCCATGATGTTCGCGCACCACAGCAAGAACTCCACTGCGTTGTTCATCAGGTAACATTGGCTCAGAAAATTCAAACCAAGCAATGTTGTATTTTTTATTGATTTCGCCCAATACACCACCGTCAATTTCTACATTAGTCACAGGAGAAAAACGCGGCATATTAACCAAAAACCGTTTAATGGGTTTATCTGTGCGGTTGATAACCTGCACCTTAGCTGCGGCTTCTATACGTCTATCTGCAGGGAATATATCCGCAGCAATATCAACACTGACTATTGTGGGCATAGGTGCATCACGAAATTCAACGTATTCTTTTTCGTAATCAGCTTGGATATCTAAGACCTGTTCCTGACCGTAAAATTTATTCAGCACTTTAGTGTTGTAATGAATATAACCACCAGTAGCTAAAAACAACACTAAAGCCGCTGCGGCAACACTTTTACCGGTACTGCCTAAGTGATAACTGAGTAAACGCAGTCGCTGTTTGACAGAGGTTTGTGGTCCTCTTTGCCACATGCCATAACTGATAATGCCAAGCACCACAGATAAGGCGCCCCAATACAACATATACCAGCTCTGGGTTTGAATAAACCAGCCGTAACCATTGAGATCAGAATATTGCAGCATCGGCCCGGCGGCAAAGTTGAACATGTTGTGCTCAATACCTATCTGGCTGAAGGCTAAAGAAACAAAGAAATAACCCACAAAAATCAGCATACCAATATACTTATTCGGACTTAAAGCCTGAATAAAAAACGCTAATACAGTCAACAAACACCAAGGTAATGCACCAAAAAATAATAAACTAATTAGGTATTGGCTTATTTCGATATTTTCATAACCAGCTAATAGTTGATTGATGATAGCGGCGAACATGCCAACTACATGCAAACTCACAATTACCAACATGACCGCTAAGAGTTTTGATAGCCAAAAAGTCATATTATGCACAGGCATGCTGTCTACAATGTCGCCCATGCCCACAGTGCGTTCACGCCATACCACCTCAGCGGTATAGTAGGTGATAATGATAATGGTCATGAGTGAAAAGGACCCCATAATCAATTCCACTAGGGTCTGAGTTAATGGCCAGTTTGGTGTGCCAAACATACCGTTTATTTCAAAAAAATTGGCGATAAGTTGAAAAGCAGAAAATAATAATAAGATTAAAAATGCTGGGCTTAAAAACACCTGACGAATTTCAAACTTTGTACGGCTGATAAATTGTGCCAAGCCATTGTTTGCTGAGGCTTTAATCGCAATATTGTTGGTAGTAGGAATAACGTCTATCTTTTCTTTTTTCGTTTTTTTCTTGAACGAATAACTCGCTAAATTAAGAGGTCTAAATAGTCCCCCCGCTACTAATAAAATAAAGGCTCCTATGCCTAACCATAACAATCTATTTTGTAAAATCATGCCTTCGAGTGCTGGCACTAATGAATTTTTTTCAAAAGAAGTCCAATACCGTGAATATTCGCCGAAGGCTCGCAAACCAAAGGGGTCGAGCAGGGCGCGAATAGTGCGTTGTTCTGGTTCGTTAAATACCTGTCCGGCCACTGCATATAAAATAAACAGTCCCATGGCACAGATATACACTGCCATTGGGCTCTTAAATTGAGTTGCAGCAGCATAAAATATCGCGGCAAACACAAAAATAGTACTAGCAGAAAATATCACGAAGGGGGTTAGGTACATCATTAGGCCATTCGGGCCAATACGTTCTTGATCTACCCATGGCATTAAGCTACCTATAAAACTTCCAAGAGGCACCATGGCAAATACAACCAGACAAATCAGGTAAGCACCAAAAAATCGACCAAGGTTATATGGCAGAGGTTTTATTGGTTTGGTCAACACAATTTCTGCCATCATGGATGTTTGATTGCGGGTGGCAGTATTTGCCACAAAATTCACCACCATAAACATCGAAAATATACTCAATATCAACATGATCTGAGTCACGGCAAAGGGGCTGTTAAACAATACATTGCCACCTGATCCAATTTGTACCTGTTCAATAGTTATGGCTAAAAAAGGCAGCAAAAAAAAGACCAAACAGGTCACGATAAAAGAGGGCTGGCGAGTAAAATAGCGCCATTCAAACCCTAACATTTTAGTAAACATATGAGTTTTTCCTTAGGCTGCTTGAGTCGAACGAGAATTGTGTAAGGTAGAAAAATACACATCTTCTAAAGTCGCTGGGGCAGTTTCAAATCCTTCAGGCGCGTCAGGAGCTAACACATGTAAAACTGTGCGGCCCGCGAACAAACGTTTTGAGATAACAGGTAAAGTATTTTCTAGCACTGCGGCTTCTTCAATCGACACGATTTTCCGCCAAATTTGCCCGTTTAAGTCAGCAGTTACATGCAAAGGGTTACCTTGTAATAATATTTGGCCATTGCCAAGCACCGCCATATTTGGGCATAACTCAGACACGTCATCGACTATATGGGTCGATAAAATAATGACTTTTTCTTCACCTAAGGTAACCAGTAGGTTATGAAAGCGATTGCGCTCTTCTGGATCAAGGCCTGCAGTAGGCTCATCTACTATTAATAAGTCGGGATCGCCCAACAAAGCTTGAGCAATACCAAAACGCTGGCGCATACCACCAGAAAATCCACTTACTGCTTTTTTACGATGCTGAAACAAATTGGTATGGGCTAATAAACCGTCTACCGCTTCTTTACGCTCACCTTTGTTAGCTATGCCTTTAAGAATAGCGAGATGATCTAAGAGTTCATAAGCGCTGATGCGCGGATACACCCCAAAATCCTGAGGCAAATAGCCAAGACGTTGACGCAATTCGTTGGGTTGTGTGAGTACATCAATATCGTCAAACTGAATACTGCCGGTGTCTGCTTGTTGTAATGTCGCTATGGTACGCATCAAACTGGATTTACCCGCACCATTAGGACCAAGTAAGCCAAACATTCCTTTGGGGATATCTAAATTAACATTGTTAAGGGCTTTTACCCCGTTGTCGTAAGTTTTTGATATATCTTTAATTTTTAGCATGGCGCGATCCCTGTTTCTTGTTTTTATTGCTGCAAATATGCAGAATTCGTAACCGTTAGTCTATAGAAGCAACATTTTCTTACTAAAATTGAGAATTTAATTTAGGACAGTGCTGATGTGATATATACTCTGCGGCCTTAATTTTTCATCAGTGTTTACGTTTTTAGAGGTCGTTTTTCATGCGCACAGACTATTGTGGCAATATCAATTCATCATATCTTGGACAAACCGTCACTTTGTGCGGCTGGGTTAATCGTAGTCGTGACTTAGGTGGGGTTATTTTTCTCGACTTGAGAGACCGCGAAGGTGTGGTGCAAGTGGTATTTGATCCAGATTTAGGCGACGTTTTTGATACTGCGAACAGCTTACGTAACGAATTTTGTGTACAATTAACCGGTTTAGTACGCGCCAGACCAGAGGGCCAAGTCAACAAAGACATGTCTACTGGCGAAATAGAAATGCTGGGTAAATCACTCATTATTCTTAACAAAGCAGCCCCACTGCCGCTAGATTGGAATCAAGAAAACTCTGAAGAACAGCGCTTAAAATACCGTTACCTTGATTTACGTCGTCCACTGATGAGTGATCGTCTAAAGTTCAGAGCCAAAGTCACCAGTAGCGTGCGTAGTTATCTTGAAAATGATGGCTTTTTGGATATCGAAACCCCCATTTTGACCAAAGCTACACCAGAAGGCGCACGGGATTATTTAGTACCCAGTCGTACCCATAAAGGTCAGTTTTTTGCATTGCCACAATCGCCACAGTTGTTTAAACAATTGTTGATGATGTCCGGCATGGACAAATATTACCAAATCGTAAAATGTTTCCGTGATGAAGATTTGCGGGCTGATCGCCAACCTGAATTTACTCAAATTGATATTGAAACTACCTTCTTAGATGCCGAAGGCGTCATGGCTATTACTGAAGGTTTAATCCGCGATTTATTCCAAAAAATGTTGTCGGTCGACTTGGGCGAATTTCCAAGCATGACCTACGCCGATGCTATGCGACGTTTTGGTAGTGACAAGCCTGACTTACGTAACCCATTAGAATTGACTGATGTGGCTGATTTACTCAAAGACGTTGAATTTAAAGTGTTCTCTGGCCCAGCCAATGATACTAAAGGGCGGGTTGCGGTTATTCGTGTTCCAGGTGGGGCCAAGTTATCCCGTAAGCAAATTGACGATTATGGCACATTTGTGGGTATTTACGGTGCTAAAGGGTTAGCGTGGATGAAAGTTAACGACCTTGAAGCCGGTATGCAAGGTTTGCAATCGCCTATCCTTAAATTCTTAAATGAAGATGTGGCCAAAGCTATTGTTGAGCGCAGTGGCGCACAAAGTGGCGACATTCTATTGTTCGGTGCCGACAGCAATACTGTAGTCACTGAAGCTCTTGGTGCACTAAGACTTAAATTAGGTGAAGACCTAGAGTTATTAGAAGGACAGTGGAAACCGCTTTGGGTAGTCGACTTTCCTATGTTTGAAGAGTTTGATGGTCAGTACCATGCATTGCACCACCCATTCACAGCACCCAGAAATATGACCCCAGATGAACTCGCGGCTAACCCAGCCGATGCTTTGTCAAATGCATACGACATGGTGCTCAATGGCTGTGAGTTGGGTGGCGGTTCGGTGCGTATTCATCAACAAGATATGCAAGCTAAAGTGTTTTCATTGTTAGGTATCAGTGATGAAGAAGCGCAAGAGAAATTTGGTTTCTTACTGGAAGCCCTTAAGTTTGGTGCGCCGCCCCATGCAGGCTTAGCTTTTGGTTTGGATAGGTTAGTGATGCTGATGACAGGTGCTAAGTCTATTCGTGACGTAATGGCCTTCCCCAAAACAACTACAGCGGCCTGCCCGTTGACAAATGCGCCGGGTCAAGCCAACCCAGAACAGCTCAAAGAATTGTCTATTCAAATAGCAATAGAAAAAAAACCGGACTAGAACCAAGTATTTAATGACATCAAATTATCGTATTCCCCAATCTGCCTTGACGGTTGTGTATAACCAGTCAGGGCAAGTATTGGTGATGCAAAGAAACGATGATCCCGAGTTTTGGCAATCTGTGACTGGCACCTTAGAGAAAGATGAAATTCCAATTGAAACGGCTCGCCGTGAGGTGTTGGAAGAAACCAGTATTGATATTACTGGTTGTGCCTATCAATTAATTGATTGCCAAAAAATTAATACCTATGAAATCCGTGATAGATGGAAACATCGCTATCCACCTAACACTCCTTGCAACACAGAACATGTGTTCGCCGTTGAGGTAGCCAACGACCAGAGCATAGAGTTAACAGAACACTCTGCTTTTTTATGGTTAGACAAACAAACCGCTATGCAAAAAGTGTGGTCCGATACAAATCGTGAGGCAATCTTTTTATATGTGCCCGATGCCAATCTATAAACTTAATCGCCATCTTAAATCCACCACTTTGGTCGTTGGAGTCATAGGTCAGTGACGATTATTTTGGGTATTGATCCCGGCTCGCGAATTACCGGTTATGGTGTCATAAAAAAAGTTGGCCAAAAATCTGAATATGTCGGTAGTGGTTGTATTCGTTTGCAGGGTGATGAGCTTGCTCCAAGACTAAAACAAATTTTCGATGGTGTGAGAGAAATTATCAATCAATTTCAACCTACAGAGTTTGCTATCGAGCAAGTATTTATGGCAAAAAACCCCGACTCAGCGTTAAAGCTAGGTCAGGCAAGAGGGGCGGCGATTGTGGCGGCTACTTTTTTTGATTTACCTGTAGCAGAATATTCGGCAAGACAAATTAAACAATCAGTGGTGGGTAAAGGCAACGCAGATAAATCTCAAGTACAGCACATGGTGACATATTTGTTGGGACTAACAGCAAAACCTCAGGCAGATGCCGCTGATGCTCTAGCTGTGGCACTGTGTCACAATCACACGCAACAAAGCCTAATAAAAATGTCCGGCCAAGCCACAAAAACTGTACGTGGTCGCTTGAGATAAGGTGATTGCGATAATGCGGTTGCGATAACTCGCTTGAGATAACTCGATTGCGATAACTAGCCTGTGATAGGTCGACTTAGCATTACGCGTAAATTTTAAAGGAAACAAAATGATTGGTAATATTCGTGGCATATTAATTGAAAAACAGCCGCCGGAAATCCTGATAGAGGCGGGGGGCGTGGGTTACGAAGTACAAGTACCCATGACCAGTTTTTATCAATTGCCCGAAATTGGTCAAGAAGCCAATTTATGCATTCATTTTGTGGTGCGTGAAGATGCACAACTATTGTTTGGTTTTGCTAATAAACAAGAACGCGCCGTATTCAGGGAGCTAATTAAAGCCAGCGGAGTGGGGCCAAAGTTGGCACTTACTATTTTGTCAGGCATGAACGCACAACAATTTATGCAGTGTGTCAGCTTAGAAGATGTGACTGGTTTAACTAAACTACCCGGTGTGGGTAAAAAAACAGCAGAACGTTTGGTGATTGAAATGCGCGATAGGCTAAGTAAGTTAGCTAAAGATCAAGGTTTTGCTGAAACAGTACATTTAACCCCTGACTTACCAGTTGAAAATACCTTTGTGCAACGCACAGATGCAAAAGAAGAAGCGTTAAGTGCGCTGATCGCTTTAGGATACAAACCGCCACAGGCCATTAGAGTGATTAATGCTGTGTACAAAGCTGATATCAGTAGCGAAATGCTGATCCGAGAAGCGTTAAGAGCTATGGTTTAGCAAAATTATTTATAGCAATAGTCTTTTAAAGACGGACTTCAATAATTTTGTTACTGTATAAAAATACACTTATTTACCTAAATATTAGCAACATAAAACATGATAGAAGCAGACCGCATAGTTAAACCTACAGCCAGCCATGAAGATGAAGTGGTTGATCGCGCCATACGACCTAAAATGTTGGCTGATTATACCGGTCAAGATCATGTTTGTTCACAAATGGAAATTTTCATTGAGGCGGCACGAAAGCGCAGTGATGCACTTGATCATTTGCTGATATTTGGCCCACCTGGGTTGGGTAAAACCACGTTAGCCAATATTGTGGCTAACGAAATGGGTGTGAATATTAAAACCACTTCAGGTCCGGTGCTTGAAAAAGCCGGCGATTTAGCCGCGCTTTTAACTAATCTCGAAGAAAATGATGTGTTATTTATTGATGAAATTCATCGTCTTAGTTCTGTAGTTGAGGAAATTCTTTATCCTGCGATGGAAGACTATCAATTGGATATTATGATTGGCGAAGGTCCCGCAGCGCGATCAATCAAATTGGAATTACCCCCTTTTACCTTGATAGGTGCAACAACCAGAGCGGGTTCGTTAACTTCACCATTACGAGATCGCTTTGGCATAGTCCAACGCCTCGAGTTTTATAATATTAAAGACCTCACAAAAATTGTTAAACGCTCGGCCAGTTATTTAAACTTAACGCTGCAGGAAGAAGGGGCAGTGGAGATCGCTAGGCGCTCCAGAGGCACACCTAGAATTAGTAACCGTTTATTGCGTCGAGTGCGAGACTTTGCAGAAGTACGAGCCGATGGAAATATTACTCTAGACGTAGCTAGCCAAGCCTTGGATATATTGGATGTCGATAAAGAAGGCCTTGATTATATGGATCGCAAGCTCTTACTGGCCATCATTGAAACATTTATGGGGGGTCCTGTGGGGCTGGATAATCTAGCAGCGGCCATAGGTGAAGAAAGAGAAACCATTGAAGATGTGATTGAACCGTTTTTGATCCAACAGGGTTTTTTACAACGTACGCCTAGAGGTCGTATCGCCTCACAACGTGCTTTCTTGCACTTTGGTAAAGATTACTCACCTGAATAATCTACCCATCCTTGAAACTACAGGGTTATTGACTGAACTCACTCGCCTCAGTCGGTAACTGACATTGCACTTAGTCAATGAAGTTAAGGCCTCATTTATTCCTATGCCGCACCGTGCAACTCCCTTGATTTTGGGAATAGTGATTTTTTGACAAAGTTTACGCAAAAAAAAGCCCACATAATAAATGTGGGCCAAACAACTAGTGTTAAAGGAAATAAATCCAGGGAACATGTCAAATAAACTCATCACAGCATCATTTTGCCTCAAGTGGGAAAATCCGCTAACAGAAAACAATGTGCAGTTCAGGAAACAAGGCGTATTCTAGTGAGTTAAAGCAAATATTCAATTGAATTAAATTAATTTATAAATTAGAAAAACTAATGCAATTTATTTTTTTATCGTATGAATATAAATTTAACACGATATTTTTAGTGTAAGGCTATGAATTTTATATGATTATTAATATGGTTGAATTTTAATCTATTATAATTATTATTTATTGTTACGAATTTGTTACTAAAACATTAGCTTGGTTTAATTGAATAACTATTCAGCTATAAAGTATTGATGATGATTGTGTTGTCTGAGCTGGTCCATGTTAAGTTCATGAAATATATAGTTATAAATTACTTTCTTAAAATATTCAGTTTGCAGTTGTAATTTATTGTTAGCATAAAAATTCAAAGATTAAGATTATTGAAATTTTTTCGTGAAGTGTGTAAAAACACTGTTTATTTTCTTAAGCATATAAAAGTACCCTAACCATGAGCAAACATAGTCACAATGTGCGGGTGTATTACGAGGACACGGACGCTGGAGGCATAGTTTATTATGCTAACTATCTGAAGTTTTTGGAGCGTGCTAGAACCGAATGGTTAAGGCAAATGGGCACTGATCAAGACATTCTTTTGGAACGTTCCGTGGGTTTTGTCGTCAAACGTGTTGAAATGGACAATCACGCGCCAGCTCGCTTCAATGAATTGTTGTGTATTGTGTCCGAAATAGTAGAATTGAAGCGTGCTAGTTTAGTATTTAAACAAACAATAATAAGTCCAAACAAACAATGTTTGGTCAGTGCGTTAATTAGAGTCGCTTGTGTCAATTTATCTAATATGAAACCACAAGCTATTCCTGACAAAATTTTAGGGGAATTTTCACGTGTCATCTGAGTTATCTTTTGTCGATCTTATTCTTGAAGCCAGTTTGCTTGTGCAACTGGTTA
>Ga0115567_10001316_pt1 | contig 24948 bp, 21 predicted proteins | sample COGITO_mtgs_1204_2_FD_88679 | JGI IMG/M metagenome (GOLD analysis project Ga0115567, IMG submission 88679) | Pelagic marine microbial communities from North Sea - COGITO_mtgs_120412 | ecosystem: Environmental > Aquatic > Marine > Epipelagic | place: Germany:Helgoland, sampling site Kabeltonne... | reverse complement strand
TTTTGTGACACGACCGATCCGCATTCTGTCGGCATTTCCAAAGCTAAAGCCACCTTCAGCAGGTTGCGCCTTTGCTTTCACCCGTTTGACTGGCAGGTTCGGTGGTTTATCCGGTTCGGAAGGCGACGCCTCTCTGGTAAAGAAGGTGGTGATCTCGTGGTAGCGGATCCGCGTATCTTCAAGCGTCTGATAATAGCGGAAAAGTTCCTTCAGTGGTGCCGAGAAATCTTTATGCGCTGCCAGAACAGCGACGAGCGCCCCCAAACTGATCCGACCTTCAATAACGAAGTATCCACCGAGAGAATAGAACAGGAAGGGTGTCAGCGCCGTCAGGAAATTGTTCAGCGCCTTGATAAAGAACTTCAGGCGGAAAATCCTTCTGCGTACGTGCTCCAGTTCTCGAAAACTTGCGCCCGCCGGTCCCAATCCCGTAGAACCTAACTGCCTTTCGCGCAACTGGTCGCTAAGCTGCCGGCCAAGTAGCCGTACCTCCTTGATTCTGATCCGTGACAGAGCATTCACCCGCCGCTGCAATTTGGGGAGCAACACAAGCTGAATGGGTAATACAGTCAGCGCGGCGGCACCCAAAACCGGGTCCTGAATGAACATGAACAAAAGGATTGTCAGAAGGGTGCCGCCTTGCAGGATCGGCAGGGTCAGAACATCGGCTGCAAAGCCCCCAACTGGCTCAACCTCTTGCGCGAGGATTGGAACAATCTCGCTCTGATCTGTGGCGTCAGGGTCACTGCGCCATTGCCGATAGACCAGCAACCGGAAGCGACGCAAAAACCGCTCTGCCACGTATCCCTTGAAGACGTTCAGGGCGTATTTATTGGCACCGTTCAGCATGATCGCCAGAAGATAGAGCCCGCAGAGTAGCAATAGGAAAACGACCTGATCGACCTCTCGGCCTATAATATCGATAGGAAAGCGGGCTGAATCCAGCGCATTGTTCACGATCTGCTTTGGCAGCTCCAGGGTCAGATAGAGAATTGGCATAGCGATCAGACTGAGCATGATCATCAAAGACTGCTGCCTTCTGGAATAGCGCAAGACAGTGCTGAACAGACCCGCGTCAAGGCCCCGGATCGGTTCATGCTGGAACGCGGGAACCTTGGAGCGCCGCCAGATTGCCAACCCTCCCCGCAGGAGGAGGAACACAGAAACACCGATTAGCAGCGCCGGTGCCAAAACCAAAATGATATGAATGAAGGGATGAACCCAGTCTGGAGTCGCATCATTATAGTCGTATCCGAAAACAGAGGATACGTTATGCACGAGCACATGATATCTATCCATAAGCGACATTGAAGATACTTCAGCTCTTGGATTTCGGGGCGAGGTGGTCATGCACCATGATAACGCCCCACATCCCCGCTTCCCGGTGACCGGGGATCAGACAAACAAATTCCAGATTGGTCATATCGGAAAATTTCCAAACCAGATCGGCGCTTTGTCCGGGTAGGATCGTTACAGCATTGGGGTCTTCATGCCTCATATCGGGATGGTCGTGCATCCATTTTTGGTGTTCTGCGATCTCATCGAACGAGCCAAGAAAGAACTCGTGATCCACTACCCCCAAATTGCTAATCACAAACCGAACAACTGAACCATTTTCGATATGGATGGCATCAGGCTCAAACAGCATGTAGCCGCTTTCAGTTTCCTTGATTTCGACTTCAATCGTCCGGGTGATCTCGGCAGCTGAACCCGGCGTGCCGATGGGAACATGTCCAGCGTGATCATATGCTTGCGCGTGCGGCTGATCGCCTGCTCCTGTGCCAGCCTGTGCGGCCCGAGCTGTCGGGCCGAAAGTCGCGAATAGCGTCAAAGCCAATATCAGTGGGTTCATTGTCTGCTCCGATCAATAAGATCTCAGAGAACATGGCGGCCTTGCCTGTCCGGTTCGTTGAAAAAGGACTTGGATCAGAGAGGGGCGATGGAGTTCATCGCCCCTCCCCCGAGATCTTATTTCATCTGAACGATGGTCAGCTTTCCTTCGACGCGCTCTTCGACGAACTCGATGTCCTGACCTTCGGACATCTTGGCGATCATGTCTTCATCGGCGCGGAACACCATCGTCATGCTGGGCATATCGAGGTTGACCAGCGGACCGTGTGCTACAGTCACCTTGCCGGCTTTGGCGTCAATTTTCTTTACGGTACCGGTAGAGTACTTTACTTCGGCTTGGGCCATTGTCATATCGGCTTGGGCCGGCGACGCGTTGACAGTGACCTCACGGTACATGCCGGATTCGTAGTGACCGGGGATCAGGCAGGCCGCTTCGAACGTGCCCGCGTTGGCAAATGTCCAGATGATTTCGCCGTCCTGTCCGGAATCAAGCCGGATGGAATTTGGATCGTCATGCTCCATGTCCATCTTCGCCATCATCTCTTTGTGCTCGGCGTTTTCCTCCATGGTGTCGAGCACGAACTCATGCTCCAGCTCGCCCTTGTTCCTGATCTTGAAGCGGATCGTTTCGCCCTGCTTGATGTCGAAATCTTCGCCTTTGATCAGCATTTCACCGTCATCGGTTTCAACGAGGATCACGTCGATGGTTCGGTCGACCTTGTGTGCATCCCCCGGCATGCCCATCGCCATTTCCGCATGATCGTCCGCTTTGGCGGCATCGTGTCCGCCATTATGGGTGCCTGCCGCGAAGACCGGAGCAGAGAAGGTGAATGCCAGTGCGGTCGTCAGAAGTAGATTTTTCATTTTGATTTCCTGTAGTTTCGATTGGATTTGTTGCATTGAAGGGCCGGTTTCAGCCCTTCGACTTCGGTTTCTCTGTCAGCAGGGTTTTGGGGCTGTTGTTGGAGGCGAACTCCGGCAACTCACCCGTCCACTCATAGGCCTGCTCACCCGGAGGGTTCTCGTACCAGCCGGGATCGGAGTAGTCGTCCGCGCCGATGCCTTCACGCACCTTCACGACCGAGAACATGCCGCCCATCTCGATGGGGCCGTACGGGCCCCAGCCGTTCATCATTGGGATGGTGTTGTCGGGCAGCGGCATTTCCATCATTGCCATGTCTCCCATGCCCGACGTGCCCATGGGCATGTATTCGGGCTGGAAGGACCGCATCGTCTTGGTCAACTGCGACTTGTCCACCCCGATGAACGTCGGCACATCATGGCCCATCGCATTCATCGTATGGTGCGACTTATGGCAGTGGATCGCCCAGTCGCCAAGATGGTCGGCGGTAAAATCGAACGCCCGCATGGCCCCTACGGGGATATCAATGCTGACCTCCGGCCATTGCGCGCTCTCGGGCACCCACCCGCCATCGGTGCCGCTGACCTTGAAGTCGTAGCCGTGCATGTGGATGGGGTGGTTTGTCATCGTCAGGTTGCCGACCCGCACCCGTACCCGGTCGCCCCTGTTCACGACCAGCGGGTCGATGTCGGGGAAGATCCGGCTGTTCCACGTCCAGAGATTGAAGTCGGTCATCTCCATGACCCGCGGAACATAGGTCCCCGGATCGAGATCGTAGGCGTTCAGCATGACCAGGAAATCGCGGTCCACGGGCCTGAACGTCGGATCCTTGGGGTGGACCACGAACATGCCCATCATGCCCATCGCCATCTGCACCATTTCATCGCCATGCGGATGGTACATGAAGGTACCGGATTTGATCAGGTCGAACTCGTAGATAAAGGTCTTGCCCGGCGGGATGCCGGGATGGCTGAGGCCGCTGACGCCGTCCATGCCCGAGGGCAGGATCAAACCGTGCCAGTGGACCGTCGTGGCCTCCGGCAGTCTGTTGGTCACGTAGATACGGACCCGGTCGCCTTCGACCGCTTCGATGGTCGGACCGGTGGACTGGCCATTGTAGCCCCACAGATGCGCGACCGTCCCTTCCGCCAGCTCACGCTCCACCGGCTCGGCGACGAGGTGGAATTCCTTGATGCCGTTGTTCATCCGGTGCGGCAGCGTCCAGCCGTTCAGCGTGACGACGGGGTTGTAATCAGGCCCCGACGACGGGCGCTGGGTGATCGCCGTGGCGGCGCTGCCCATTTGCGCGGCTTCGGGCAGCCCCATGTTCGTGGTCTGGCTCCAGGCTTTCGATGAAACCAGTGCCGCACCAGCGGCACCGGCTCCGAGTAGTTGGCGTCTATTCAACATTTCATTTTTCCTTTCAGAATATCATTCGCCGCCAGGAATGGCTGGCGAACCTATCTCTTCATCTTCTCCGCCGGCGGCATCGCCACCGCCGTAGATGGCAGCAGTCAGGCCGGCCTCAGCCATGTAGAAGTCGCGTTTGGCTTCCGCTGCATCCAGCTCGGCTGCGAGTTTCAGCCGTACATCCAGCAGGAGTTCGAAGGTACTTGTGATCATGCCGTTGAAAGCCAGCTGATTTTGTTCCTCCACGGTCTTGCGCAGCGGCACCAGCACGTCGCGATAGTGTCGCGCGATCTTGTAGGAAGCGTGATATGCCTGCTCGGCCCCACGCGCCTCGGACCTTACGTCGACGGCGCGCTCCGCCAGTACGTTCGCGGCTTGAAGGTACATCAGCTCTGCCCTGCGCATCCGTGCTTTTCCGGTGTCATAGATAGGAATTGAGAATTCCAGTTCAACCTGCGGCGTGGTCGTTTCGCCGCCCTCGGGCTCACGCTCGACCTCCGCACCGGCAGTCAATTGCAGATCCGTCACAAGGCGGGTCTGGTCGGTCAGGCCGAACGCTTTGGCCTGGGCTTCCAGGCCCAGTTTGGCCACCCTGAGATCGACGCGATTGCGCAAGGCCTTGGCTTCGACGTTGGACACGCCGCCCGCCGAGCGGGGCAACGACGGGAGCGCATCGGGCACATAATAGTCGACCTCGGTGCCCCAGAGCCCCATGAGACGCGTCAGTCTTTCCTTGGCACGGGTTGCGTTCAGACGGGCCCGTGCGAGCTCTCCGGCGAGCTCCGCGTTGAAGGCCTGTTCACGGGCCTGTCCACCCTTGTTCAGGGCGCCGGTCTCGCCCAACTGGCGCGCCAGTTGCGAACCGGCATCCGACGTGGTCTTGGCCGTCGTGAGATAGCCGATCGCCTCGAACGCGTAGACCGCATCGGTCCACGCCACGCGCGTGTCGTTGGCCAGCGCCAGGGTCTCGTTTACCGCGTTCAGCTGCGCTGCGCGAAACTGTGCATCGGCAAACGCGACGCGTTGCTTGCGGGTTATCGCGCTGAGCAAATTTGTTCGGATGAGCGTTTCAATGGCACGGTAGGCACCCAGCTCCGGTGCGCCGATGCCCAGCACACCCAGAGAAACGCTCGGATTGACCGGCGTGGCTTCCTGCCAGGCTTCGGCGGCTGATATGCCGACATTCGCGTAAGCAGCCTGCAGCCCCTTGTTGTTCAGAAGCGCCACCTGGACGGCGGTATCCGCCGAGATCGACTTCTTGTGCACCATGCCGTGCACCTGCTTTTTCAGCGCGACATTTTCAGCTTGGGTCTGGGCGAAGGCTGTCCGCTTGCCGATCGCGGCCGACGTCTGGCTCGATACATTGAGAAAGCCTGCCTTGGAGTCAGTATACGCTCCCGGGATCGCCGTGGCGCAAGCGCCGAGGATCAGAGGAAAGCCGAGGATCAGAGGGAGTTTCGAGGTCCGCATCATTCGCCCTCCGTCTGTTCTTGGTTGACGGAACGCCAGTCGCGCGGGCCGGTCGGGCCACGATATGTATAGCCTGCGAGCGGATCGCTGTATCGGAGCGGTGATGAAATCGCCGTGTTTGTGGCACCCTGATGCGCTGTGACATCGGGAAGCGGCGTTGGCGATTGCGTGCATGCGCCGAGTGCAAGAGCCGAAGCCCCTGTAAATATATGAATTTTCATGGACAGTACCTGATTGATTAACTTCGGGCTTGCGCACAAACACGCGCAAAGCGAAGACCCACTACGGGCCCTAGATCAGATCAGGAACTGGGGAGGCCGAAGAAAACCGGACGGTTCAATGGATGTGGTCTGCGCGTGGAGAGTCAGGTATCTGCCACTTTTCGTCCGCACGACAAAAACGTCAGCAGCCTCATCCAAGACCACAGAAATACAGATGCCGTTACAGCAATTTTCCGACGTCGCATCCTGATCAGCCGATAGCGCCTCGGATCCGCTTACATCCTGCGGCGACGTTGGCAACATTGATCCGTGCGCGTTTTTGTCTTCTTGGTGGTCAGTTTGGGCAGCCAACGTATGATGATCGCCGTGCATGCCGGACGCTGCGTGGGATGCTGTTAGTGGTGACATCACCAACATCAATGCAAAGGCAAAGCACCAGAGCGCTTTAAGCAATGTAGAAATGGTGCGGTTTCCATACATAGCGGGGGATATGGACGACATCGGGCCGATAGTCAATCCTTGGACGCAGACGGGCCGATCACGTTTAAGTTGAAACGCCAAACTTAATCTTTCGTGGAATCCTTTTCGAAGACACACATCAGCGGTTCGCATTCCAGCTGCCTGCTCCACACGTATCCGGAGAATCTGCACCGCAGAAAAGGCCGTTCCTTCACGCCTGTCTGTTCAGTAAAATGGCCATATAAATAGACCTGTAGGACTTCCACTTGGTGGACGGCCCACTACATTCCCGGCACGCAAAGATCAGAATTCCAGTGCGATGCGATCAGCGGGGGCATAGATGGTCTGAAAGTAAAACGGCCGTTGATCAGCAAGGAACGTGCTCGCCTCAACTTCTAGAACAGGAATGTCCGCAGGTAGCTCGTAGAGAGCGGATTGTCGCGGATCAAGACGGCTGAGCGCCACCCTTCGTTTCCCCTGAATTGCCACGACGCCGAGGCGGGCCTCCAAAACCGTGCGCAGATTGGACTGTCGCAGTTCGTGCGCCGCGAGGCTGGCAGCAGGCACGAGGCGCGCATCAAGAACCATTTCGGCACCAACTCTCCCCTCATGCGTCCCTGTTATGCGGCGGCGAATAATTGTGTACTCCAAACAATGGCCCAAGTGCTCAGACCAACGACCGGCGGAATCCGTGCTGGAGATTTCTATCTGCTGGTCGAGAATGCGGAACGCATCGCCGGTGTCGATATCATGCATACGGAAATGCCAGATGCTGGACGGCAGAACGGAGCAGTCGAGCACACGGGTTCCATCACCACGACGGCGCTTTATGAGACCAAGATCCTGCACTTGGCCCATCGCCGTCTGGACTGTACCAAGGCTTACTTCGAGGCCCCGTGCCAGATCTGTCTCGGCTGGCAAACGCTGACCGGCAGGCAGGGTGCCGCTATTGATGGCCCAGACAAGCGCAACGCGCAGCGCCTGTCGTTTCGTCGCACCTTCCTGCTCCATCTCGCGCCGCATCGCACGTTTCAGGATAATGATCGCGTCAGTTTCGTCTTCAATCGAGGCAAGTTGATTCATGCGGCGCTCCTGCGGGCAGCCAGAAATGCACGGACCATGACACCAATTGTAAGCGCCAGAAACAGCAGCGCAACCGGTGACAGGATCGCTTCGGCGTATTTGCCATTATAGAGCAACAGTGTCTGGCGCAACGAGGTTTCGAACAAGTCACCCAGCAGGAATCCGATCACAAGGCAGACCAGCGAAAATCCGGTGCGGATCATCGCCACGCCCAGACCGGCGAAAACCAGCATCACGCCAACATCCCACAAAGATTGCGACGGCAGATAAACACCCACGATGCAGAACAGGACAACAGGCGGCAGAATGATGCCACGGGGAACGACGGCAAACTGTACCCACAGATTCACGCCCAACCGTCCCACGATCAAATGGATCACATTGGCAATGATCATCGATGCAAACAGTCCGTATACCAGATCGCCGTGCATGGTCAGCATGAATGGTCCTGGTACAATCCCGTGCATCACCAGCGCACCGATCAGCAATGCCGCAGCGATATTGCCCGGGATGCCGAGGGCGATCGTAGGAACCAGATTTGCGCCGACAACGGCGCTGTTGGCGGCCTCTGTTGCGATGATGCCCTCTGGTTCGCCTGTACCGAACTTGTCACCATTGGGCGAGGCACGCCGCGCCGCGCCGTAGGACAGGAACGCCGCCAATGTTACACCTAAACCCGGCAACATCCCGACAAAGGATCCGATCATCGAACTGCGCAGGATCGTCCGCCAATAAGACAGGAATTCCCGCAACGGCAGCGCGGTACCCACTCCCGCACGGGGCTGTTGGAGCGTAAAGCTTTCTCGTCCGCCTTCCCTGCCCAGACCAAGCATTTCTACAATGACTGCCGACAACGCCAGTGCGCCGATAGCGAGCGACGTGAGCGACAGGCCGTCATAAAGATTAACCTGCCCGAAGGTCATCCGCTGGCTGCTGTGCACAGGGTCCAACCCTATCGTCGACAGAAATATTCCAGCGAAGATGGCAATCACGCCTTTCAACGGCGAGTCCCCAGTGATTCCAGCCAGCAAAGCAAAAGCGAAAAGGAGCACGCAGGTGTATTCCAACGGCCCGAACTGAAGAGCGACCGCAGCAAAGGGCACGACCAACACGATCAGCATCAAATCCGAGATCATGTCACCCGTCACCGACGAGAAGATCGCGAATTTCAAGGCTCGTTTTGCCTCTCCGCGCTTCGCCATCGGATGGCCATCCAGCGCGGACGCCGCCGCTTCCGGCGTGCCGGGAGAATTGAGCAGGATGGCAGGGATAGCTCCCCCTGATGTGCCTCCCTTGTTCACCCCGACAAGAAAGGCGATCGCCGCAAGGGGGGACATATAATAGGTAACGGGTATCAGAACCGCCATCGCTGTCACACTTCCCAACCCGGGTATGGCCCCGATGACAATCCCCAGAACGATGCCGGCAAAGATCGCGACGAGGTTCCAGAAGGTGAACGCCGCCTCGAAAGCACTGACGATCTGGTCAAGCATGACGGTCTCCTTAAGGGAGTTGGATGGTGAATATCTGCCAGACGCCGTATTTCAGTAGAAAGGGCAGACCGATGGAGATCAGTGCCAGCAGCCACAGATGCTGACGATAGTGCGTTATGTAGATTGCGCAGACGACCGCAAAAATCCCCGCGGATACAAAACCGAAACGGCCAATCAATAAAAGCGTGCCGCCTGCGACAATCGTCAAGCCCGCAAGCTCTGCCAGAATGCGCCACCCGCCGCTCTGCTCAACGGTGCGAAAGTTCCGCCAGTTGGTGATCATGAGCGCGATTGAACAGATCATCACCACAAGGGCGGTGATGTAGGGAAAGGTGGATGGTGCGATTTCGCCGCGTGTCGCTTCGCCCGGCACGTACTGGGGGATCAGCCAAAGAATGGCAACCAGACTTGCCGCCGTAAGCACCGCGCCCGACAGAAAGTCGAGGCGCCCGCGAACGCCTCGACTGTTTTCGATGGGACCGCTCACTGGCTCGCCGCCACCTTTTTCAGGCCTTCATAGGCCTTGGTCAGTTCTTCGTTCACCTCTTCGGTGCCTTGGAAGCTTAACGGGAACAGCAGTTTTTCAGTCATAAGGCTCTGGAATTCCGCGTTTTCCATTGCGGCCTCGGCTTTCTCGGCCAAAATTGCGATGCGGTCTGCGGGCGTACCGGCAGGAACCGCAAGGATGGCTTGGCTCGGCATCGAAATGCCGTATTTTTCTTCGATTGAGGGTACATCCGGGCTTGCAGCCAAACGACCGGAGTTCATCGAAAGCAGGACCTTGATGGTGTCCCCATAACGGCCATGCACACCACCTGACCAGGCAAAATCAATCTTGCCACCCAACAGGAACGGCACCATCTCGCCGCCACCTTTGGTCGGAATACCGTTCCATTCGACACCTTCCTGCGTTGCGATGAAATCAGTGAAAGCGCGGGAAAGTGTGCTCTGGTCACCATAGCTCAGCGTGTTGTCTTTAGAATAGGCGACCAACTCTTCCATCGTGTTGAAGGGAGCATCGGCCTTGGCAACGATAGCTTGCTGGTAGTCCGTTATCTTGGCGACAAAGGCGAAGCTGTCGAAATCATACTCGACATCTTGGGTGAGCGGCGGCCACATCATCGAAGATGAGGTGGTGAAGATGACCGTGTAGCCATCCGGTTCACTTTTTGCCACTTCGGTTGCGCCGATAGCCCCCCCGGCACCCGGGCGAACCCGAACAAGAACAGGCTGGCCAAGTTCCGTTGCGAGCGATTTGGAAAACACGCGCGCCATGGTCTCCGTCGATCCGCCTGCGGCGTATGGAATGACAAGCGTTATCGGTTTGGACGGATATTCCTGCGCCTGAGCGACAGTGCCAGCCAGCAGGCCAGCCGCCACGAAGGTTAACATGCTCTTAAACATTTGATGGTCTCCCTGTTTGATTTTTCGGATGCTACTATGGAGTATTAAATTCGCAAAGGAAATTTGCACGATACATACCATAATTATCTTAACAACATGATATAACAAAATATATTATAAAATTCCCCAACGTACCCCCTTGCTCAGAGTCAGAAAACATAAACGTATTGCTAAAACTATATAGGTATGGAAGATTAACGAGAACCACTTGAGACCAGAGGATTCCCCATGACAAACGTCCTAGAGCCAGTCCGTCAGGATTTGATTGGAGAGGCGGTTTCTGCCACAATTCCGAGTGAGGATCAGAGCCTGTATGGAGCCGCTGAACTGCACGGCCCAAAGATCGCCGAAGTACGGACTTGGCAGACATTCCGACTTGTCTATACCACCGGAAAACTGGGGATTGATGATACGGGCGGCATCCGCATCGCGTTTCGTTTCATCTCTGATGCGGGGTTTTTGCAAAACACAGATCCTGCCGGACCGAATTACGTCAGCGCACGCAGCAATGGCGATGGACGGCTGGAGCTGAAATATGACCGCAGCGGGGGCCAGCGGCCCTGGAACGAAACGCTGACGATCTATCAACGTGGCGGCTATCTAAAACCGGGCGAACAAATCGAGATTATTTTTGGCGATACGTCCGGTGGATCATCGGGATTGCTGATGCCAACATTCTTTGATTCGGGGCGGGTGTTCAGGGTGATGGCCGATGTGCAAGCAACGGGCGTTTTCATCCCGCTTGAGACTGATCCGCTATACGTGTCTGTTGTCGCGGGGCCGCTGGATCGTTACCGCGCCGCGTTGCCGACGCTGCGGCGTCCCGATGAGCAATTTCACCTGGGCCTCAAGGCCGAGGATATTTGGGGAAATCCGACGGCCCAGGGGCCAACCCGTTTCACAGTTAGCGCTAATATGCCGGTCGAAGGATTGCCAACGCATATCGATTTCGCACCCGACAGCGGTGCGATGACGTTTGAAGCGTTACGTTGTTCAGAGGAAGGCACGTTGAACATCACGTTGTGCAACGACAACGGTCAGGAAATCGTGGCGGGGCCGCTGGTGATTTCCAATGGCGACGTCGCCCATTTCTGGGGCGACCTTCACGGCCAGACGGGTGAGACAGTAGGCACCAATACCATCGAGCATTACTTTGATTTCGCGCGCAACAAGTCGTTCTTGGATGTAACAAGCCATCAGGCCAATGATTTCCAGATTAACGCAAAATTCTGGGCGCATCTAAACCATCTCACCGCCACGGTGAATGAGCCGGGGCGGTTTACCGTTCTGCCGGGCTACGAATGGTCGGGAAATACTGCGGTGGGCGGCGATCACAACGTCTTTTTCAGAGAGGAAGGCGCGCCCATTTTCCGGTGCTCACACGCTTTGGTGCAGGACCGGTCCGATATCGAAACAGACGCACACACGTTGACTGATCTCTACGCAAAGCTTCGGGCAGAGCCAACGGAGTCGGTGATGTATGCCCACGTCGGCGGGCGCTATGCCAACATATTCTTTGATCACGACGCCACACTGGAGGCAGCCGTCGAGATGCATTCGGCGTGGGGCAGCTTTGAATGGATACTCACTGACGGTTTCCCAATGCGTCGTCGCGTTGGTGTTGTGTGCAATAGTGACGGTCACAAAGGCCGACCCGGCGCAAGCTATCCGGGAGCCTCCGTTTTTGGTGCTTATGGTGGTCTGACTTGTTTCGTCACCTCTGAAAACAACCGTCCGGCAATCTTCGAGGCGATCCGACGACGACATACGTTTGGCACGACCGGACCGCGCGTCTATTTGGATATCTCGGCGGCGTTGCCAGACGGCGGAACGTTGTTCTACCGCAATCCCGACGCAGTGCCAGATACCACAACCGAACAGGTTACCCGTTGCATGATGGGCGATATCGTCAAATGCGGCGGCGAATTGGCGCGGGTCTTGGTTACTATCCGAGCGCCGGTAGGTATCGTCAGCGTCGAACTGCGTGATGGTACGCGCGTTCTGCATCATAAACGCAGTTATGACGCGGGGGAACTGGGCGCACGTTTCCGACTGATGTGGTCTGGCGCGGAATATCGCGGCCGTGGCCGAAACACTGCGTGGCATGGCCGGGCCACCCTAACGGGCGCATCTATCGCCGCACTTGAGCCGGTGAACAAGCTAAACCCTGAAATGAAGATGCAGCAAACAGGGTCTGCAGCTGTGGTCTGGGATGGCGTGACGACCGGCAACATGATGGGGTTCGATGTACGCCTGAACTCACACGGCGATGACGCCAGGCTCGCCGTTGCAACCAATCATGGCGATCTGGATCTGTCGCTTTCAGAAATCGGATTGGACACCCATGTGCTGGATGCAGGCGGCCTGCACCGCAAACTGGAGGTGACCCGCCTGCCCGATGCCCCGCTTCCGCAGGAATTGTCGTTGGAACACGAAGTGGAGATTGCGACGAAAGGCGACACGCCCGTCTGGATTTGCGTGACACTTGAAGACGGCAATCAGGTCTGGTCCAGTCCCATGTATCTCTTTCGTGACTGAAACTGGTTGACCGCATGAGTCCGGTTGTTCGGAAGGTGCTGCCGTAAGCTATGCGAATGCAGCTCGGTGCATCAAGGCCAAGAGAGAAGTTTTTCTAAGAATAGCGGCAATTGCCCGCTAACGTGATCCGACATGACAAATCCCGCGATGCAGGCGTAATGCGAAATACCGATGCCAGAGATTTCAAAAACGCCATATCCGAGGCGCAAGCTACTCTAAAAGGCGTTTTGGTAGAAACCGCCAACACTTGATCTGACGTCAAACAGATGAGGGCGAAATCGTTCCTGACATCGCAGGCGGGGCGATCTAACTGAAGTTTTTCCAGCAAGCAGGGTCTTTCAAAGCGCGCGAAGCCATTTGGGCAGCGCGACCTGTGGCGCGGAATTTGTGATCGCGCACTTGGAAATCGACCTTTTTATTATTCCTCTTGGCGGTGGCGGGATGATCGGTGGAATGGCCGCGCAATCAATCTTGTAAAGCAGTGCTTTGAAAATCCAAAGCCGCCACGCGAACTGCCATACATACCCAGTGTCCAGAGCGAACGTTGATGACATTTCTTCAAACGGAGAGTACGCACCACCAGCATTCATGGCAGGTCACTCATTTGATACGTCGACCTCGCCAGCCATTCAGGGGCAATTTCAACGCCCCAACCCGGAGCGTCCGTGACACATGCATGCCCGTCTTCGATTCGGTAGGGTGATTCAACGAATAGCCCCTCTTGCCATGGATAATAGTCAGGGCCCTCTATCGAGAATTCCAGATACTTCCCCGCATTCGGAATGGCGCGCAGCAAGTGCATCGTGAACAACGTCACAAGCGACCAGTTTGCGCAATGGGGGGTCACCGGCAGGCCAGCTGCTTGGGCCATGTCCACGACTCTTAGCGTTCTGCAAATGCCCCCTAGGTAAAGTATGTCAGGCTGAACAATATCCACAGCCCTCATATCGATCATGCGTTTCCAGGTTTGCAGGTCACAATCCTGCTCTCCGCCTGTCACATCAATTTCTAGCGCATCGGTTACCTGTTTGGTCTGCTCTAGTTCCCAATAGGGACAGGGTTCTTCAAAATGGCAATATCCATGATCCTCAAGCAGATGCCCGACCTCAATTGCCCGCTCCGCAGAATAGCAACTGTTTGCATCGATCAGCAAATCTACGTCATCGCCCAGTTCGCGGCGCATGGTAGGGATAATTTCTTCGGTACGACCTGGCCATTCATCCCTGTTTCGCCCGACCTCTGCACCGGCGCGCACCTTGAAGGCGTCAAAACCCTGCGTGTCACGCAGTATTTTCAGCCGGTCCGCCTCCTCCTTGGGCGTGATATCCCGCTTCATCGATGACGCGTAGGCGCGGATCAGTCCGGGCGTGCCCCCCAATAGCTCGACCACCGGCTTGCCTTGCTGCCTGCCCCGCAGATCCCAGATTGCCGTGTCGATCCCAGCCATGGCGCGGCGGAGATATGACCCCGGGAACTTGTGCTCCCGTTCTGTTACGATTTCCAACAGGCCATCCAAGTCCGTCGTGTCCTGACCAAGCATCCAAGGCGCGACCTGACGGTGCAGCACCTGACAGGTAATATCAGAATGATAGGTCGACACCTGCCCCCACCCCTGTGCGCCATCTTCGGTTGTGACGCGCACGAACCCGACGGCCTCATTGGTAAAAGTTTCTATCGATCTCAGCTTCATCTGATATCCTTTTCAGCCTTTGGTGCTCTCACCGGTGAATCAGCATACAATTTGGTGTCCCCGATGCCCGCCGCGTTTGTATAATTTGTTGGGCTTTGTCAGCTTGTTCTATGCGACGTGAGCAAGACCGGCGTCACCATCATGCGGTCATTTCAGCAGCATAGTCGACCCACAGGCTGAAAGCGTCAGCCCGGGCGTGGCCGTAAGATGCTGCGGGAAGGCGATGACGTTTTGGGGCGAAAGAGGGTGGCAGTCTGGTCGTGGACGGATAGAAACGTGGTGGTTTGACCCGACCCATGACCTTCTCTCTTCGTCGTGTGTCTCGCCGCGATGCCTCGGAACGGTTTCTCAATCCCTTGTGCGAGCGGTGATCGACGATTGAGCAAAGATCCCGGGCTGCCACGCCGTAGCTGCGCAGCTTGTCGGTCCCCAGGACGCGTGCCAGGCCCCATCGCCGGATCAACCTGGTTAGGAAGCGCTTGGCGGCATGAGCATTCCTGCGATTTTGTCCCAAGATTTTCAGCACCTCCATTGCCCGGCAGTGGCTGGTTTACAAACCATGAGAGGGGCCATTTGCGTCGACCGCGCGCCAAGCCAGTGTTCTGGCCCCCGATTGAAATAACGACCTCGTCCAAGTACCATTTGTCGGACGCTGCCGGACGATCGCGCCGAATCCTCTCGGCAATCTGCATTCCGAACCGTTGGCACCACACCCGGATGCCTTCATACGAGACGATCACACCCCGATCGGCCAACAGATCCTCGACAACGCGCAAGCCCAGGGCAAACCGAGGGTACGCCCGAACGGCATAGGAGATGATGGAGCGAGGAAACCAAAAGCCCTTCCGGCGAGACTGTGAAACTTGGATGATCATGTGGGGTCGCTATGGAACCCTGACAACGTCAACAACCTGACATTGCCATAGGGACACAAGGGGAGTTCATTCATCCGCTCCGCTTTGCAAGGGTTCAATCGGCATCTCAAATAGCGGGTCGGGACCCGGAAAATGGCAGGCAACTGAATGATCCGGGCCGATGCTCTCCAAGACTGGCGGGTCGGTCGCGCAACTTGGTTGCACGCGGCTGCATCTGGTCCTGAACCGGCACCCTGAGGGTGGATCAAGCGGGTTGGGCAGATCACCTTCCAGAATTGTCCGCGTACGGACCCGTTCTGCGCGCGGATCCGCAAGCGGGATCGCTGACAAGAGCGCTTGGGTGTAGGGGTGCTGTGGCTTCGCAAACACCGCATCTGCGGGACCGACCTCAATGATCTGCCCAAGGTACATGACCCCGATCCGGTGCGAGATATAGCGCACCACGCTCAGGTCATGAGCGATAAACACGAACGCAATGCCAAGGCGTTGTTGCAGATCGCGCAGCAGGTTCAAAACCCCGGCCTGAATGGAGACGTCCAATGCCGAAACGGGTTCGTCCAGCACGATCACCTTGGGGTTCACAGAAATCGCGCGCGCAATACCGACGCGCTGGCGTTGGCCGCCGGACAGCTCGTGGGGATAGCGATCCGCGACGTCCTGGGGCAGTTGCACCAGCTCGATCAATTCCTTGATGCGCGCCGCTTCCGCTTTTGCGTCCAACTTCACCAGCCGCAATCCTTCGGACAGAATGCGCGCGATGGTCATGCTGGGATGCAGGGATGACATCGGGTCCTGAAACACAATCTGCAGGTCGCGGCGCATCGGTCGCATTTCTGCGGCGGTAAAGTTGGTGATGTCCGTTCCTGCCAGCAAAACCGTGCCGCCGCTCGGTTCCAGCAGCCGCAAGATGCAGCGGCCCAGCGTGGATTTTCCACAGCCACTTTCGCCCACCAGGCCAAAGGTCTCGCCCTGCGCCACGCAGAAACTGACATTGCTGACTGCACGCAGCATCTGCGCGGGGCGGGTGCCCAGCAAGTTCGACCCGACGGGAAAATCCTTGGAAAGATTGCGCACGTCCAAAACCGGGGTGGCCGCAGACATCTCTGTCATATCGCCACCTTTTTGACGTCGCTCTCCGCACGCCTGTCCGCGATCTCTTCGGCGCGCAGACAAGCCGTCAGCGTGGTTTTCACCCGGCGCAATTCAGGGTCCGTTTCATTGCACGCCGGCTGCGCCAATCCGCATCTGGGCGCAAAGCTGCAGCCGGGCGGGCGCGAAAAGATCGACGGCGGCGTCCCTTCTATGGACGTCAACGTATCACCGATATGATCAAGACGCGGCATCGCGGCGATCAATCCCTGAGTATAGGGATGGCAGGTATCATAAAATATTTCTTCTGCCGTGCCGGATTCGACCACACGTCCGCCGTACATCACAGCAATGTCGCGCGCCATGCCCGCCACAACACCCAGATCATGCGTAATCAGCACCATGCCAATGCCACGGTCTTCAGCAAGTTTTCGCATGAGGTCCAGAATTTGCGCCTGCACCGTCACGTCCAGTGCTGTCGTCGGTTCATCCGCAATCAGCAAGGCGGGCTCGTTAGCCAGTGCCATCGCAATCATGGCGCGTTGGCGCATGCCGCCGGAAAACTCATGCGGGTATTGCACGGCCCGCTGCGCCGGTTGCGGGATCGAAACGGATTCCAGCAATTCAACTGTGCGGGCCTGTGCGGCACGGCGGCTGATGCGGCGATCATGCAGGCGAATGGCTTCGATAATCTGCGCGCCGATGGTAAGAACCGGATTAAACGCGCTGAGTGGATCCTGGAAAATACAGCCAATATCCTGCCCCAGAATTTGCCGGATGTCGCGGCGCGGCATGCCGATCAGTTCCTGCCCTTTAAACCGAGCGGACCCACTGACGGTGGCCGAGGACGGCAGCAGTTGCAGCAGTGCCATCATCGCGACCGACTTGCCCGACCCACTTTCACCGACAATGCCCAGCACTGCGCCGGGATCCAATGTCAGATCAATACCGCGAACCGCCTCTGCCGGGCCATCAGGACCGGGAAACGCCGCGCGCAGACCGCGAATTTCCAACAGCGGCACACCGGTCATTTCGGCCCCCTGCGATCAAACAGATCACGCAGGCCATCACCCAAGAATGATGTGGCAAGCACGACCGAAAGGATTGCCATGCCGGGGCCGAACGCAATCCACCAGCTATAGAACTTTGCGGCCCCTTCCGAAATCATGCTGCCCCATTCCGGGCTGGGCGGTACCGCGCCGAGACCGATAAAACTCAGCGATGCTGCCAGCAGTGCCACTTGACCGAAATCCATCGTTGCGTTGATCAATGTGGGCGTCCAGCAAAGCGGCAGGATGTGTACGACAAGAACGCGCGTCTTGCCCGCGCCCCCGGCTATCGCTGCCTCCACATGTTCGCGGGTTCGCACCTCAAGCACTTGCGCGCGCATCAGCCGTGCGTAGATCGGCCACCACACAATCACCATCGCCAGACCTGCATTGGGCAGACCCGGCCCCAGCGTCGCAGCCACTGTCATGGCCAGCAAAATGGGTGGAAACGACAAGGTGACATCCGCTGCGCGCATGATGACGGCGTCCGTCCAGCCGCCAAGATATCCAGCCGCCGCCCCGACCGAAGATCCGATAATGACGGCGGAAACAACGACCATAAACGCCACCGGGATGGTATAGGCCGCGCCGTGCAGCGTACGCGACAGCACGTCCCGTCCCAGCGCGTCGGTCCCCAGCCAGTTGGCGCCGCTCGGTGGCTGCAACCGGCGGCCTGCCATCATCAGCGGGTCCGCGATAGGCCAGAGCTGCACGGTCAGAACGGTGATCAGCCAAAACAGGAGAACGACAATGCCGATTTTGCCGGTCACCGGTAATCGGTCCAAAAATTGCAGTAACCGCCCTGCCCTGCCGGGACCAACGCGCGCGGGTTCGCCTGCCGCGCTCACCCTCCCACCTTAATGCGCGGGTTTGCCCAAGCATAGGCGATGTCAGTGGCCAGATTGGCCAGCAAAAATGCGGTGGCACCTACTATTGTCACGCCACCGATGGCTGGATAATCCAGCGACCGCGCGGCGGCCACGGCATAGGATCCGATTCCCGGCCAGCTGAAAATCGCCTCTGTCAGTACAGCACCCGTGATCAGATATGCGAAAGTAAATCCAAGAACGGTCAGCACCGGGATCAACGCGTTGCGCAATGCGTGATTGATCAGAACCACCCTTTCCGACGCGCCTTTGGCCCGTGCGGTGCGCACGTAATCCTGTCCCAACGCATCCAGAAGCGATGACCGCACCAGCCGCGCCACAATGCCAATCACCGACCAGCCCAGCACGAACGCGGGCAGCGCCAGATGGCTTGCAGCCTCTACAAACAGCGGCCAGTCACCCGCCAGCAAGGCGTCTATCGTGTAAAACCCGGTGCCCCCTTCAGGCGGTGTCGTGCGGGCATCCAACCTTCCTGTGCCGGGTGTCCATTTCAGCTGTACCGAGAAAATATAAAGCATGATCAGCCCTGACCAGAAAATCGGCACCGATGATCCTAACAGCGCAAAACCACGCGCGGCGTTGTCAAAGATTGAATATCGAAACCGCGCTGACAACAGGCCAATGCCCATCCCCAATGTTGTGCCGATGATCATCGCGGCAGCGACCAGTTCCAGTGTAGCTGGCAGTCGGTCAGCAATGTCACGGGCGATAGGGCGGCGGGTGTTGAACGACGTACCCATGTCACCCTGCACAAGGTTTTTCATGTAAACAACGTAGCGAACCGGCAATGGCTGATCCAATCCCCACTGCGCTTTTACGGCATTCACAATCTCGGGGTTGTTCATCATGCGTTCGGGCACGAGGGCGGACAGCGGGTCGCCCTTGGTGCTTTGAGAGAGAATAAAGGCCACACTGGCAACGCCCAATAAAAGGAATGGAACTCCCAGCATCCGGCGTATGATATAGCGCAGCATGGCCTTTTCCCCTTACTTACGCGCGATCTCTGCCAGCGGCAGATTGCAACAGGCGCTGTAACGCACACCTGTGATGTCGCTACGATATGCCAACACCAGGTTCGGGCTGACCAGTGGAATGATGATGTTGTCAGCCATCATTTCTTTGGCAAGCTCTTCATATTTCGCCACAGATTGATCACCCGACGCCGCAAGGGCCGCCGCGTAGATCTCGCCTTCCTTTTCGTTTACCACCGTTTCGGGCGACTTATATCCCGCGCGCTTTACCCAGGTTGAGCCGGGCGTCATCGCGAAATAGGCGGCATATTGACCGGATCCGAAATAGTCAGGTGCGTAATACACAGCTGTCAGATCGGCACTGCCACTTGCCATGTCTTCACGCCAGACCGGATAAGTCACCGGCTTCAGCTTTACCTCGACACCGACCTGCGCAAAATCCTGCTGCAGCTTTTGCATCATGATGTTCAGATCAACGCCGTAGACGTTGTCATTGGGATAGACAGCTTCCATCTCAAACCCGTCACCCAGACCCGCTTCTGCCAACATCGCTTTGGACTTTTCAACGTCCTGGGATCGGGGTGTCAGATTTGCTGTACCGGGAAACCCATTTGGAATGGGCGCTGCAATCTTATTGCCATTGCCGCCAACGGTGAATTCCAGCATGCCGTCGTAATCAACCGCAAGCGTCAACGCTTCGCGCACGTTCGGGGTCAGCTTGTCTTTCATCGCTTCTGATCCGGGCATGAAGGCAAAATAGACAAAGTTGAACGATGCCACGATACTTGTCGTCACGTCGGGGTTATTGATTGACTTGGCTGTGTCCGCGTCGATTTGCATGGCAATATCAATCGATCCGGTTTCCAGCGCCTGTGCCTGACTGACAGAATCCTGAATCTGCGTGATAACGACTTCGCCGAACGCGGGAGCAGGTCCATAATAGCTGTCATTGCGCGCAAGGCGCAGCTCATCTTCCGGGGCATATTTACTTAAGGTGAACGGTCCGCTGCCGACAGAGTTCTCAAGGAACCATCCCTCGGCGCCGTCCGCAGTTGCTGCCGTTTCATCACCGATTGCACCGCCGGCCATTGCGGCTTCGGCGTTGACGATGCCGGTATAGGGTGCCGACACCTTGTTGAGAAATTCAGAATTCGGCGCGTCAACCGTGACCTTGACCGTGTGAGCATCAATCGCCTCGATGCTCTTTGTGCCGTCCATCAGGAACGATGGCGACCCCTTGAGATTGCGCAGGCGTTCAAACGTCCAAACGACGTCTGACGCTTCAACGGGGCTGCCGTCTGAAAAAACTGCGTCAGGATTGAGGTTGAAAGTGAATTCGGTGAAATCATCGTTGTTGCTCCAGCTTGTTGCCAGTTTCGGCTCAAGAGTCTGGTTGTCCGCGCCCAGCGTGATCAGCGGCTCGTAAACGGCCGTCAGATAAATCTGGCAAGTGTCACAGAATGCGCGGGCCGGGTCGAGTGAGTTAACATCCATTGATCGTCCAACAACCAATGTGTCCTGCGCTGCAAGCGCTGTCCCGAAAAACATCGCGCTGACCGTGCCAAGCAGCATGCCGGATCGCAAGGTCTGCTTTCTGAGATTTGATGAGAATGCTGTGTTCATTTTGAGTCCCCCTTCTTTGGTGTCATTGCTCCGTTCACCAGAAAGCTGGGTAGGGCGTTCGTGTCGATGAACAGACACAAATCGGTCTGCGCAGCTTTCCGACGCGGCTGTGGCAACTAGAAAATTGTCCATCAAAAGTCTGGACGCAGTTTTCTGCGACCTAAACAGGGATTATTTCGATGCCACAGGTTTCAGGTTAGCGACAGATAATTTTGCTGACTAGGGGGTTTTGATGCACAGTGGCTATGCTTAATATCTGATCTAGACGCAAAAGCAGTCCTCATATTTCAAGTGCTGGGGAACAAAAGTCGCAGTAAAGGCAGCTTTTCTCCAGTAAGGGTTGAATTTTCACAATTAATAATCCTGCAGGCTAGCGATAATTTATTTTGCTAAGTCTTAGACAGATCTGCAACAGGTAGAATTTCTGGCAGAAAACAGCGCAAATAGGCGGTCGAAGCGCGAATGCTCTCGGCAAGATACGCATCTGTAATGCGCCGATGCTCCGACCAGGATATCGCCCAGATTCCGTCCATGATCCCAATTGCGATGGCCAGCCAATGCTCCAGTCCGGGGATCGACGTGCAATCAAAACAATGACGAAACTCCGCAGCGCGCAGCGCGGATAGCGAAGCGTTTCCCTGCAGATCAAGCGTGCGCACCCGGGCGCTGACACCCGCGCCCATAAACAGTCGCAATGCTGCGGGATGCGCATTCAGGTAAGCCGCGCCGCCGCACTGGCGTCTGCGGATAATATCCTGCCATTGGACGGGTGGCGGGTCCAATTCGACGTGAGCCGTTTCAGCAAGTGCCGTGTGATACCGTTGCGCCAAGGCAACCAATATTGCGTCCTTGTTTGGAAAGAAGTGATAGATCGACGGCAATGGCACTTGAGCGGCAGAAGCCACCAAAGAAAGGCTGATGTCGCTGTCAGGATGTGCGGTCAACAATCTTTCAGTCGCATCCAGCAGATTTTCAAACCGGACGATACCGCGCCGCCGCTGCGGCTGCCGCGTGTGCGGCCGCCCGTCCGGTGGCGGGGTCTTATTTGGCTTCATCAGCTGCTCTGCGTCCTTTTGCCCGGCGTTTCAAACCTGTTTCTCCGCCTTATTAGGCAACCTAACATCCGGCTTTGCGATCAGCAAAGAGCCAAAACCGATCAACAAGCTTACGGAAACTTTTCTGGACAGATGTTCAAATAACTTGCCTAATGTTTTGAAGTGAAGCCGCAAAGCAGCTGATGGAACAAAGGAAGATATGATGGACGGTGGTATGATGACCTCCCACGTGGAGGAATACGATACAGCCCTAGCCGACCTGGACGCAGCCAAGGATATCTGGGCGCAAACCAGCATCCCGGACCGCATCGCGCTCTTGGCCAAGGTCAAAGACAACCTGATGACCGTGGCTGAAGACTGGGTCGCCACAGCGACTCGGAAAAAGCAAATCCCCGAAGACTCTGCTTTGGCTGGAGAAGAATGGACGTCCGGCCCTTATGCCGTCATGTCGGCTTGCAACGGCCTGATGCTGACGCTCAGCCAGATGGACGACAAGGCATTCCTGAAGCATCTGCCGACCCGCACATTGGCCACAGGCCAGACCGCCGTAAAGGTCATGCCGCACTCGATCTGGGATCATCTGCTGTTATCAGGCGTGAAAGCAGAAGTCTGGATGCAGAATGGCGTGACAGCGGCGACCCTGTCCGATAACGCCGCACTTGCCTATGACGTGCCCCGCTCGAAACGCAACGGCAAGGTCGCGTTGATTTTAGGGGCGGGCAACATCGCCTCCATCGCGCCGCTGGATGTGTTCCAAAAGCTGTTTCTGGAAAATCAGGTGGTGATCCTCAAGATGAATCCGGTCAATGACTATTTGACCGAATACCTCAACACCGCCCTCAAACCGTTGATTGATCTGGATGCCCTGCGCATCGTAAAAGGTGAAGGCACTGCGGGCGCATATCTTACCACGCACCCGCTCATCCAAGAACTGCACGTCACGGGCGCCGGGGCAACACATGATGCCATCGTCTGGGGCACGGGCGCAGAGGCTGAAAAAAACCGCGCGGCAAACACCCCAAAAAACACCAAACGCTTCACCTCTGAACTGGGGGCCGTGTGTCCGACAATCGTGGTGCCCGGCCCGTGGTCAGACGCGGATCTGAAATTTCAAGCCGAACACATCGCCACACATAAACTGCATAACTCCGGCTTTAACTGCGTAGCCTGTCAGGTGCTTATCATGCCTAAGGGCTGGGACAACGCAGATACGCTGCTGGCAAATCTTAAGGACGTAACACAACGGTCCACCCGAGGAGCGTATTATCCCGGCGCAACAGACCGTCTGGACGCGTTTGAAAGCAACGCCAAAGACATTCAAACCATCGCACGTGGATCTGCACCATCACTGCTGATCAACAACGTTGGGGACAGTGACTGGTTTCGCGACAACGAAGTGTTCGCCCCCGCCATGTCAACGTATGACATGGACGCGCCAGACGCCGAAACCTACCTGCGCAATGCCATTACCTATGCCAATGACCAACTGCATGGCACGCTTGGCGCGAATATCCTGATCCACCCCAAGACCATCAGAGCGATCGGCAAAAAACGGTTTGAAGAAATCATCACCGATCTGCACTACGGCACCATCGCGATCAACGCATGGACCGGGCTGGCATTTCTGGCGACGACTTGCCCATGGGGCGCGTTTCCGGGGCACACACCGCAAGACGTCCAATCGGGCATCGGCACCGTTCACAACACCTTTATGCTGGAAAACACGGAGCGCGTCGTCATCCAAGCGCCGTGGCGCCCCTTTCCGCGCGGCGTGTTGTCAGGACAGTTCACGCTCCTGCCGCGCCCACCGTGGTTCATCACCAACCCGAAACAGGACAAGGTGGGCCGCTTGTTGACCAGATTTCAGTACAAACCCAGCTGGTTCAAACTGCCGCGCATATTCCTCAATGCGTTGCTGGGATAGAAGGAGCTTGAGGCCGGATGTCACCTTGCATCCAGCCTTCAATGCCACCAATTTCATGCCATGAACGACATGCCCGCCAAACTGAAAGCCCGCGCAGACCGCAAGTCCGCAAAGCGCGATGGAAAGAAGCTCAAGATCGCCAACAGCGCGATTACAGCGCTGCAAGAGTTGGGCTATGCCAACACAAGCCTGCGCGACATCGCCGCAAAAAGCGATATGTCGCTGGGTATCCTGCATTACTATTTCGAAGATCGTTCTGATCTGATCATCTACTGCGTGCGGGTGTATAAACAGAAGTTTGTAAAAGGTATTATTGACGCGCTTGATAAGGCGACGGGGCGCGATGAAGTCATCACTGTCTTGTCGCGCGCGCTGACCAGCTCGATAACCAAAGATGCGATGACACATCGTTTGTGGTACGACATCCGCAATCAGGCTGTGTTTGACCAGACCTTTCGCCCGGTTGTCACGGAAATCGAGACGCTTCTTGTGTCCATCGTTGCTCGTGCATTCGCGCGTGCGGGCCACACTGCCCCGCCGATGGTTGATCTACATTACGCCTTGCTCGACGGAGTCTTTCGGTTCCTCATGCAAGATCAGTTGACCACCACAGGTCGCAGCACCACCGATATTGAAGCCATCTTTGTGACGGTCCTGGATCAGGTTCTGTAACGCCGACCTGATAGATCAAGGCGCGGCACCTTCCGGTACCGCGCCTTGATTGTTCTCAGAGACGTTCTTATGCCGTGCCGGGATCCCCCAGAAAAATCTGAGTAAACGGTTTCGCCAATACCGTCTCGAGCTTGGGCACCAGGGCTGCAATATCCGGCGTGGTCATATGCACCTCCAGTGCAGCTTTATCGGACCAGCGTTCCCACGTCAGAAAACAACCGGATTCTCCGCGAACTTCCACCAGTTTGCATTCCAGGCAACCGGGCTCTCTGCCGGAAAGCTCTGCAAACGGCACCAGCAATTCACGCAATTCGTCCGTTTT
>Ga0115567_10001315_pt1 | contig 24957 bp, 24 predicted proteins | sample COGITO_mtgs_1204_2_FD_88679 | JGI IMG/M metagenome (GOLD analysis project Ga0115567, IMG submission 88679) | Pelagic marine microbial communities from North Sea - COGITO_mtgs_120412 | ecosystem: Environmental > Aquatic > Marine > Epipelagic | place: Germany:Helgoland, sampling site Kabeltonne... | reverse complement strand
TTAATGAAAAAACCAAACCAGACTGTGCCTACAGGTTTTTCCGGCGTTCCACCATCTGGGCCGGCAATACCGCTGATGGCAATGGCAACTTCAGCATTGGCTTGCTTCGCGGCCCCTGCCGCCATTGCCTCAACTGTTGCCGCCGACACCGCACCGTACTGGCTTAAAATGCGCTCACTAACGCCTAACATCTCTTGTTTTGCATCATTTGAGTAAGTGATAAAGCCTTTTTCAAACCAAGCTGAGCTTCCAGAAATACTTGTGATGGCGTATCCTACTCCCCCTCCAGTGCATGATTCCGCGCAGGAGATTTGCCAACTTTTAGCAGAAAGTTTATTTCCTAAAAGTTGAGCTAATTGGGTAATGTCTTCAGTCATGTAGGCTACCTGAATATGTGATATCTAATGATGAATATGTCACGCCAACCAGCAAATAAAAAGAATAAAGTAATCACTATTATGTCATCGAACAATTTCCAAGAGCAAACATCCATTAGCCCAGCACTGCAAACTCATACACCTATGATGCAGCAATACCTAAAAATAAAGGCTGAGCATCCAGACATATTGCTGTTTTATCGAATGGGTGATTTTTATGAGCTTTTTTTTGATGATGCCAAAAAGGCCTCTGAATTACTCGATATCTCTTTAACCGCCAGAGGTAAATCAGGGGGTAATGCCATTCCTATGGCTGGTGTGCCCTACCATGCCGTAGAAAATTATCTAGCCCGATTAGTCAAGATGGGGCAGTCGGTGGCTATAGTTGAACAAGTGGGCGATCCTGCTACAAGCAAGGGACCAGTAGAAAGAAGAGTGCAGCGTATTGTCACCCCTGGCACTGTCTCGGACGAAGCGTTATTAGAAGACAAACAGGACAACATTTTAGCCGCGGTGGTCAGTGTAAAGCAACATAACAACCTGCACTTCGGTTATGCCACACTTGATGTCACTACAGGTCGTTTTACCCTGTGCGAACCCAAAGATACTGATGCCCTAGCCGCTGAAATTCAGCGCACCAATCCCGTAGAATTATTATATCCAGAAGACTTTGCCTTTGCGCATATTATTGAACAGCGCAAAGGGTTACGACGCCGCCCCCAGTGGGAGTTTGATTTTGATACTGCCACTAAACAACTCAATCAACAATTTGGCACCAAAGAACTAACTGGTTTTGGTGTAACCACTAAAAAAATAGGTTTGTGCGCAGCAGGTTGCGTCATGCAATATGTTAAAGATACCCAAAGAAGCGCCCTACCCCACATTCGTAATATTGTGCTCGAATCAGAATCGGATACCGTTCTGATGGACGCTGCCACTCGGCGCAATTTAGAATTAACCCAAAACTTAGCAGGTGGTAAAGAACACACCCTAGCCAGTGTGTTGGACAATGCTGCCACACCCATGGGGAGTCGCTTGTTACAACGTTGGTTGCATCGTCCATTAACCAATATAAAAATACTCAAACAACGTCAGCTTAATATTAAATCTTTGCTCAACAGTGACTATCCGCAGTTACAAACTAGTCTCAAACAAGTCGGTGATATGCAACGAGTACTCGCCCGATTAGCACTGCGTTCGGCAAGACCTAGAGATTTTACGCGCCTCAGACAAGCCTTTATGCTACTGCCTGATATTCAGGAATTTGTCACAGACCAATCAGCTGAGTCTGCCAACACAGGTTTGATGCAATTGGCTAACGATATCAGTCAGTTTCCTACCTTTGCAGATTTACTTACCAATGCCATAGAAGAGGCACCTCCGGTATTAATTCGCGACGGAGGGGTGATCAAAACAGGCTATAACGCTGAATTAGATGAACTACGCGCATTATCCAAAGGGGCTACCGACTATTTGGATGAATTAGAACAGCGCGAAAAAGACCGCACCGGCATATCAACCTTAAAGGTCGGCTATAACCGCGTGCATGGTTACTTTATCGAAGTCAGTCGCAGTTATGCCGACAAAGTACCCGCCGATTATGTACGCCGCCAAACGCTAAAAAACAACGAGCGTTACATTATCCAAGAATTAAAAGAACACGAAGACAAAGTACTTACCAGTCAAAGTAAATCCTTGGCCCTTGAAAAACGCCTTTATGACGAATTGTTCGACATTTTATTGCCTGAATTGGCAAAGTTGATGCAAAGCGCTGATGCAGTCGCCGAACTCGACGTACTGACTAATTTAGCCGAGCGAGCTGAAACCCTGAATTACCATTGCCCTGAACTGAGTGAAAAAAGCGGTATACACTTCGACCAAGGTCGTCATCCCGTGGTCGAACATGTGATGAAGACGCCTTTTATAGCCAACCCAATTGCAGTCAATCCCCACAGACGTATGTTAGTGATCACCGGTCCCAACATGGGTGGTAAATCGACTTACATGCGCCAGACTGCGCTGCTTGTATTAATGGCGTATATTGGTAGTTTTATCCCCGCTGAAAACGCGCAAATTGGCCCCATTGATCGAATATTTACCCGTATTGGCGCATCCGATGATTTAGCCTCAGGCCGCTCGACTTTTATGGTCGAGATGACGGAAACGGCTAATATTCTGAATAATGCCACAGCAAACAGTTTAGTCTTAATGGACGAAATAGGCCGTGGTACTAGCACCTACGACGGTTTATCACTCGCTTGGGCATGTGCTGAATACTTAGCAATCAAATTACAATCTTATACCTTGTTTGCCACACACTACTTTGAACTGACGCAACTCGCCGATGAGTTGCCTGAATTAGCTAATGTGCATTTAGATGCAGTGGAACATCAAGAAACCATTCGTTTTATGCATGCAGTACAAGAAGGCGCTGCAAATAAAAGTTACGGTTTGCAAGTGGCGCAATTGGCGGGTGTGCCTAGAAGTGTCATCCAGCAAGCCAAACACAAGTTAGCCGAGTTAGAGAGCCAGTCCAAGCCAGACAGTTCTACAAAACCTAGGCAAGAACAGCAACTCAATCTACTTAACTCTGTGGATGACTTGCGCCTAAGTTTAAAACAAATTAACCCAGACGACTTAACCCCAAAACAAGCGTTAGAATATTTGTATCAACTAAAAACCTTGGCTGCTGAGAATTAACTCAACGCCATTTTAACAAAGGAATAGACAGTGGAACTGCCAGCAATTGTTACCTTAATAGCATTACTAGAGTATTTATTTTTTGCCTTCAAAGTGGGCTTTGGCCGGGAAAAATATAAAGTCGTTGCGCCTGCTGTAACGGGCAACCCAACTTGGGAGAGATTATACCGTGTTCAACAAAATACTCTTGAGCAGTTAATCATTTTTCTACCCGCCTTGTGGATTTTCGCACTGTTTATCAGCCCATTAATAGGCGCAGCAATAGGTATTTTATTTATTGTCGGCAGACCTATTTACTATGTCAGCTATGTTAAAGATCCCCGTAGCAGAGCGATTGGCTTTGTTATGGGTTTCTTGGCCAACATTGTATTGCTAGTCGGTGGTATGGGTGGCGCGATTTATAGCTTAGTGGCTTAGCCCCGCAAAGACATAAGATATTCATTAAAATGAAATATCTTATGTCTTTTATTTCAGATTAGTCTTTGTCTGAGAAGGCATTTTTTAGTACACTATTGCGCCGTCTAGTAATGGTTTTTTTCTTGGCTTATTAGCTAGAAAATTCAGACCAAACTGCACAAAATCTATTCAATTTAACGCCTATATTAGGGTTCTCATGACAAATTATATTTTCGTCACAGGTGGTGTTGTTTCATCACTTGGAAAAGGCATTGCTGCTGGCTCGCTTGCCGCAATTCTAGAAGCTAGGGGCTTAAATGTCACCATGCTCAAGCTTGACCCTTATATCAACGTTGACCCTGGCACTATGAGTCCCATTCAGCACGGTGAAGTATTTGTCACCGATGATGGTGCCGAAACAGATTTGGACTTAGGCCACTACGAACGTTTTATTCGTACCCGTATGACCAAACGTAATAACTTTACGACTGGCCGAGTATATGAAGAAGTTATTAAGCGAGAGCGCCGAGGTGACTATTTAGGGGCAACTATTCAGGTTATTCCCCATATCACCAACGAAATTAAACGCCGAATTATTGAAGGTTCAGAAGGTGTCGATGTCGCCATAGTAGAAATTGGCGGCACTGTGGGTGATATTGAATCACAACCTTTTATTGAAGCAATACGTCAATTAGGTGTTGAAGTAGGCCGTAACCGTGCGATGTTTATGCATCTCACTTTGGTGCCTTATCTTGCAGCGTCGGCTGAAGTCAAAACCAAACCTACGCAACACTCGGTAAAAGAATTGCGTTCGGTTGGGGTCCAGCCCGATATTCTGGTGTGTCGCTCTGAAGTGCCTTTACCGTCTAATGAACGACAAAAAATAGCTTTGTTTACCAATGTTATAGACAAAGCCGTTATTTCTCTGAGAGACGCTGACAGTATTTACAAAATCCCCGCCATGCTCAAAGCACAAGGCATGGACGAATTAGTTGTTGAACGTTTTGGTTTAGAATGCCCTGAAGCCGACCTGACTGAGTGGGAGCAAGTACTCTACGCAGAATCCAATCCAACAGGTGAAGTCACCATCGGCATGGTGGGCAAATATGTTGAGTTGCCTGATGCATACAAATCCGTCAACGAAGCCTTAAAACATGCAGGCTTGAAAAATCGTTTGACTGTGAAGATTAGGTATATTGATTCACAAGATATCGAAAGCAAAGGCGAACAAATTTTACAAGATCTAGACGCAATCTTAGTACCCGGTGGTTTCGGTGAACGTGGTATTGAAGGTAAAATCGCTGCTGTCAAATATGCCCGTGAAAATCTGATCCCTTATTTAGGTATTTGTTTAGGCATGCAAGTGGCCATTATTGAATATGCGCGCAATGTGGCGGGCATGGAGAAAGCCAACAGTACAGAATTTGATGCGGATTCGCCCTTCCCCGTTGTAGGCCTTATCACTGAATGGTTAGATGCCGCTGGCACTACAGAGTCTCGTGATGAAACTTCTGACTTAGGTGGCACTATGCGCTTAGGTAGCCAGCTATGTCACTTACTGCCTGGAAGCAAAGTACATGATATGTATGGCGCCAGTGAAATATACGAACGTCATAGACACAGATACGAAGTGAACAATAACCTACGTGATAAAATCGAAGCAGCGGGATTAAAAGTCACTGGCCTATCTGCTGACAAACGCTTGGTAGAAGTCATCGAAATTGCCGAACATCCTTGGTTTGTAGCCGGTCAATTCCACCCAGAATTTAACTCCACTCCTCGCGACGGACACCCTCTTTTTACAGGGTTTGTAAAAGCCGCAGGCGAATATTTTAAGAATCATAATTAATAAAAGGCAACAATTACTATGTCAAAGATCAGCAAAATTATCGCTCGTGAAATCATGGACTCACGTGGTAACCCAACGGTAGAAGCAGATGTGTATTTAGAATCTGGCGCTATGGGTAGAGCGGCTGCACCTTCAGGTGCATCAACTGGCTCACGTGAAGCCTTAGAATTACGTGATGGCGACAAAAGCCGTTATTTGGGTAAAGGTGTACTTAAAGCCGTTGCTGCAATCAATAACGACATTCAAGACGCCCTATTAGGCAAAGACGCCGTTGATCAAGCCGCTCTCGATAAAATCATGATTGATTTAGATGGCACCGAAAACAAAGAAAAATTTGGAGCCAATGCTATTTTGGCGGTATCACTAGCTGCAGCTAAAGCCGCCGCATTCCATAAAAACATTCCACTTTATCAACATATCTCAGAGTTAAACGGCACGCCTGGCGTTTACAGCATGCCAGTACCTATGATGAACATCATCAACGGTGGCGAACATGCGGATAATAACGTCGATATTCAAGAGTTTATGATCCAGCCAGTGGGTGCAACCAGTTTTAAAGAAGCATTACGTACCGGTGCTGAGATTTTTCATTCATTGAAAAAAGTGTTGAATGAAAAAGGTTTAAATACTGCGGTAGGTGATGAAGGTGGTTTTGCGCCAGATCTTGGTTCGAATGAAGAAGCCTTGACCGTTATTATTGAAGCCGTCGAAAAAGCCGGATATGTGATGGATAAAGACGTCACCTTGGCTATGGACTGTGCAGCTTCTGAGTTCTACGTTGATGGTAAGTACGATCTTAAAGGCGAAGGCAAAGTGTTCGATTCTGAAGGTTTTGGTGATTTTTTAGCTGATTTATCTAAAAAGTATCCTATCGTCTCTATCGAAGATGGCCTTGATGAAAGTGACTGGGATGGTTGGGCAAGTTTAACCAAAAAAATTGGCGACAAAGTGCAATTGGTGGGTGATGACTTGTTCGTTACCAACACTAAAATTCTTAAGCGTGGTATCGACAACGGTATCGGTAACTCAATCTTAATCAAATTTAACCAGATTGGCACATTGACCGAGACCCTAGAAGCGATTCGTATGGCCCAAGCGGCGGGTTTCACAGTGGTTATATCTCACCGTAGTGGTGAAACTGAAGATTCCACTATTGCTGATTTAGCAGTAGGTACAGCGGCAGGTCAAATCAAAACTGGCTCATTATGTCGTTCAGATCGTGTGGCTAAATACAATCAATTGTTACGTATCGAACAAGAATTAGGTGACAGTGTCAGTTATAACGGCCGTAAAGAAATTAAAGGGCAATAAGCCGTTTAGAAGCAGATATTTGAAGTTACAGATAATAATACTGCAAATTCAGTGAGATAGAGTATAAAATGGTCAGCTAACGCTGGCCATTTTAGTTTTAAGCACTCTTATTGGCGATTAATACGATCACACAATGCACATTTCAAACTCCCAACAGGTAGACATATTTTCTGACGATCAACATCAGTTGCATTATGCTGAATTGTGTAATGCCCTGTATGAGCGAGAGCTAGCCAGCTTGTCCCAGCAAAAAATCAGCAATATCAGTTTGTTACAACGAAAAATGGCCGGGCTTAGGCACCATGTAAAACGCGCAGCCTATAGCCTGCTGCAACACCAGTCGCCTTTAGAAGTCGATGTGCACAACGCAAGTTGGCAAGCTAAACAAGCCGCTAAATGTATGGCCAATCAGTTCGATACAGAAAAAACCCAACTGTGGTTTTCTAGCAACATCCAAATTGGCTGCACTATAGCCCTGCATGTTAAACAGCTTGGTTTTGAATATATAGAGCTGGACTCACTAGACAGAATCGATCTAAGCAGTCAAAGAGTGCATGCCAATAAATTTGGCTGGTTCAACACCCATGGTGAATTTTCCGAAGCACAGTACAAAGATACTGAGGTGCATAACCTTAGGCTGCTCAAACCCACAAAAGCTATTTTTACCGCCGCTTGTTGTGGTCATAAGTGGGATCATAAAGGCAAAGGCCAACAGCGCGCCTTATCTCTACGTGAATTACTGCTGTCTCTATCGATAAATTGGAAAACCTTTCGTTAACTTTCTGATGGGATTATCCCGTTAATTTTCACTTTAAAAATGAAGTCTTAGGAGGATAAAAAGCATGACTAGGAGGTCACCTAAACTTATCTAAAAAATGCCCCTGCCCTAGGCGCATTGGTCTTATCGTGGGATAGTGTTACATATAAATATTATCGACCAAAGTGGGTGGCTGAATAGCGAAATAATATAACCGAATTGGGTGCAACTTTATTGTTTTGACATACAATCTTAGTGCAAATACATTTTTGCGCTTACCTTTAAGAGGATTATATTATGCCTACAAATCAAGACAAGAAACGTAATCAGGATATGCCAAAAGATTCATTTAAAGACAAAAAGCAGAACCCTGCTAAACAAACTCCTAGAGACCAAGAAAAATCTAGGTAAAGTATTAAAGAGAGGCAGTATTGCGGGTAATTGCGCAATCTAGTCTGCCCTATTTCGGGCGACACAAGGGTTTACACTTTTGTGTCGCCTACCTCCCAAAAAAGCTCACATTATCCAAAAATTGGAAAACATCTAGCTAAGCTTTAGCTTTAAACCCTATAAATGGTGACGTTTTAAGTTTAAGTTGGCAAAAGCTCTTAGCTAATCCACGAAGAGCCTATGAAAATTATAAAGATAACTGGGCGTCGTTAGTCAAATGCTACAAACACATTTATCCATGTCGTCACCTTGTTGGCAAGCTAGCACCCTTTGTTTCAACGACTCAAAATGAGTAACATAACCCAGCACAGCGTGTTTTCTAAGGGTCGCCAGCGCAATATCTATGTAACCAAGTGAATCAGTAAACTGAGTTGTCTGCTTACGCATTTTGGCCAAGTTGCAATACAATTCGCCCAAGTTACCTTCAATGATCCCGGCTTCCACCTCAGCACCCAGCAGGGTATACACGTCCTTCGCTTGTATGAATAGATCGATACTCTCCTCCAAGGTTCCAGGGTTTTGTTCAACATCGGCGATTAGTGCATAAGAGATCGCCAGGTTGTTGGTTACTTTTGCCCACAAATTGGCATTTCGCTGTGGATCAAATATATCTCTTGCCTCACGGCAACTGTTTTGTGCCTGTCGCAGTATTTTTACCGCATCTTTTTTTTGTGTAGTTCCTATACGAAATAAAATTGCGCATTCATTTTGTTTTACTGTTGCGTACTGTAAGGGATCTCGCTGCTTGGAATTCATTTTTAGGCTTTGATTTACAAGCAAACGCGCCATTTCTAAATGTTGGTTCTGTTTGACTTCATCTAATTCACCCAAGCGTATAAATGCATTACCTTTATTACGCAGCATGATTTCATATTTAATCGGTGTCACTTCTGGGGTTAATTTTTCTTCTAGCATGGAAAACAACCTAATACTTTCGGTTATTTGCTCTATGCGCGCGTCCACAGTGGGCAGAAAAGCATAGCCGGCGGTCAGCGAAGTCGCTAGGTTCATTACCGTTGACGCCCAAAACGTCGGTTGTTTTTCGGGTTGCATTTGGCTGAGTACTTGCCTGCAGACATGCTGGCTAGCGCTAAAATCATCCAGAGTATAAGTCAGTATTGCTAACCTCACAGAATTCGCACAAATCCTATCCATACTCATCAACCAGGTACTAGTGGCATTCTGTTCCTTAATACTCTGCGCATACTTACGTTCTGCTGAAATTGATTGGCGTAGCCATTCATGAGACGACTCGTAGCGCGATAGCAATTCATCTTTTAATTTCGCCAAGGTCGATGTTGCTGGCAATGCACTTTGCAAAGCAGCACGCACAATAGGCTCGACGCCGCCCGCTTGACCTAGTTGAAAAGTAATGTCAGGGAGTTGAGTCGGACTATAAGATACATCTGTATAGCGATTTACCCCACCATCCCCCTCTGAAGCGGCGGGTGAGGTAATACGAATAATCAAATCTTGCAGACGTTTTTTACCCCAAATAAGCACGTCACCTCTATTTTTTGCCAGTAGGTTTTTCGCTTTTTCATGCAGTTTTTCAATCTGTAATTGCTGATTACCTACATCTTGCTCACTGAGCAAATCGCATAAGCGGATAACTTGTACGGCACTTTTCAGATGTTTCTCATTGGCAAAAGCTTGGGCAAAATATTGTTGTACCTGATTACTCTCATCATTACCAAATCGTGCCAGTAAAATAGTGAGGCGGTCAGGATCCAGTTCTACGTTAACGGATAATTGTTGCCATTGGCACTTTATAGAAGCGGGCGGATACCAAGCAAAAATTCCAATTAAAAACATAAATATCGACACACTTAAAGCAACTGGGATCAGCAAAGTACGTTTGGATGGGATCTTCTCTGCCCGAGTTGGAAGTGTATCAGTAGATGATTGGTACAAGGTATAGGCTTCAACACCCAGAGTGTGGGCAATGCGCTCAATCGTTTGCGGATCCACCGGCAGCTCTCGAAAGGCTTTACTGACTAAATCTTTTGGCGCACTAGGCAGGTTTTCATTATCGGCAATACGCTCTGCCAAAGCGGCCTGGGTCTTTTTGGGTAAGTCGCTTTGCGCTAGGGCATTTTCCAGTTTACTTCTTGATGCCACAATGCCGCGTTTTTTTGTTTTTGTCATCCTTGCCCACCGCACAAAAAACAATCAAATGAAATCTAAGCTTAACCCATTAATTTGCTTTTACAACTCTCATTGTTTTCCTTAACTAAGGTTTACTCCCATTATCTCTCTATTTCGTTCGATGAATTATTTCTTTTATTGTCAGATACTTACACCGTACACCCGAGTACGTGAGGGTCACTGACTCGCCATCAAAGTGGCTTACGAAGTGGCTTCCTTATAAGACTAGTTTGCTAAAACCTGTGGGGATATCTATGCATACTTTTAGACCAGTAAATGTGGGCATCCTTGTTCTACTGTTATCAACGGTTGGGATTTTGCTCTGGATCGAATTTGGTAGCGCTAAGAGTTTGCTGAACCCGATGCATACTCATTACCCAACACGAGAGGACAATAACGTGTGTGAACAGTCCATTTTGCTCCGTCCTATACCAGCAGTGACGGATCTGCAGGTTTTGGGACCAACGGACTCATGGCCACTCTCAAGGTTTTTGTGCTCACTTGCCAAGGATCGTTATGTCTTAGTGAATTTCACTAAACAAGGCATGCTGATCCCGCACTACCAGTTGCAGCTTGAAAACTCTCGAGGTGTCGGCGTCGAAATTATTTTGCAGGAACTGGAAATTCGCCAAGGCTCACAAGCGTTAGTAGGGGTAAAAATTTCAGATCCACTTACCGCGCGGTCATTGGATATTTTGGCATGGCAGCAATTAGTGCAGCAGCTGGTAACCACTGATGGTGAACCCGCATCTTCGAGCCGTTAGCGAAGGAAAAACGCCAAGCTTATCGGCATAACAACAATTTATATAACAGCAGTACATTAACTTAATCAGGAGAAAATAATGGATATTGTCATCTTTTTTGTATTAACAGCCCTTGCCTGCTGGGCAGTGTACCCACGTAAAAACCAGTACTACACCCACGAAGTGAAAGGCGTGTGTGACGAAACAAAGACCTGGTCACAAACCCATGTTCATGGTTCGACCAATCAATACTCTGGGAGTATAAGCAGCAATGTGACGACTAAAAATCAAATTTTTATCACAGATGCAAAGGGTAAAAAGCACTCTATCAATTATGACGGTGAGTTGGGTATCGCTCACGGACATGAGACAGCCGCTTATTACATTTATAAAAAGGGGCTGGACAATGGGTATCTATTTCTTATGCGAAACTTATCCACTGGTGACGAGGATTTTGATGTAAAGGGTATTTATTGGGCCTCAAAGTCGTTACTGCGATTGTTGGTTGGCATGTTCATTTATTACACTCTGGCCAGTATTTATCTGTCTTTTAATTTTCTTCTTTTATGGTTATTTCTCATTCTGTCTGTCCTGTTTTGGATTTTGCTGAGGGTTCGCAAGTATAAGATTGCCCGCTCTTTTGTCAGAGACATTAAACATACCCATACACCCGAGCAGCCACTCGCTACCAATGAATGCCTGTCAAAAACCTAATCACCCATACACCGTGAGGATTTGATAATGAAAACCCCAAATTACATGCTCCTAATATTATCTGTAGTTAGAACATGCCTGAGCCTGTCTCAACACATGAGCCAACTACTTAGGCTGCGCTTTGCTCTCGCCCACCGCGTCCCCAAGTTTACGGCTGCACACTGGCAGAACGGGTCGAACGAACCATTACCGCAGCAAACACCGCAATACTCGGCGATTCGACCTGCATTTTCACCTGGTTTATTCAGCTGGATGGCATTGGGTATTCTATGTATCTGCACATTTTCCGCTCAGGCCTCCACAAAAGTACAAGAGGTGTCCTGCAAAGACTTAGCACAATGGTCACAAACCAGCTGGGAGGCCGATAAACACTTGCGGAAAACTCAGTATGTTAAGTGGCAGTCTCATTCTGCTCACACCACACAATTGCTTGCGGGACTCAAAGACCAAAATTTCAAACCACTATTTGGCAAATCCATAAAAGCGTTGTCTGAGCTTGACGTAAACGCTTTAATCGCCAAGTTTAAGCAATGCGTTTCCGGCCAGCAAACCATTCACGCTGCGCAGCAATTGCGCAATAAGTGTACTAACAGCCGTAATCGTCAGTCTGCAGAATGTAAACGCAGTCAGCAGTTCGATGGTGACATGACACTGATTAGAAATTATATGGGAATGATCTTGGGTGCAGATCAGTCCAAACAGAGCCCCACCCATATGAGTAAAGTCATCGCATCACAACAAGAAATTTATCAAAAGCATGATGAAGTTAACGCATTTATACAAAATAATCATCCTGATAAAAAAACCTATGAGATCGCACTTATTGCTATAGATACGCTCAGGCAACTACAACACGCAAAAGTACTCAACTTTGCAGAGACGTCTGCCAAGTCTAACTTCTTAAACGCGATTAAGCGTAAACAGATAGCAATCGCCGATCAGTTGCTAGCCAAGCATATGCAACAACTGGAGAAACCCGTCAGTAATTTAGCGGAATTAAAAACCTTTGCTCAGTTTTATAATAAGGTTATCAAAGAGATGGGACGGTATAACGCCACGCGCTGGGATGAATTTACAACCCGCTACAATAGGGTTTACGCGCAACATGCACAGGCCATGCTACCGATTTTTAAAACCTATTTGGATAACCTACCGGAAACACAAATCAGCATAAACACCGCCCATCAGACCATTCAGGCGTTGTTCCCTTACACCAACGCGCCTCAGGAGAAGCGAAACTATAGCACTGCTGTCACTCGTTACTCACAGGAATTAAGCCAGCGCATTGTGCAGCGCCAATGCGATGACAAACTTGCCCGTTTCGAACTGACTCAATACAAAGATGAAGCGATGCTCGGTGCTAGGGGCGTAATGTCATTCGGTGAATTTATATGTGGCCTGAATGAAAATCGCTTTAAGTTTGATGAAATAGAAGCATCCGGCTTTTTCTCATCTCAGCTTAAAGCGCATTTTATTACCCCGCAAGGCGTCACGCTGACTCTAGTGCTTGAGCCAAAAGAAGTCGCCCGAGGAAAGGAAGTACTAGTGGGCAGAACAATGATTAATGGTGGTGATGAGCTTCAGCTCAGCACTAAACAATGGCAGGCGCAGGTTGCCTCAATGCTCTAAGGAAATATCATGAAACTTACAAATATTTTATTAGGAATAATTGCAGTAGCGGGACTTCAGGGATGCGGTGACAATTACCAAGGACGTTATAAGGCATCTTCCACTAACCCCGAGGTAAATTTTAAACTTAAAGGGAGTATGGTCGAATTTATGGAAATTGGTGACAATTTCATTGAATCCGATGATGGGCGACGGGAAGTCATCTTTGAAACAGTGGAGCGGGGTGGCATCAAATACCTAGAGATGAGCGATGAAGAAGGTGATGTATTTGAATTTAAGGTTATTAACGATAACGAGTTAAGGATTGAAATGCCGGAATTTACTCCGTACCCGATGATTACCTATACGCGTGTGGATGATTAGCTCCACTTCCGAACTTAATGACAGATTTAACCGTTACTACTCTATTTTTTCCATAAAAATAACCAGTAAGTAACGGTACAAACATAATAAATACTTGCCCACGACCAGTAGTAAATTGAAGCTAAATTTGGGCAGGTGTTAATTACTTATGGGGTTCCCTCTGGGGTAAACCAATTTTGTTTTATATTAATAAGGAGAGTAACAATGAATAAAATTTCTAAACTAATAGCAGTCAGCATATTTCTATCGCTACTAGCTGCATGCAGTGGCGAGCCGTCTGAGAGCGAAATTAAAGATGCCATGCACAAAGATTTCGCTCAGGCAATAGAGGCATCTAAAGGTCTATTAGATAAAGATAGTATTGTTGTCAATTCGATTAAAAAATTGAATGTTCTGAAGCACAAGATAGTGCGGCCTATCAGTGTGATGTTGATGTAGACCTCACAAATAACTTTATTGGTATCCATGATAAAAGCGTTCGTTCGCTGCGCTTTGTCCAATCTGGCGGTGAATGGAAAGTGGTAAAGAACTAAAAACTACTCATGACGGTTATTAAATATATTCGGGGGAAGACTGCACCTGCTTTAGTGTACCCCTATGACTTTCAATAACATAAGAGTTCAATCTAAAATTGGAGAGTTATCGTGAAATTAAAAACAGTATTTTTGATCGGCTTAATCACAGCAACCACAACAGCATGCGGACGCTCAGACGACGCGGATGCCCAAGCTAGTTTTAAAACGGATCTGCAACATATTAGTCAGAACTCGCTGAGAACGAACTAAAAATGGCTGTAGATGTGTTTGAGGGCGACATGCAGACCACAGAGAGGGTCGCACTCAATTCTAAGCTAGATAACCGCAAGCTCAGCGATGACCAACGCCAAGAAATGACCGAATTTGCAATCATGTTTGACTCTATGACGCGACTCGGTAAGGAATGTAATGCAAAACATCAGTCAAATTAAGCACTAGTAGCATTACAATTGCTATTTAAACAAGACGTTTGGCTCAGCGCTAAAATTGACTGTGAGCAGAATGCATACGAACAATGACATCAGTCCCTTCAAAAACTACAGGCTCTGAAATCAAGACCAAAATCTTTGAACAAGCAGATCTGGCCGCCCGTTGGCAGTTTTCGTATGCGTTCGCTTAGTACTTTAAAGGGAGTCAGAAATTGCTATGATTAGGCACTAAGCGAGCAGGACAAAAATATTACCTAGGCAATTAAAAATCACTTATTTAATCAAACGAATGGCAAAAGGAATGCGAAAATCTTTTCCTTTGGATGCTGCCATAGCGCCCGTAATACAGAACACAAGATGGCAAATAGCGATCACAGGAATTAGGAAAATGCCAATAACAATAATACTTAGTACCATTGCAACTATATACGCCAGCAAAGCTGTGATTGACCAGTTCAGCGTTTCTGTCGATTGATTTCTAAAATATGGGTCATCCTTTTTCACCAGAAACAAAATCAATCCTGGAATAAAAGTGAATAAAAGGGCAGAGTTAAATTAAGCCATCCATTTAAAGTTGCTATAAGCACAGCAAATACTTGTTAAGCTCGGCATCTTTTTGTCGCTACTACATCTAGTAGTATGTTGTAAAATCCACGCAAAAATTTAATTTTATACTTTTAAGTTATATGCTTTAAGCCATTTACAGTTGACCTAAAGACTCTGTCGCGTTACAAATACACTTAGATTTTGTGAGTCATTAATTAAAGAATTTTAAACATGAACAACGCTATTTTTTCTACTCTCCTACTGCTGGCAGCAAGACTGCACGGGTAGGTTGTAAGCGAGCGTTAACCAGTTTACAAAACCCGTGCTTAGCACGGGTTTTTTGTATGTGTATTTTAAACCGCGATTATATTAAAAATAAACAGAGCAATGAGGAGAAAGGTATGTCTAACGGGGTTAACACTAACCAAGTCAAAATTTTCGACACCACCTTGCGGGACGGCGAACAAGCTTTACCTGCCAGTTTAAGCGTTAAGGAAAAACTAAAAATTGCTCTTGCCCTAGAACGTCTTGGCGTAGACATCATCGAAGCGGGATTTCCGGTATCGTCACCCGGTGATTTTAAATCAGTGCAAACCATCGCCCGTGAAATAAAAAATGCCACTGTGTGTGGTTTATCTCGGGCTTTGGCGAAAGACATTGATGCTTGTGGTGAATCGTTAAAAGTAGCCGAACAATTTCGTATTCATACTTTTATTGCTACGTCTGATATTCATGTGAACACCAAATTACGTAAGTCTCAGGACGAAGTCGTCGAAATGGCCGTACAGGCAGTGAAACATGCTCGTCGTTACACCGACGATGTGGAGTTTTCCTGTGAAGATGCTGGTCGCACCCATATAGATTACCTGTGCCGCATGGTAGAAGCTGCAATTAACGCTGGCGCCACCACAGTGAACATTCCCGATACAGTTGGCTACACTACCCCTACAGAATTTGGTGGCATTATTAAGGACTTATTTAACCGGGTACCCAATATCGATAAAGCGATCATTTCTGTGCATTGCCATAACGATTTAGGTCTAGCGGTAGCCAACTCTTTAGCGGCAGTAGAACAAGGTGCAAGACAAGTCGAAGCCACCATCAATGGTTTAGGTGAACGTGCGGGTAATTGTTCGCTAGAAGAAATTGCGATGATTTTACAAACCCGCCAAGCAAAATTGGGCTTTTATACCAATATTAAAAGTGAAGAGATTTCTCGTACGTCTAAGCTAGTCAGCAATTTATGTAATATGCCGGTGCAAGCAAATAAGGCGATTGTAGGCGCCAATGCCTTTAGTCATTCTTCTGGCATTCATCAAGATGGCGTATTAAAAGGCCAAAACACTTACGAAATCATGACCCCAGAAAGTGTCGGTATTAACAAAAACAACTTGAATCTAACGTCTCGCTCTGGTCGTCATGTGATTAAACATCGCTTGTTCGAACTGGGTTACAAAGAAACTGATTTTGATTTAGAAACAATATATGAATCTTTTGTGAAACTAGCCGACAAAAAAGGCCAAGTGTTTGATTATGACTTAGAAGCGTTATTGTTTTTCAGCCAAACCAAACAAGAAGACGAACATTACAAACTCACCTATTTGCAGGCCAATTCAGGTAAACACATCATCCCTAGCGCTACAGTGCGCATGTTAGTAGGCGATAAAGAAATTACTGAGTCTGCCACAGGTAATGGACCGGTGGATGCGGCATACAATGCCATTACTAAGGTGGTGGGCCATAACCAAGTAGAGATTGTTGACTTCAAACTCGATTCTAAAGGGGAAGGTGCTAACGCTTTAGCACAAGTATCGGTCATAGCAGAATACAAAGGCCGTCGTTTTAACGGTATTGGTTTGGCAACAGATATAGTGGAATCAGGGGTAAAAGCCTTGATTTACGTATTAAATAACACCCATTTAGCGGATCGAATAGATCATCAGAAAGAACAACAAGTAAAAATTGCAGGGGTATAGAAAGCATGTCTGATTACAAGATAGCAGTATTGGCCGGCGACGGGATTGGCCCAGAGGTCATGCGTGAGGCCAAAAAAGTGTTAGCAGCGGTAAGCAAAAAATTTAATATTTCGTTTCAACTGAACGACTTCGATGTAGGTGGCCTCGCCATCGATAATCATGGTAAAGCATTACCCGCTACCACGCTAAAAGGTTGTGAAGACGCTCACGCCATTTTATTTGGTTCAATCGGCGGTCCTAAGTGGGACAACTTACCCTTAGAAGAGCGCCCAGAACGCGCCGCACTTTTGGCTTTGCGTGGGCATTTTGATTTGTTCAGCAATTTGCGCCCAGCAAAAATTTATCAAGGTCTTGAAGCGTTCTCACCACTTAGAGCTGATATTGCAGCCAACGGATTTGATGTATTAGTAGTACGCGAACTAACCAGTGGCATTTATTTCGGGCAACCCAAAGGATTAGAAGGTGAAGGCGAAGAACAATTTGCTTATGACACTATGCGTTACAGCAAAAGAGAAATACGCCGCATTGCGATCAGTGCCTTTGCAGCGGCGCAAAAACGTCGCAAAAAAGTTACCTCGGTTGACAAAGCCAATGTCTTAGTTTGCAGTCGTTTATGGCGTGAAGTGGTCGAAGAAGTGGCCAAAGACTACCCAGAAGTTGAACTTGAACATATCTATATCGACAACGCGACTATGCAGCTTATTCGTAACCCCAGTCAGTTTGATGTGATGTTATGTTCTAACTTGTTTGGCGACATTATTTCTGACGAATGTGCGATGATCACCGGCTCAATGGGACTTTTACCCTCAGCCAGTATCAATCAAGACAACTTTGGTATGTATGAACCCGCTGGCGGTTCAGCTCCAGATATTGCTGGTAAAGGCATTGCTAACCCCATTGCGCAAATACTCTCAGCATCCATGCTGTTACGTTTCAGCTTAAATGAAACCGCCGCCGCTGATGCGATAGATGCAGCAGTCGTGAAGACCTTAGGTGATAGCATACTGACAGGTGACTTACTTGGCTCTGACGAGTCACATTTAGCTAAAAGTACCAGTGAAGTGGGCGATTATATCGCCGCGTTAATTTAATAAATTTAGGAAACAGTCATGGCTACCACCTTATATGACAAGATATGGCAAGCGCATATTGTCGATTCGAAAAAAACCTCTGAAACCGGCGAAGAGCGATTGATGTATATCGACCGACATTTAATCCACGAGGTCACTACCCCTCAAGCATTTGCGGGTCTAGATGAAAAAGGCCGTAAAGTACGTTGCCCAGAGCGCACCTTTGCGACTATGGATCACAGTATATCTACCCGTTCTTTAGCCCTTGATGCTTGTGGCCCTACTAACAAGTTACAGTTACAAACCTTAGCCGATAACTGTAAAAAGCACGGTATCGAGTTATTCCCAGTAGGTCATCAAAAACAAGGTATTGTACATGTAATGGGCCCTGAGCTTGGCCTTATTCAACCAGGCATGACTGTTGTATGTGGTGACTCACACACTGCTACGCACGGTGCATTCGGCGCTTTGGCTTTTGGTATTGGTACGTCTCAGGTAGAACATGTTTTTGCTACCCAAACCCTAAAACAAAGCAAAGCCAAAAGCATGCAAGTACAAGTCAACGGCAATTTGCCTATTGGTATTACGGCCAAAGACATTATCTTGGCTATCATTGGTAAAATTGGTCACGCAGGCGCTACTGGCTACGTTATTGAATATAGTGGTGAAGCTATTTCAGCACTATCAATGGAAGAGCGTATGACAGTGTGTAACATGAGCATCGAAGCTGGCGCTAAAGCGGGTTTAATTGCTCCAGACCAAACCACTTTTGATTATCTTGAAGGGCGTGAATACGCACCTAAAGGCGATCACTGGACCCAAGCCATGGCTTATTGGAGTAGTTTGGTTTCTGATAAAGATGCTACTTTTGATAGCATTATTCAGTTAAACGCCGCTGATATCACACCACAAGTGACTTGGGGTACCAACCCTGGGCAAGTTATTGGAGTGAATCAACCCGTACCATCTCCAAACGATTTTTCAGATCCCATAGATAAAGACTCAGCCAACAAAGCCCTTAAATATATGGACTTAACACCTGGACAAAAGTTATCTGACTTAGCCGTCAACAATGTATTTATTGGTTCCTGCACTAATGGCCGTATCGAAGATATGCGTGCCGCAGCAGCTATTGCAAAACACGGAAAAGTTGCCCAAGGCGTAACAGCTATAGTGGTACCAGGTTCGGTTTCGGTGAAACAACAAGCCGAAGCAGAACAGTTAGATAAAATTTTTATCGAAGCCGGTTTTGAATGGCGTTTACCGGGTTGTTCCATGTGTTTAGGTATGAACGACGATATCCTGAAACAAGGTGACCGCTGTGCATCTACCAGCAACCGTAACTTTGAAGGTCGCCAAGGCCGAGGTTCGCGTACTCATTTAGTTAGCCCAGCTATGGCCGCAGCAGCTGCATTGGCTGGCCACTTCGCCGATGTGCGCGACTATCAATAGATATTAAGGAATTAGTCATGACAACAGCAGGAATTAATATCCATACAGGTAAGGCTATGCCTTTAAATCAAGCCAATGTGGATACTGACCAAATTATCCCTAAGCAATTCTTAACTGCCGTGACGAAAAGTGGCTACGGCAAACACTTGTTCCACGATTGGCGTTATCTGGATCAACATGAACAAGTCCCTAACCCAGACTTTGTATTTAACAAAGCAGAACACCAAGGGGCCAGTGTTTTACTGACCCGGGAAAACTTTGGCTGTGGCTCAAGTCGCGAACATGCACCTTGGTCACTAGACGACTATGGTTTTAAAGTGGTAATTGGTACCAGCTTTGCCGACATTTTTTACGGCAACTGTATCAACAACCAATTATTACCTGTGCAACTTACCAGCGAACAAATGGATCAATTGTTTGCGGTAGTTGAAAATGATGCTGCGGCGCAAATCACCATTAATTTACAAGATCAAACCGTTAAGGTTAACGACTTAACTTTTGGGTTTGATATTGCCGAGCAGCATAAAACCAATCTACTAAAAGGATTGGATGCTATTGGTCAAACACTAGAGCTAAACGATAAGATTACTGCGTTTGAAAATAACTTGCCTGAATGGCAAAAAGCATAAACTCAACAATCAAAAAAAACGGCTCATTTAGAGCCGTTTTTTTTATCTTCTACAGATTTAATTCATAATTGATTGATTTCCTGTCCCAAATCAAACTTGCTATCGGTCACAATTTTCTCAAGCACTATCACTCTTGCAACTAGCACTTCTACCTTGTCTTGCATGGTTATCACAGCTTCAGTATCACTGTCTTTTTGCAGTGCTAAAATCTTCTGATTAACCTCTGATTTGTAATTAAAATAATTACGGACAAAGATAATAATTAAAATCGGTGATGTCAGTGCCATCATAACTAAAAATAATTCAAACATAGTTACTCTCCAAGTGCTTATTTTGTTTTGTTGGTTTTGGATTAGGATTAGTTTTAGCTTTGTTGTGCCATAAAGATGCGAGGGTTATTTCCCTCGGCTTGCCTTTACGAACCAGCATGTGCACGTAAACTAAACTTAAGATGATTGAGGTAGCCTTGAATAGATTGCCTTCTAAGTCCCCTGCTGCGCCGCCTGACATACCAAATATGCCGTATGCTGCGTTCATAAAGATATGCATAAACATGGGAAACCAAATACGGTATCCACATTCACAATATAACCACGCAAACCAAGTACCAGCGATCGCCGTTATTGCCAGCGCCATCACAGCCGAAATAACATCATGGCCTTGATAAATATGCCCTAAACCAAAAATAATCGAGCTAATTAATGCGGCGGGTATAAAGCCCCAGCGACAAAAGTGAAATAACACCCCAAATAACGCAGCTCTAAAAATAATTTCTTCGAACACACCGGCATATATTGACCCGGTAATGATGGCAGAAAGTGAAAGGTCTAACTCGGTACTTAACAGCGCATAACCTAAAGTCATAGGTATACAACAGGCTACTGCCGCCAAAAAGTAATATTGAGACCCAGTCACATTGAGGCCTAATACGTCATACCAAGGATGTTCTTTAAACAGAAAGGTCGCAACTACTACTAGTGGTCCGTAAATAAATAGATATTTTACTAATGTATGCAACAAGTAAGATTGTTGATCTAACCTAAGTAACTCTTCGCTCCAACTATCGCCCCAAAACTCTCTCATCAAATAATGACAGAACATAAAGGTCGTTATTAATATTAGTGATTTTATTATGTGATTCATAGTTACCTGCTTAATGTGAAATTTAGAATTCACAATAAGCATGACAGCACAATCCAAAAGAGCGATATGTTAGGGATAAACCTGGTTTTTAAGGGGCTAGTGACAAAAAATCGGGGTGATTAACAAGCTTTAGGGACTAATGACAAAGCCTGTTTTATGGTATCTACATAAGAACGGGAGACAGGCACCACAAGATCACCTGACTGCATGGATAATTGCAAACCACCAGCGTTACCCTGCCATAAATTAACTAATAATACATTCACTGCATAAGAACGATGGCAACGATACAATTGTGAATCCTTAGGTAACTGCTTTAATAGGTTGGTTAACGAACAACGCAACAACTTACGGCTGCAACTATCACCATCAAGTAAAGCAAGCTCACAGTAGTTATCCGCAGATTTGATAAACAATAAATGCGACAAGGCAAGTTGCACATAATCGTCTTTATTTTCACCGCTTAAGGTTATTAGCTTAACTCGGGTTGATGGATTGCTTTCAGGTTGAGGTTGCACAAGATCAATCAGCTGTTCTGGCGAGATAGTGACTGAATGACGATTAACTAGAAACATAAAACCTATAGGGAACAAACCTATAGCTAATGTATAAAAAACAAACAACAATTGATTCTGCCAATGCCAAGAGCCTAACATTGCCACCACAAAATAACTGTGATTAAACACCGCAACTATCACAATATAAAGACTAGGAATAAGCAAACATAGAAATTGACTCTTTAACTTTAGGCGAGTTAAGGCTATCTCTAATGCGCCAGATAACAGTAAGGCACAAAAGGTCACCAAACCGTAGCCTGAGAGCCGCAGGAACTTGTAGGAAATAGGATCGTTATGGGTACCAAAAGGTTGAAACAAAAATAAAACAAACAAAGTCACTGCAGAAAAAATCAGAGCCCTTTGGACCAGCACTTTTCTGGACAATAAATCATCTTGAAGCCACAACTGCACTATTTAGACACCCCTGAACCTTAAAAACGGCCATAAAAATACCACAGAAAGGTTATGAGCACGGCCTAAAGTATGGAGTATGTTTCAAGGCCATATTGAATGCTATTTTCTCAGCTCTTCCATATCAGCAATCAACTCTTCTAATTTTTTAAACTGACGACCATACACCATATTGAGATCCCACTGATATATCGCTACAGCGTATCTCGCAAAAATAACAGTGCCTAAAACTAAAACAGCCAAAATGTAATAAGGTTGCCCCAATATAATTATCTCAGTTGGAAATACTTCAATTAATAATGCAATCAGTTTCCCCCCCGCTTTACTCACAATCGCTTGCGTCGCCATTCCAAGAAAAAACAACGGATAGAATATTTTGTAATAGCCAGAATAGGTCTTAATCGCACCTTTTAGCCAATTGTTGAAACTCATAATATAATCATAACTGCTTTGGCCTTTTGACAAATCAACAGACTTTTTGAGTTCCTTCTTAGCGATTATGATTAATGGAACAAGTAAGCAACAAATGTATAAACCTAAAAATGGCGCACCAATAAGGCTCATGACAATAAGCATAATTAAGCTGCCTACGATGATGGCTTTTGTATTAATAGCAAACATACTTTGCAGCTTATCTACAATATTTTGTGACTTGCGGTTATATAAGTCATTCACTTTAGGGGCCGACAAATGTGCCTCGTTTATAAAACCGTCTTTCCACATTACTTCAATTGATTTTGTCATCTGTTAGTCCTTTTGATTAATATATTGGCTGAGTCTGTCTTTTATTCGCATAATACGTACGCCAATATTATTGGTATTACTACCAATAATATTGGCAATCTCTTCGTAAGACTTTTCTTCGAGATAAAGTAAAATGACCGCTCTGTCAGTTTCAGAAAGATGTTTGATTGCAGCATACAATTGATTAATTTCATCACTTACAAATGCCTTGCTATCGTCTATTACTTCCTCGGGTAAAGCGTCTGACACAAGTTGTTTATCGCCGTTTTTACGTCGCTTCAAATAGGTCAAACACACGTTAAGCGAAATGCGATATATCCAAGTAGACCAAGCACTTTGTTGATTAAATTTATCTTTGCTACGCCAAATTTGTAGGCACACTTCTTGGTAGTAATCTTCAAAATCTTCTTGGCTATTGGTATAGGCTCGACAGATTTTAATAATGATCCCCGCAAACGGCAGTATAGATAATTGGTAAAAGTCACTTCCCATTTAAATCCTGTCATCCATTAAATTTGTTTTGCTTAGTTAGTGGTGCGATAAAAAAGTTTATTACTCAAAAAATAAAAATAATTTAAATTTTTTATTTATTAATAAGTTACTGACGAAATAGTCAGTTATGAAATCAAACACAACTCAGATATCACAGTAAATACTATAACTTACAGAGTTAATCTAAATCGGCAAAGGGTGATGGGGATGGGGATGGAGAAGGTAAAACACTAGAGGTTTATTAAGCTCTAAATCTGGATTTTGAGGGAATTTGCTGCGGATGTACAAGTGTTTACCTTTCGCATAATAGTTAGACACGAAAGATAAACAAATATAGGTGCTTCATTAGCCTAATTTTATCGCCTAGCAGAATAGGGATCTTCAGCCATCAAATAAGCCCGTAAATCGGCTTTATGGGGTTGGGTGTTTAACCATTCACGCATCTCTTTTACTTTGTTATACACTTCGTCACCAAACCTATCGCGATAGATATCAGTAAGATGTTCTTTGGCACTGGCCTCACGAATTTTTCGTTGCCATGAGTCGGTTACTAATGCATTGAGACTGCCTGCTAATCCTTCATGGATCAACAATTGCCACTCCCCTTTGTCTAACCACAAGCCTCCTATGGCCGTACTGTAATCCAACCTATGACTGTTATTGGCGGAAATTTTAAATTTACGCATTATGGTGTGTGTAACTGGGCATAATATAGCTTGTTTTTTCTCCAGCGCTTCCTCTTCCTCAAATTGGATATCACTGGCAAATTCGTAGTCAGGGTGGCGTTCACGCCAAGCGGCGTAATCTTCGATTAAAATCCAATCGCCGCCACAATTTGAACAAGTGTGTGCTCTAAATAAACCATCAATAAAGCTGGGATTAAGTTTTCCATTACTACAAGCGGTGCATTTCATATTACATCCTATTTTTCATTCAGTTCCGATAGTAAATATGCCAGATAAGCCATGTCTAGCCAAGCAAAAGCGCCCAGAGCAAAATGAGGACTAGCAGACGGTAAATTAATCCATATTCTGTTTATCTTCTTCAAACAAATGTTGTAGTTCCAAACGGCCTTGTTTGCTGAGTTTAATTAGCTCCTCAATATCCATACTTTGCATCATAGTATCTTCTAATAAGTGTTTATCATGGGCGGCAAAAATATCTATCAAATGTTTGGCTTCGGTGTCGCTGTGTCCGTAGGCTTGCAGCAGCATATTTGCGGCTTCTAAACCACCCGCAAACACTTCTCTGACGTTAGTTTTAATACCGAGATTATATAGCTTAATGGCAGTAAAACGATTTCTTGCTCTAGCAATAATCTTCACCTCAGGGAAATGCTCAGTGACGATCTCTGAGATTTTTAGTGCGTCCTCTTCATCATCAACGGCGACCAAAATCACCTTCGCATGGGCAATCCCAGCCGTTTCCAATAAGTCTAATCGACATGCGTCACCAAAAAACACTTTGTTGCCAAACTGCCTAACAAATTCAATATGTTCGGCGTCTTTGTCCAGCGCAGTAAAAGGAATGTTATTA
>Ga0115567_10001298_pt1 | contig 25132 bp, 26 predicted proteins | sample COGITO_mtgs_1204_2_FD_88679 | JGI IMG/M metagenome (GOLD analysis project Ga0115567, IMG submission 88679) | Pelagic marine microbial communities from North Sea - COGITO_mtgs_120412 | ecosystem: Environmental > Aquatic > Marine > Epipelagic | place: Germany:Helgoland, sampling site Kabeltonne... | reverse complement strand
TCTGGGAATCCGGTTCGAGACACCACCCTTAAAAAAACAGTTTTTGGTTTTCTTAAAAATCCAAATACAGTTTCTGGAAAGTTTTCCAACGCCACACAGTTAGACGTTATGGCCGAGCTTACGGCCAATAAAGAAATGAAAATCAAATTTGAGCTAGATGCAGACGATGGAAAACTTGTTGCAACAGGCGCCATTGATCTGTTGCAAGACGGCATGAAGAAAAGTTACGATTCAGTCCATCTTGCCTGCAAAGGTCTTCACACTGGAGATGATGGTGTTTCAATGACTTGGTCTACAGTAAATTTAAAAATTGAAGCCGACTATGAAGTAAAGTGTTCGAAAGGCTTTATAGACTCTATCAAGTCTTGGTTTTCATAGTAAACACCATTTTTTTGACCATCGCTTAAGTCACCACCTACACGGCCTATAACATGGGCCGTTTTTTTATACTTCATTTGATAATGTTTTAAAAAGTCAGTTAAAGCATCTGGCTTCACAGTCCACAACAACTCATACTCCTCACCACCTTCTAAAGCAGTTTTAGCAGAATCTAATTTTAAGTTCTCACATGCTTTTGCAAAGTTTGCTTCAATTGGCAAATACTCTAACAAAACTTTTAAATTTTTCATTTTACACATATTAGTAAGCTCTTTAAAAAGCCCATCTGAAATGTCAGTCACTGAGCTTACATCATTTAAAGTCCCTAACCAGGGACCTAGATTTTTACTGACTTCAGGAAAAAGAAATTTTTTAACATATTCACTCTCCTCCATTCCTCTAAGAAACTCTTTGTAACCAAGTAAAGCATGTCCTAAGTGAGCACCCGTCAAAATCACATCACCTTTAGAAAAACCTGAATTGCTCTTTACAAATATTTTGTTCAAGTAGCCACTAGCTTGAATCACAACACAAAAACAAGGGCCACTTGAAACGTCTCCTCCAAGGAGACTCACTTTGTAGTGGCGGGCAGCTTTAAGTTGACCGTCTAAAAACAAATTCAAATCATCTTCTGAGAACTTTGGCGGAATGATTAGATTGAGTATATAAGAAGACGGCGAGGCGCCCATTGCAAATACATCGCTTAGGGCACTCACTAAAGACTTCCACCCCACTGAAAGCATTCCCATGCTGCGTTCAAAGTGCACGGCCTCAACAAACGAATCCGAACTCGAAATCAGAACCTCTCCCGGTCCCGCACAAGGAATGGTCACAGCATCGTCACCAAAGGGACCAAAGCCTTTGCTTTTGTGCTGTAGGCCAAATTTTTTGGCGATAAGTTCTATAGTGCTTGATTCAGTCATGGACTTTTCACTTATAACCTTTAAATATCAGTCTCACTAGGAGTTTTATGAAAAAACTGGTCGCCCTCGTACTTATTCTTTTTGTAGGGGGCTTTGAACTTTATAAGTCTTTAGAAAAAGCTCCGCCATTAAAAGTGATCAAATCTGCTAAAAACAGCGTTCTTAGCAAACAAAAGCGCATTCGCATTGTGACCTACAATGTAGAAAATCTTTTCGACACTACAGATGACCCCAAAAAAGATGATGAAGCCTTCTTGCCCCTCATCAAGAAGAATAAGTCTATTAAGAAAAAATGCCGCAAAGCACGCAAGAAACACTGGGTAGAGGACTGTCTCAAAACCAACTGGACTAAATTTAAGCTTACGGAAAAAATGAGACGCTTAAGCCTAGTGATCAATGCAGCAAAACCAGATGTTCTCATTTTACAAGAAGTGGAAAACATTGAGGTATTAAGGCTACTTAATAAAAAACACCTGGGTTTTCCTACTGTGATATTAGAAGAGGGTCCTGACAAAAGGGGCATTGATGTGGCCATACTCACTAAACTGCCCGAATTAAAAGCATCAAAACTTCACCTGCAGAGGCACAAAAAAAAACAGAGCTATGGCAGATCACAAATCAAAGCCACTCGAGGAATACTCGAAGCCCACTTAAGTTTGCCTAATGGTGAGGCCCTTACCGTATTTGGACTTCACTTCCCCTCACAGGGCGCCCCTACAAAATTAAGAAAAGAGTCAATTGAACTTTTGAACAGCATTAAAAAACAAAAATCAGGACTCATGGTGGCTGGTGGAGACTTCAATATAATTTCGAGAGAGAACAGCCTCTACACTAAAGACTTAGCGCGTGAGTGGACTGTGTCTCATCTTGTTGGCTGCAAAAAATGCAAGGGTTCAAACTACTACCACCGCAATAAGTCATGGTCCTTTCTAGATGCTTTGCTCTTTTCAAAGAACTTCGGGAAAACTTGGAAGCTCGATATAAAGTCTATCCAGATTTTCAACAAAGCGCCTGTTCAAAACAACCGCTACGGTAGCCCTGCAAAATTTGAAATGGGCAAAAACCCAACTGGCGTCTCAGACCACTGGCCCGTTCTTGCTGAAATTTATCTTTAATGGACTCATTTAAGCAATTCCGCTAGGGTAGCGTTCAACCTAAGGAGCTTAATAAAGTGCTTAATGTTTCAAGTTTGGCAAAGTCATTTGCCGGACGCCAACTTTTTTCAGATGTCTCACTAACAATGACTAAAAACGAAGTTCTTGGTCTTGTTGGTCGTAATGGTTGCGGCAAATCAACACTCACTAAAATTGTTTTGGGTCTTGAAGTTGCAGATGAAGGCACAGTCACCCTACCTAGAGGTTACAGAGCTGGCCATTTAGATCAGCATATCAGTTTTACTGAAAAAACTCTTTTAGATGAAGCCTGCAAAGGTCTACCCGAAAGTAGAAAGCTTGAAACCTACTTGGCTGAAAAAATTCTATTTGGTTTAGGCTTTACTGATGAAGACATGGTCAAAGATCCCTATGTATTTTCTGGTGGCTATCAGCTAAGGGTCAATTTAGCTAAATGCCTTTTAAGCGAACCAGATCTTTTGATTCTGGATGAGCCTACAAACTATTTGGACATTCTAAGTATCAACTGGATGAAGGGCGTCATTAAAAAATACAAGGGCGAAGTTATCCTGATTACGCATGATAAAGAATTTATGGACTCTGTGATCACGCACACTGGTGGAATACACAGAGGCAACTTTAAAAAAATCAAAGGCAACACTAACAAATACTACACTCAGTTAGAGCAAGAAGAAGAGATTTTCGAAAAGACCCGTGTGAATCAGGAGCGCAAGAAACAAGAGCTTGAAAAATTCGTAGAACGTTTCGGGGCCAAAGCTTCAAAAGCTGCTCAGGCACAGTCTAAACTTAAACAGCTCCAAAAAATGGACATTCTTGAAAAGTTGGATGACGAAAAGTCATTGGGTTTTAAGTTTTCTTTTTCAAGTATTCCAGCAAAAATTTTACTGCGCGCCACAAATCTTAATTTTGGTTTTGACGAACCTCTCATTAAAGACCTGAGCTTTGATGTTGGAATCAAAGACCGTATTGGAATCATTGGTAAAAACGGAAAGGGTAAGACCACCCTCCTCAACCTAATCTCGGGTCATCATAAGTTGCCTGAAGATTCAGAGCTGAACTTTCACCCTGAAGTGAAAACCAACTACTATCAGCAAACCAACCGCAAAAATCTTGATCCCAACCTCACAATTGCTGAAGAGATCGCAGCTGAAAACCCTAACCTCTCAATCACTCAATCTAGACAGATCTGCGGTGCTATGATGTTTCCAGGTGATGACGCGGGAAAAAAGATTAAGGTTCTCTCCGGCGGGGAGCAAAGCCGGGTCTTGCTGGGCAAAGTGATCGCCAAATCCTGTAATCTTTTACTCTTGGATGAGCCGACCAACCATTTAGACATTGAATCAATTGAAGCTTTAATCACTCAAACTAAAAAGTTTGAAGGGCCTGTTGTCTTTGTAACTCACAACGAAGATTTTTTGAACCGCGTAGCCACTAAGCTTATTTACTTTAAAGATGGCAAGACTGTCTTTTTTGACGGCAAGTACAAAGAGTTCTTGAAAAAAGTCGGCTGGAGTGAGGATGAGTCCTCAAGCTCTAAAAATGACAAAGTGATTAAACACGTCTCTGCATCTAAAAAAATTAGGCCTCTTGAGAGAGACATTGAAAGATTAGAAGAACGCATTGAAAAGCTCGAGGCTAAAGTTCTAAAAGCACAAAGTGGCCTAAACGGTGACTGGAAAAATGATGAAGACCTCTACGCCAAAATCAAAAACCATCAAAAGAAAATTGATGGTTACTTTAAGGATCTAGAGCGAAAATCTACTGAGCTCGAAAAGCTAAAGGCTTAAGTTTACCTTGCCAATTCAACCAATTATTTACTGATTTTAGCACAGACCTGCCAAGTGGGTTTAACCTGATTGGGGCTGTCTGTTTTTAAAAGGTAGAGAACACCGTTCTTAAACTTAAGTTTAGAGACTTCTGAAAAAGAGGTGATTTCACAAATAGGTTCAGCAACTTTTTCGGACATGTCAAAAACTCTAAATAAATTTGATTGTGCACCTTTGGACCAAGACGTTAGATAAAACTCACCTCTGTTGGTCACATATTTTGTGCTTTCAACCAAGCCAAATGGAAGCTTTGAGGGGGTGTACGTCTTGGTCACACCTCCTAATGTAAAGTACAAAACAGACCTCTCTATATCCGTTCCTGGAACTGGTTTGTAAGCTGATCTATACTGCCAACTAGCTTGAGCAGAAAAAAAACAAGTGAATGTAAAAAACGCTATTGTTAAAATCATATTCAAATTCTTCATACTCACCTTGCTCTTTCTAAACATTTATTTGAATAACCAAATTGCTCTACACATCTCATGCAACTCAGTATTTTGTTAGAATACTTTCTATTTTTATTTTTAGAATAGCTACCATAATACCCTTGAAGAATACTATCAATATTGCTTCCGCTCTTGCTTAGACCTCGGTCTCTTCTTTTTTGATCCAAAATAGCCATGCCAAATTCCATTTGGGCAAGCATTGAATTTGCCATACGCCTATGAAACTCACGTCCATTACGAATATGAGTAAAGCCTTCTACTTTCGACCTAAACCATCTGCCTCTTGAAAAAGTATCTATAGCAGTTGATCTTGTGATTTGGGAGACACCTGAAGCCGTTGAAAGTGGATTGCTGGTTTTAATTTGAGGTCTAAAGTTAGACTCTTTATATGATTTACACACTAAGACCTTTGGGCTGTAGGTGTTTCTTAGACCGTGAGCTCTTAAAAGTTGATCGTACTTTTTATCCATATATTCAGCTTTTTGTTTGTAACTCATCCTCTCCCACATACTGTTAGTGTAGCTGTGCGCTGTTTTTCTACGTGTAGAGAAAGAAGCTTTTCTTGGTAGAAACTCATCTCTAAAAACGCTTGGAGTTGCGTACATAGTTTTAAATTTTGAAGGGCGCAGAACTGGTCTTAGGCTACTTCCTAACTCTCCGCCAGAACCATTTTGAGCTGCTGTTTTATACCCAGAAACATCAGCCGAGACTCCACCAGTCATTGCTCTTCTCGCTAAATCATTCGGATCAAGCTTCTTAGGTGAGGATTCTACTGAACCCAACGTTTGACCATAGCTTAAATTTTTATTGCTAGAGAAAACTTTAGAAATATCAATTTCGACTTCTTTGGATTTATCTTTTTTTGAAGCAACACTCACCACACTTCTTCGGTTTCTATAAATGTGCTCTAAAGCAATGTATCTGTTTTTTCCATTTGAATCTTTAAATGGGTAGTAACCTACGCCGTTTTTGGTTCTTGGATTTCCATCAGCAACTGGTGTGCTTCTTCTCCAGTTTCGCAGTGAAGAGACTAGGTTAGGACTTCCGTTAGGATTTTTAATGATGTATTTGTCTGGAACATTGAAAGAAAATTTTTCGAAATTCTTAGCATACGTTAAATTTCCAAGGTTTCGTCCTCGGAGACTAAAAACCCTATAGTCGCCTGGAGGGTTATTTAAGCTGATCTGGAACGCAAATGTTTCTAGACCAAATGAAATTAAACAAATAAATAAAACAGTCTTTAATTTCATTACCCCTCCATTCCCAGCAACAATATTGCAAGACAAGGGCCTAAATTAATCTGTTAAAAAGTGTCTAATTTTGATCTAGTCCCATAAAATTAGTCACCCGTCTAAAAGGTCTACAGATCTCGGTTTAGCGCAGTCATATACTTAAATTATCTTTTAAATGCCGCTACAGCTTTAAATTCAACAGCAATGGGCGTTGGCAGAGCCCCAATTTCAACTGTTGTTCTACATGGACCTGATTCAACAGAGAAAAATTCGGCATAAACTTTATTGAAACCCATAAAGTCCTTTTTCATATCTGTAAGAAAGCACTGACAATCTACAAGGTCTGTTAATTCTAAACCTGCCGATTGCAACACCAACTCTACATTTTTAATAACGGCTCTGGTCTGCACCTCAACATCATAAGATAAGATGTCGCCCTGAGGAGAAAGTTCAACCCCGGGTATGCTTTTTGAGTTTTTTTGTCTTGGTCCAACCCCCGATAAAAACAAAAGATCTCCCACTCGTTTTGCATGAGGGTAAGCTCCAACGGGTTTTGGTGCTTTGCTACTATTTATATACATTTTATTCTCCTAAGATATTTTGACGCATCATATACCGGTTCAGGGCCTGTCACCCTAGAAATACCAACGATCGTGATCAGGGTCCCACTCATCCCAAGTAGGGATCTGCTCTAATTTACTCTTGTAATTATCTGGGACAAGCTCCTGGACCACAAAAGCTTTTTGTCTTTTGAGTGGATAAGGGTTTCGAAGATCAAAACCCAGCACTCCTAAAATTGATCTGGCAACATACCAGGTGGCTTGAGGGTTCCATCCGTGGGCGATTTTAATCACCACACCTAAGCCTTCAGGGTAATCAGGATGTTCTATACCCAAACCCAAAAGACCATCAGCACCCTCTTTAGCTATAACTTTACCGTTACATGATTTGATGACAGTGGTGTCTAGTCTGTTGAAGCCACCAACAATATCGGGCTCTCTACAAAAAGCTTCCCATATCCAGTCTTCATCTTTCTTTTTTGTAAGGGCTGCATAGCATTCTGCAAGTTCATTGACTGTCATGGCACATGTGGGGAGCCCATCACCGTCACGTGCAACACGCTTTGGTTTGTATTCGCTTCCAGTGGATTCAAGGTACGAGCTCATCACCTTTAAATAATTTTTAAAAAGTTCATGCGATGGGAGCATATAACCGGCGCGGTTGATGCCTTGAAGCCTTAGACCTTTTAAAAGAGCCGCATGATGACCAGAAGAATTGTTGAACCACCTTCTAGGACGTCGGACCTGCCTGCCAAATTGAACTAGGGGCAGATCAAGTGGTGTCTGCATCAAACCCCACTCCCCTTCAGGAAGGAGAGACTGAGCTGCAGCAACATGCTCAGCAGTTCCGTTATGGGAAGACAGGGCTATTGCTTTTTGTATCCAGTCCGTTGTATCGGCTAATTCTTTTTGAACAGTTTTAATGTAAAAAGGCTTCATCATACTTCTGCCGTAGCAAAGAACATTTCCACCAAATGAATGCACGATCCTGCCACCTGAATGCCAGGCCACTGCACCGTGAATGGTGTTTTCACTCACCCCGTTTCTTCTAAAATCAACTAAAGGAACCCATTCTACGTCTCTGCCAGAGGGGAGCCCCTCAATTTTTTCACCAAAAGGGCTGGTTGGGTATACTTTAGATTTTTTAACTAAATCAGAATTTAAATCAGAGGACATTGCGGTTGCCTTTATAAACTTCGGTGCCGTCTTCATCAAATTCTAAACCGCCACCTTTTCCTTTGTTTGGAGTGAAAGAGATGAGCGCGGCTCCTGTTCCATGAACAGCTTGGTATTCTAAAATGTTGCCCTTAAGTTCATTGGTCTCTCCCATCATAGTTGATAACCACCAATAAGGTTTAAAGCTAACCACTTTTTTTGTGACCCGAGCCTCTCTGTGAAACTGTCTAGAAAGTTGGGCCGCATCCTCTAGCCTTCCTTGAGACAAAAATTCTAAAAACTTAAGATTCCACTCTTCATCTTTTTTAGAATGAATACGCTCTGGTTTTTTATAATCAATAGGTTCATCGAGGTAACGGTTTGAAAGAGACGACACCAAAATCACCACGGCTTTTTTGTTCTGCTTTTTTAAAGTGTCTAAAGAAGACTTGGCTAAAACAACAGTCTCGGCTCTGTCTGAATAAACGTTGCTTGAAACAATTGAGGATTTAAATTTATTTTTGGGATTGAGAAGTTTTAATGCCACCACAGATCCTGTGTCTACGGGAAAGCCCTCGTAATCGACTGGGCGCGCGTGAAGGCCTCTTTTTTCTGCGGCTTTAATATTTTCTTTAGCAAATTCAACATCAGTTGAAATTTCATAAGGAATGGAGCCTAGCTCATGCCACTCTTCGTCTACCAAATTCCATTTGATGTTTTCTTTGGTTTGAAATTGATGTCCCAAAACTGAAAACCAGTAGCTAGAGTATACTAAAATCACATCAGGGTTAAGTTCTTCAATTTCTGCTGCAGCTTTTTTAAAAGCATCGTTTAGTTTTTGCCATTCTGGTTTTTTTTCAGGGCACAAAAGCAAATGTGGCAGTCCAGGCACGACATATGATTTTAAAACTTCAGGCCGGTCTTCCATCTCTTCATCAAATGTTTTTTTTAGTATTTCTGTTTTATTTTCTGACATTAGACTCTCCACTCCACAACTGCGTTGCCGGTTCCAATAACTGTTCCGTAGCCATGAACTTTTGCTTTGATGTCTTTCATTCCCATGGCTTGGAGCATCCAAGAAAGACCGCCCGCTTCAGTTTCGGCAACAGTGGCTTCTGTAAAATCAGGGATGAGATCAAACAACTCCTGAGTTTTTCCAGCTTTCATAAGTTCTATCATTTTCATGTCCCATAGATACTGACCATGGTGGTCAATATGCTCCTTAGACATATCTTCAGGAGGATTGGGCTCTATAACATAGTGTCTGTGAGAAAGTGAATGACTCGCCACTAAAACAACTTTTTTATCTGATTCTTCAATAGCACGTGCAGTGGCTTTTCCAAGTGTGGTCATCTGCTCCTGCATCACATCCATTGAGTAATATCTCGCAGCACCATTAGAAGACATGGTCACAATAGGTTTGTCCCATTCAGGTCTGATCATGTGGCCTGCGACTATAGTTCCATAGTCGACTCTAAAATCAGGATTGGTCATTAGCTTTGTAGAAAGACCGGCGTCTTTAGCCGCTGCCTCCATTTTTTTAGCAAGATCAACATCAACTTTTAAATCATAGTTGTATCTAAAGAGATGAGGAAAAATAGGATCAACCGAAAGTGATTTAAAATGATCAACGGCTAAAAAGTGCGTGCCGATTTGTGTGCGCCAGTGTGGAGAGTGGATCACCAAGGTGTCGTAATCAATATCAGCCAAGCTTTCTCTAAGACGTTCATAAGACCACCTGAGTTCTTCCCAACCACATTCTGCAGTGGGCTCATTTTGTTCAGGATTTTCCGCGTAAACTAAGTGCGGCGGATGTGGTGCTAAAAGCCCAGCTACGATTTGTCCCATCTATGAAACCCCTCTTTCTTTAATGTCTTTTTGTATAAGATTTTGGTGGATAAGTGAATCAAAAGTCATAAATATTATGTTGCATTAGGTCTGGTTATGGTTATGCTGACAATAATGAGCCCAAAAGCATTTCCTAGTCAGGTTCAAAAAGCTCAAGTGCGAAATATTGGTCGTACGGGATTGGGTTATTAAGTATGAATATTGCTTTGCTTCAGGTAAATAGGAGAGTTTTATGGGTATAGCATCTAAGAGATTATTGGGAATAATATTTTTACTAATATCGAGTTCGTCTTCTGCGGAAGTTTTAAACCTAGGAGACAAGCAACCTCTGCTAATAATGCAGTTAAACTCTCAGTTCGTAAGTGTTGACTTCGCAGTTGAAAGTTTCTTAGAAATCATCGAGAAAAAAAAACTATATTTTAACAACGAAAACTGAATGCTTTCTAGCTAGTCGCTTAGCTTTTGAAGTGAAAACCTTAACTGATCAAATACTTTTATTTTCGGGGAATAAAACTTCTACAGGTTTCAAAGTTTCAGTATAAACTCATCTCAACTGATTTCTCTCTTAAAGTTTTCTTCCTACACTTGCGCTGCGCCCAACCCACCACTATTAAGATCGCTTACAAGAGAAGCGCCTGGGCAGCTTGATGCAATTAAAAAAGCGTTAAAAGATTGGTATTAAATTTGAACTTATAGATGATTTAAGGTTAATCTGATCCTAAATCCTTCTCTTCAATTCCAAGCCTAATCATCTTTATTAAGCCTTCCTGCGAGAAGATTTTTTCTTATCAAAAATATCATTTGTAAAAGAAACACTACTTTTTTAAATCACTCGAAAACACCAAGTGAGTTTGAAAAGTTCACCTGACCGACCTGAACTATCGTTTAAAAAGTCTAGAGTGATAAATATTATGTTTTAATATCTTAAACTCTAAAAAAACTGACTTACAAGCCTGCGGATAGATTTCGAAATAATTTAGCTGTATCAATAACTTAGCTTATCTTAAACTGTAAACCTCACCTAAATCAGTAAATAACGCAGTAAGAACAGAGGGATGTGACATATTATCAGAAGTTAAGTGTGCCAGTTTCTAAACATATCAAAAAACTAATTTCAAACACTCTACTATCAAATAGAGCTATGGTACTTTTAACAGTAGGAGAAAATTATGGAATTAAAGGGTAAAAAAGTAGCAATCGTAGCAACAAATGGTTTTGAAAAATCTGAGTTGGGAAGCCCCAAAAATCATCTAGAAAAGCTGGGCGCGACAGTAGAGATCTTGTCTCTTTCTAAAGACCCCATTAAATCTTGGGAGTCTGGCAACTGGTCAGATAAGTTTGATGTAGACGGCTTAGTGGCTGAATCGGACACAACTTACGATGCCGTAGTTCTGCCAGGAGGCGTGATCAATCCAGACCAAATTAGAAACAACACTGATGTTCAAAACTTTTTAAAAAAACACAACAAAGCTGGAAAGCCAATCGCGGCAATCTGTCACGGCCCATGGTCACTGATCAACTCTGATCTGGTTAAGGGAGTTAAACTCACTTCGTACGAATCTCTAAAGAAAGATTTGGAGAACGCAGGTGCGCATTGGTCTGACGAAGAAGTCGTTGCGGACAAAGGGATCATTACGAGTAGACTTCCGAAAGATCTACCTGTTTTTAATGCGACATTAACTGCTGCCTTGCAGGCCTAAATGTCGACATTCAGCAGTTTCACAGTACCCCTTAGAAATGCGTACCACCGTTTTGTTTCTGGTTATTGGTTTGTGCCCATGATCATGTGCTTAGGAGCAGTCTTTTTATTTACAGCATCTATTAAAATAGATGCTGTCTTTGATTTAAGGGGACTTCTAAACGGTTATGGAATCTACTGGTTGAACCTCCAAGCTGAGGGAGCAAGAGCTTTTCTGGCTTCAATTTCAGGTGCTTTGATAACAGTATTAGGTGTGGTCTTCTCACTTACTCTGCTTTTGATCTCGCACGTTTCAAGTCAATTTAGCCCACGAGTGCTCGCCAATTTTATGAAGCACAAAAGCATAAAATTCACTTTAGGAATTTTAATCTCAACTTTTGTATATAATGTTTTAGCGCTTTTTTCGATAAGAACAAAAAGTGACGAATTTCCAGGTTTTATTTCTGAAACATCACTTTTAATAGCTTTAATCCTAACGTTAGTTTGTGTTTTTTCATTGATTCATTTTTTTAATCACATTCCTCAAAGTATCAGACTGTGCAATATTTTAAAAGACATAGGCCAAAAGTTCTCTAAAGATGTGCAAACCTTAATTGAAAAAAACAAAGAGACCGACTTAAGTTTAAAACAGTCTGTTATGGCAGATAAAGTCATGAAGGGTATTTCACCTATTAAAATTAAAGCTAGTAAATCCGGCTATCTCAATGATTTTATAGATGATAAAATTAAGAAACTCTCTCAAAAACATGAATGCTATATCGTTTTTATCAACTACCTCGGTGATTACATTCATAATGGCAGCGTTATGGCCTTGGTCTACACGGACGAACCACACAAAATTGAAAACAAAAATTTTAGCGATGCTCTAAGTTCTTGCCTATCTGTAGATACGGAAAAGCAAAGTAGATCAGACATCACTTACCAAGCTGACCAGATGATTGAAATTGCAGCCAAAGCGCTCTCGCCTGGTATCAATGATCCACATTCAGCAAACTCTGCTCTAGACTGGCTTTTCGATGGACTCTTTTTATTGCAAAATGAAAACCTAAGAGCCGTCAAAACTGAAACTGATGGCGAAGGCAGACTTCTGTATACACTGCCCGGACTTAATAGAGAAAAAATCACTAAATACATTTTAATGAAATCAATGCCTTACTTTGGAACAGATTCAAATTCTGCAATTTATATGTTTACTAAAATAAATCTTTTGAATGAGGTCCTGCCGCTCTCAAAAACAAAAGATTTTATCACATCTTGCTCGAGTCAGTTGAAGTCTATAATCGAAGACAGCCATAAATTTGAGAATTTTTCAGATGATGAGAGCCATGATGAAGAGCTTATGTACAGAGGCAGCCTAAATAAAAATTACAATGAGAAGTTTAAAAGACTATAAAGTTATGGATGAAGGTTTTCCAGCTAAAAGCTTTAGAACCTGGGCCGGAGCTTTTTTAGCAAAAAAATTTTTAGACTGCGGATGGCTTACAAGCTAATAAAACTGGACTAAAGGCAGACGTTCTTCTTGTCAGAAGCCTTATGTTATAAGTAAAATTGGACCATGAAGGCTTTCTTAATTATTACACTTTTCTTTATGTCAAACACAGCTTTTGGCACAGCAACTTTGCAAAGTTGGTTTCAAGGCAGTTCAACCACAAAGAGGTCTACACCTACAAAACCTCGCTCAAGACCTGGGTCTATTGCTAATTTCAATGGCACTTGCAGAGTCACAAACTCTGAATGTGCCAACTCTAAAAGCAGAGTGAAAATTGATATGACAGCGCAGTGCATGTGTGTAGACAGTGACTGCTTTCGAATTTCAATTGGCTCTAGAGGACCGAATGTTACAAGAAATGGCACAAGCACCATTGGAAGAGCTATGGGGACTCGCTACCGTTCCAACAACATCACTCCACCTACAATAGGATATGACAACGATGCTGTAAGCATGGGAATTCCTCAAAATGACAGTGGTGCGGGAATTCGAGACATCACTTCTGGTGGAAAATGGATACACAAGACAGGCTCTTGTGCGCCCGCCACTTCCTACAGTACGTGGGGGTGTGTAGGTGTTCAGTGCAACGATTGGCCAAAAGTTAAAAACTGCGTAGGCTGTTCACTTACGGTTTGTGGTGGTGCTAGCAGTGACTCACAGGTTATCTCAAACAAAACAGGACGAGATAGAAGTGGTAAGTACCACCCCGTTCAGACTCAACAACAACGCGCGTCTCTAAGAAGGAACTCTGGAAGTGAAGGCGGGGCCATTCAATGATCAATAAAATAATATTAAACACAGTCCTCTTGTTTTTTGTTCAGAATGCGTTTTCTGCTGATTATTTTCGCGACAAAGATTTGCCCATTCCAGAAAAAGCCAAAATCAAAATCATTACGTTTGAAAAAACTGCTGATGGCGTCTTCAAAGGCTACGTTGTGGGCTTTGACGGAGAAGGGCCTTTTTACACAAGAGCAGAGCATCTAGCTAAAAGCATCGACTCCTTAAATTTTAAAAGCATCCATAAAAAACCAAAAGCTTTAGTGGGCAAAACATTTGTTCTCAATTCCAAATTAGAAACAGTGGTTCCGCCTCCTGTTGAACAAATTGAAAAAAAATAAAAAAATAAAAATTTAATTTTTCTTAAGATAACGAAATGCAAACCGTCTTAGATTCGGTGAAAAACTTTATAGAGTCCTCACCACCCTCGCGTCCAAGACCAGATTCTTTTACGCCACCAAAAGGCATACGCAAATCTCTTTTGAGCCAAGTGTTCACCCACACAGTGCCCGCATCTAATTGTGCTGCCACTTTATGGGCTCTTTTTAAATCTGAAGTCCATATAGATGCCGACAAGCCGTAAGGTGTTGTGTTAGCCCACTTAACAGCGTCCTTTGGGTATTTAAAGGATCTTAAAGTCACCACTGGACCAAAAATTTCTTTTTGCTGGAGGTCCGAACAGTCTGAAAGTTCATCGATTATTGTGGGTCTCATAAAATAGCCACCCTTTAAATGATCCGGAAGATTCAAGTCCTCATCTCCTGCCAAAACAAGACCCTTGTCTTTTTTTGCAAGCTCAACACATGACTTCACTTTTTCAAAATGCTCTTTTGAAACCAAGGGCCCCATAAAAGAATTTTTATCTTTAGGGTCTCCCACAATGAGCTCTTTAGTTTTTGCGACAAATTTTTTTTTAAAGTCTTCAAAAATGTCTTCTTGAATAAAAATTCTAGATCCACACAAACAAATCTCGCCTTGATTTAAGAAAGACGACTTTAAACTTGTCTCAACTGCTTTGTCTAAATCAGCATCTTTAAAAATAATGTTGGCGTTCTTACCACCAAGCTCAAGACTTAATTTTTTAAACTGAGCAGATGCTTTACTAGCTATTGTAGAGCCCGTGGCAGTTCCACCAGTAAACGAAATCAAGCTCACCGCAGGATGTGTAATGAGTGCCTCGCCTACATCAGGCCCTGTGCCATATACAAAATTGCAAACACCTTTTGGCAAACCCAAGTCATGCATCACTTGCGATAAGAGATAGGCTGTCATTGGCGTGATTTCTGAAGGCTTACAAACTACAGTGTTTCCTGTCGCAAGTGCTGGAGCAATTTTCCATGACAAAAGATACAGAGGCAAATTCCACGGAGTGATCAAGGCTGCAACACCCACAGGCTGTCTGAGTTCATAGTTTACTGAACCATCGGACATAGTGGTGGAGCGCTCTTTTTTATGAATGATCTCTGTGGCAAAAAATCTAAAATTGTGAATAGATCTACTGATGTCCATTTGCTTTGCCAACCAAAGTGGTTTTCCAACGTCAGTGCTTTCAGCTTCTGCAAACTCATCAATTCTTTCTTCAATTTTATCAGCGATTTTGTGAAGCCACTCGGCCCGCTTTTCAAGGGGTGTCGCACTCCATTTGGTAAATGCTTTTTTAGCAGAAACCACTGCGGCAATAGCTTCCATTGAGCCAGACTTAGGCTGGACCGAGTAGACCTTACCTAAAGCTGGATTAAAATTGTCTAGTGTTTCAGATGTTTCAGAAAACTCACCATCAATGTAGTTTTTAATTTGTTCCATAGGCCTCAATCATTGGAATCACTTTTTCTTTAAAAATGTTCATGGCAGACTTTACATCTTCGTTGTCATGGTTGTTGAAATCAAACCACAACATGAGTTTGTCATGAGGATGGTACTTAACTGAAATTTTATCTGCAACCTCTTCAGGAGAGCCATAAATTGTAGAGTCCACTGCATTGTCCACTTTGTTTTGATCAATGGTTCCCGCCATGGCTTTCCAATAATTGGTCCAGGCCGACTGGGCTTTGAGTTTTGCTTTTTTGTTTTTTTCTTTCCTAGAAAGTCCTGGACTGTCATCAATAAAAATCATCGCTGTTCTCGGCATATACCATCTACGCCAAGGTCCACCTTCTTTGTTGTAGACCTGCTGCATCAGCAGATGAGTGTCTTCAATCACCTTAGGAGGCGTGATGGACAGGTTAAAAACTTTTGTAGGCCAAAATCTATTGCAATGCTCCTGGATTTTAGGATCGTGCGTGCCAACAGTTAGATGAAGTTTAGACATGTCGGCATCAAGTGGAATAAGAGAGAGAATTTCAAAATCAAAGAATTTTCTGACTTTTATCTCCCCACCTTCAAATTCACCGTCAAGATCTGCCATCTTGGAAGCTTTTTTCCAATCTTCAACAGATCTAAAATCAGAAGCATTTAAAAATTTGGGAGCTATCATTGACGAACTCAACTCTTCTCCACTTAAGAGTCTCAAAAATATTTCTGAAGCCTCTTCAAGTGCGCGCGATTTAACTAAATGCCAAAACGACATCTCCCACTCATTTCTAGGTCGAACACCGTAGGGAGCATTTGTAAAATCAAATCTACCGGCTGCAAAACCAATCTCTAGTTCTCTATCTTTATGAGGGCCAAATTGTTTTAGAGTCATAAAAGTTTTTATGGCTTCAGCTTGAGCTACAGGCCCACCGTTGCACATGATGTTTCTGATTGCAGAGCCAACCTTAATATTTTTAGTTTGGCTGTAAATTTCTGAAGCCATTTGTAAAATATCAGTGTTGAGACCAATTTCTCCACTAAATTCAGGCACAACCCTGAAAGAAGTTTTTTTCTGGGTTTGACAAGAAAGATGAGTCTCCGCCACCCATGCTGTCCCGAAGCCAAGATCATCTGCTAGTCTAACCTGGTCAAAAAAGTTTTCAAACATAACAGAGCTAGACGGTGTGTAGCCGTCCACTGCAGTTTGTGAGATTGAAAAGAAAACATCGTACTTCATTTATAAACTCCGTAAAAATTAAATTAAAACCTTAGGTTGAAACTAAAGCTCTAGATTATATTGAACCAGTTCGCCCACCGTCGACTTGCAAATTCACACCACTGATATAAGAAGCTTCATCACTTGCTAAAAAACAAACGGCCGCAGCAACCTCTTCAGGAGCACCAAATCTTGCCATAGGGACCTTGGCTTTCCACATTTGCTCTATCTCTTCCGTGGTTTTTCCTAACCGGGTTCCCGCTCCTTCAATAAGCGTTGTGAGTCTAGAGGTTGTTGTGTAACCGGGAAGAACATTGTTAACAGTTATGTTTTCAGGACCCAGCTCTAAAGATAAAGTTTTGGACCATGAGGCCACTGCACCTCTAATTGTGTTTGAGACACCTAAATTTGGAATCGGAATTTTTACTGAAGTGGAAATAATATTGATCAGTCTTCCCTGGCCAAATTTTTTCATCTGTGGAATTAGAATTTTAAGAATTTTTTGAGCGGAGAGGATATGAGCTTTTAAACCTAGTTGAAAATTTTCATCTTCAGCTTCTATTAAAGCTCCCCCTTTAGGGCCGCCCGAATTGTTTACAAAAACAGAATAGTCGCCACGTTTTTCAAGCTCTAAAACCAAAGACTCAACTGACGCATCGTCTGTAAAGTCAGCTGTAATAAAGTCGTGACCTTCTCCTGGAAGAGCCTCTGCAATTTTTTTTAATTTAGCTTCCGTGCGAGCCACTAAGGTCACTCGGACACCTGACTCAACTAGTTTCCAGGCTGTTGCGGCACCAATTCCACCTGAAGCGCCACAGACCAAAGCTCTCGTATTTTTTTTAAATTTCATAGGTGAAACCTAATCTATTTTTAGCCTTGAAGTAAGTCATCCAGCCTTTAAAAATAGCAAAAATAGGGTTTTTACCACTTCAGGTCTAACTAAATCACCAGAGGATCAAAATTCTACCGTTGAAGGTGCCTGGGTTGTCACCTAATAGGTCATAAAAAGCTTGTGTGTAAGCCACCTCTAGCGCCACATTGACTTTAGCTGTTCTAAAAAAGTGCATGCCTCCGCCAACTTCTGCTGAAAAACCGTTTTCAGAAATTCCACAGAAAAAAGTGCAATTGGGATCAGAAGCGTTAGCCTCAGTCCAAGAATAACTAAACATTCCTAATAAATACGGAGCATGTTTATTTAAGTTTACATAATACTGTCCACCTAAACCAAAGCTTGTCATACTCGCATCTCCCTCAGCACCAGTGCCTTGAAGACCCAATCTTAAACTAAAGTTGTGATCAACTCCCCAGAGATATCCAAAAGTCCAATTTAAGCCGCTCTCATTAGATTTAACCCCCAAAACATTTCCAGGCCCAAAACCTAAATAAAACTGTCTAGTGACCTCGGTCTTAACCGAAGTGCCTAATTGCTCCTTCTGGGTAACTGAATCTACGCGTTGAGTTGAGCCTACAGTTTCGCCTCTGATCACTGAAGTCACCAACCTTGATGACACTGTATCCAAATCTTCTAATGATTGAGCTTTCATTTTTTGAGAAAAAACTAATTTTCCACTTTTCACTTTAGAAAGTGTGACTATATAAGAGCTTCCTATTTTTAATAATGATGGTTTTAAAGTCCACTGGGCTTGCTTAGCAGAGTCCACGACAGAATGGTTGGTTGATGATGAAACATCAGATTTGATAAGCTCACTAAGGCTTAGAGTGGCTTCTTCAACAGAGGCGCTTGTGGAGTTACTACTTGCCTGTTCAACGTAAAATGAATCGGCATTTGCAGACAAAGGCACGATAAAAAGAATTAGAAAGATTAGTTTGTTCATATGTTTCTCCTGTTTTGCCAATAGTCCATGCAGTTGTAGCAACAGTCAATCTGTAGACAAGAGGTCACACTAGCGCTTTGTTTTGTGTAATAAGTTCTTTAAATCAGTTCTCTATTTTTAAAGACTTTTTGAGCTTTAAGCTAAAGAAGTAAAAAAACGGAGTGTCCAAAAGTGCTGCTCCAACTTTAAAAGCGTAGTTACTTAAAAACAGAGTCACCAGTGTATTAAAAGACATTCCTCCACTTAAAAAAACAGCTCCAAAAGTCACACCCACTACTGCAAATGAGTCTACAAACTGACTGATCAAAGTGCTCAAATTGTTCCTGAGCCACAAATGTTTTCCCGCAGTCTTTTTTTTAATAAAGTGAAAAATCTGAACATCTATAAACTGTGCTGCAAGGTAGGCCAACATTGATGCTGCTACAGCTCCTGAAGTGCAGAAGTACACAAAGGAGTATAACGTTACGCTCCCACTGACTTCTGAACCATTAGGTAAAAAAACTGGCTCGGCTAAGACCAAAGATTGCCATGGGGGCTGCAATCCACTAGAAACCTCTGGCATCACCTGCCCTAACCAGAGGCAGAAAAGCACGAATAAGTTTATGAAAAACCCTAGACCAACGACAAAGTTCGCCCTTTTTTTACCGTAAAGCTCTGAGATTAAGTCTGTGCACAAAAATGTGAGCGGGTAAGGCAAAACCCCTACTGCGACCGACAGTCCAAAGACATCTACAAATTTTGTGATCCCCACCACATTTAAAAGTGTCATAGCAGACAAGAAAATTCCCGATAAAACCCAAAAAACCTTCTCTCTTTTTAACTGCAACGCACTTAACTCATTCATACTTACCAGTTACTATAGGGAAAGCTAATTGAACACTCAATTCTGTGCACAATTATGAAGGAGACAATTTAATGGGTTCAGACAACAAAATTCACTCAAAATATCTTTGGATCGATTTAGAAATGACAGGGCTAGATGTTGAAAAAGAAAGAATCATCGAAGTTGGAGCCATCGCTACAGACACAGATTTAAATGAGTTGGACCGCTTTCACTGCATAGTTAAACAGCCTCAAAGTCTTTTAGACAAAATGGATGAGTGGAACACCGAGCACCACGGAAAGTCAGGACTGACTGAAAAAATCCCTGGTGGTTTATCTGAAGCTAATGCTGAAGTTCAACTGACACAGTGGTGTAAAAAGATTTTTGATGAGCCTATCATCATTGCTGGAAATTCGATCGGACAAGACAGGCTCTTTCTAACTAAATACTTCAAAGAGTTTTCAAAACTTATGCACTACAGGCAATTAGATGTTACAGCTTTTAAATTGGCCTACGCCCCTAAGGGTTTGTTGTACAATAAAAACAACACTCATAGAGCTATGGATGACATCACTGAAAGCATTGAAGAGTTTAAATACTTCACCTCTAAAGAGCGGCTTGCAGCACTTTAAATCTTGAGTCACTCTAATACTTTTGCTCCTCTTGGACGAGCTTGGGGTCTTGGTGACACCAAAGGAGAGGAGGTGGCATGAGTGAGATCCAGCTCTCCACTTTCGCAGACCCTTCGAAAGTTATGATCAAATTCAATTCTTTTACCGTTGCTGTCTGTGACACTTGAAATCAAATTTCCCGAAAGGTGATCTGTATTTTCTTTACAAGCAGCGATCCATCCTCCGCTGCTTTCTAAATTTTTTGTCCAGTAGTAGGAAGCAAAATATTCGTTTCTGTAATGAAGCGATTCGGATGAAGATTGTGCGCAGGTTCTAAACGAGCTCACGTCTGCTGATGCTAAATCTGTAGAACTTTCACCAAGTTTAACATCCCTTGGTCTGATGTTTTTACCCGAAGCAGTTTCATAAATTTTACCAGCGGTGGTCCAACTGTAAGCCGCTCCACCACCGCTATGCTTGTAATAAACATTTTCACAAACGCTGCCTGGATATTTGGGATTCAAAACACGCGAATGCTTTGTGCGCGCCACTCTAACTTGTTCTGGATAGCTTGAGCCTCTGGCCTCAAAAAAACAGCTGCAAACCAAGCACTGAAGTTCATTTTTATTGTTGCTTCCGCAACTGAATTCAGAGGGAAGCGTTTCACCAGAATAGACTGGACGTCTTAGAGGCTGATCTGAAAGGGCTTCAGTGGAAATGAGCGTGAAAGAACCATCAGGATTTTTTTTAACTCTACCATCAAACTCAATACCGTTTAAAACATAAATGGGACTGTCACCAGCGGCCCCACCCACGGTCATTTTACAAATTCTCAGAGTTCCCTCTTTAACAGTGAGTTCCTGGCACCCCTGAACCATTCTGGTCACAGATCCCCCTGGGTTTTGTGTAGCACGCTTTGCAGTTTCAGAATTTTTTAATCTTTTAAAAATATTTCCAGCTGGATTGTTAGCAGCTCCGGCGGCCTCTGAATTTTTAACTGTTTGCTCAGCGGTTTGCGCAACAGATCCATCTGCGTTCAAAATCTTGGTTTTAGAAAATGAGGTGCTTGAAAAAACAAGCAGTAGAAATACAAGACTGCGCATAAAAAAAGGATCTCCTATTGAGATCCTTTCGGGTTTTGATGATAAATTCTAAAATTGAAACGGCTTAGTATCTGTAATGCTCAGGTTTATAGGGACCTTCAGTGTCCAGACCTAGGTATGTAGACTGCTTATCAGAAAGTTTAGTGAGTTTAGCTCCCACTTTTCCTAGGTGAAGGGCTGCAACTTTTTCATCTAGCTCTTTTGGAAGCCTATAAACACCAACTTTATATTTTTTAGGGTTCTGATAAAATTCAATTTGCGCCATAACTTGGTTGGTGAATGAAGCACTCATCACAAATGATGGGTGACCCGTACCGCAACCTAGGTTCACTAAACGTCCTTTAGCAAGAACGATGACTCTGTTTCCGTTTTTAAGTTTATGGAGATCAACCTGAGGTTTGATTTCAGTCATTTCTGAATTCTTAGCTAACCAGTCCATATCAATTTCGATATCAAAATGACCAATATTACAAACAATGGCTCCGTCTTTCATTTTCTCAAAATGCTTTCCAGTGATGATGTCGCAGCAGCCAGTTGCAGTTACAAAAATGTCTGCACGTTCCGCAGCTTCATCCATAGTGACAACTTCGTAACCTTCCATTGAAGCTTGAAGAGCACAGATTGGATCAACTTCAGTCACAAGAATTTTTGCACCAAGACCTTTAAGTGAACCAACTGAACCTTTACCAACATCCCCGTAACCAGCAACAACAGCCACTTTACCAGCGATCATCACATCAGTAGCACGCTTGATTGAATCAACTAGTGATTCACGGCAGCCATACATATTGTCAAATTTAGATTTAGTCACTGAATCGTTAACGTTGATTGCAGGAATTTTTAGCTTTCCCTCTTTCAACATTTTTTCTAGGTTGTGAACACCAGTGGTTGTCTCCTCTGTAACACCGATAACGTTTTTGATTACTGAAGCAAAACGATCTTCGTGCATCATGTTGGTTAAGTCACCACCATCATCTAAGATCATGTTAAAGCCTTCATCACCCCAACCAATGATTGACTGCTCAAGGCACCAATCAGACTCAGCTTGAGTTTGCCCTTTCCAAGCAAAAACAGGAATTCCTTTGTCTACCATTGCACAAGCTGCGTGGTCTTGAGTTGAATAGATATTGCAAGATGTCCATCTCACTTCAGCACCTAAATTCACAAGTGTTTCAATCAAAACAGCTGTTTGAATTGTCATGTGGATGCTTCCAGTAACCTTCGCACCTTTTAAAGGGCTTTTGCCTTTGTACTCTTTACGAAGAGCCATAAGACCTGGCATTTCAGTTTCAGCAATTTGAATTTCTGCGTGTCCCCATTTTGCTAAACGATCAAATTCTTCTTTTGATTCCATCGCCGCTTTACAAACTTTATAATCAAGTGTTCCAGTTTCTTTTTGAACTGTATTATTTGTCATAACTTCCACCATTTTCTCCTTGGTTTCTTATAGATTTTATATGTAATTTAACTCGCCATCCTAAAGGAAAATGAGTGTGAGAGTCTAGCCTTAGCCTTAAACTGACCTTTATTTAGCCTCAAATTGGTTTTCGATTGGCCTACTTGGCATTGAGACTCAATTGATTGGCATTTGATACCTTTAAACCAAAAATATTGGTCCGCAAAATTAAGGTACAAAAACCTCGTCACCCGATTGGGTCATGATCTCATAACCACTGTCTGTGATCAGCACAGTGTGCTCGAATTGAGCCGATGGTGTTCCGTCAGCTGTAAGGTAGTATTTAATTTCTGAATCAGTGATGTCGTACTCAACAAAAGGTTTAGAGTTCATGTTCACCATTGGTTCAACTGTCACACACGTCCAAGGTTGAAAGCGTTCACCTTTGCCTTTTTTTCCGTGTGAAGGAACAAAGGGATCAGTGTGAAAGACTGTTCCGATACCATGGCCACCAATTTCTCTTACAGCAGAGTAACCATTTTTAGTGACGAACTTACCTACTGCAAATCCCACATCGCCTGTTTTTGAACCCGGTCCAACTTCTAAAATACCCTTGTGCATAGCTTGATAGGCAATTTTAGTGAGTTTTTTATTTTCTTCAGAGACTTCGCCTACATAAAAAGTAGCAGAGGTGTCTCCATGAAAACCGCCATCAACAATTGAAGTGACATCGACATTTATAGTGTCACCTTCTTTGAGAATTGTAGCGTCAGGAAGTCCATGGCAAATGCAGTCATTTACTGAGGTGCAGACAGATTTTGGAAAGCCCTTATAACCAAGAGGTGCTGGCTTAGCGCCATGAGAGAGTGTGTAATCATGAACAAGGTCATTGATTTCATTAGTCGTGATTCCAGGCTTTATAAAGAGTTTTACATAGATAAGAGTTTCAGCAGCTAGCTTCCCTGCTTTTTCCATACCTTTGATAAATGATGCTCTTCTTGCTTCCATACAAATGGTTTTAAGGGGTATGCCTTACAGGGTCAACTGGCTATATCAAAGACAACAAAAGCCCACTCAGATGAGCAGGCTCTAGGTTTAGTCGAAGTTCGACCTGGTACCTTTTAAGCCACTTTTTTAAAACTCAATTCTGTTTGAATACCAAGTGCGCCCAGGATCTCTACTAACTTATCCACAGTCATATGACCCACCTGTCCGTTAAAGATTTTTGAAATGCGGTCATGTGTAAGGCCTGGTACAAGCTTGGCTAAACCTCTTTGTGAAATAGACCGGCTCTTACATTCTGCTTTGATTTTGTCTATTAGCTTAGATTTCGCTCTCACAAGGTGGTAATTTACCTTTATAGCTTCAGCAAATTTTTTAAGTTCTTCTTCATTAGTTTTGTTCATTCCTAACCTCCTTTACTCTGCGCAAAATAAGCTTTTTTTCTTTTGCTAAAAGTTTCTGCGACTTTTTATTAAACGCGTACACAAATGTTAATGTGCTGGCACCTAACAAAAATGAAAACGCTCTCAAGTTACCACCACTGTCTCTGACCTTAAATTCTTGAATTTTTACACCTTTAGCTAAATTAAAAGTTCTAAATTGAGTTTTTGAAAGGCGTGCACCCGAAAGATAAAGCTCAACGGTCTTAAACAGATCTTCTCGAATTTCTTCACTAAATTTAGCGACCTCTTTTAAAAACTGCTCCGTATATTTTATTTTCAAACAGCCTCCTCATGGTAGTACAGATACTAACATCTGTCTACACATAATTTTAAAGCTGCAAGAGAGGGCGAGGTTTAGGCCACTTCTTAAGAAGTCCTAAGTGTTCAAATGACGGACGGCCATCTTAAAATAAAAAAAGCCCACTCAGATGAGCAGGCTCTAGGTTTAATCTAAAAGGTTTAGTCGAAGTTCGACCTGGCACCTTTTAAGACAAATGCTTAGAAACGATTTTAGTCATTTCAAACATGTTAACTTTCGGTTTTCCGAAAACTTTCTTCAATTTGTCATCAGCAAGAATTTCTCTTCTGTTTGCAGGGTTTTGAAGGTCATGTTTTTTGATGTACTTCCATAGTTGCTTAACAACTTCAGTTCTTGGAATTGGTTTAGCACCAATAACATTTGCTAGTTCAGGAGAAAGAGTCAAAGGCTTCATGAAAGCTGGATTAGCTTTTCTTTTGGTCTTCTTTTTAGCAACTTTTTTAGTTGTTTTCTTTTTAGCAACTTTCTTTTTTGCTGCTTTTTTCTTAGCTACTTTCTTTTTAGCAACTTTTTTCTTTGCAGCTTTTTTAGTTGTTTTTTTCTTAGCGACTTTCTTAGTCGTCTTTTTCTTGGCTACTTTCTTTTTAGTAGTTTTTTTCTTAGCAACTTTTTTCTTTGCAGCTTTTTTAGTTGTCTTTTTCTTTGCTACCTTCTTTTTAGCAACTTTCTTTTTTGCTACTTTTTTCTTAGTAGTTTTTTTTGCAGTTGTTTTCTTCTTTGCAGCTTTTTTAGTTGTTTTTTTCTTAGCTTTCTTCTTTGCAGCCATTTTATTTACCCTCCGTAAATATTAATATGTATTAACTATCTAATGAATAGTCTCAGTAGATAAGTGAATAGGCAAGCAAGAAATAGACCATAAGTTAAGCCTGAAGTTTCCGGTATTGAATCCTTTTGGGTTGGAGACTGTCGATTCCTTTTCTTTTTTTGTAGTCTTCTTCGTATTCTGAGTAAGGACCAGGTTAGAATTCAACATTCGAATCTCCCTCGAAAGCCATGGTGTGCGTACAAATCCTGTCTAAAAACCATCTGTCATGCGAGATCACAACGGCACTTCCGCCAAAACTCAAAAGCGCATCTTCAAGGGCGCGCATCGTGTTCACATCAAGATCATTTGTCGGTTCATCAAG
>Ga0115567_10001297_pt1 | contig 25135 bp, 20 predicted proteins | sample COGITO_mtgs_1204_2_FD_88679 | JGI IMG/M metagenome (GOLD analysis project Ga0115567, IMG submission 88679) | Pelagic marine microbial communities from North Sea - COGITO_mtgs_120412 | ecosystem: Environmental > Aquatic > Marine > Epipelagic | place: Germany:Helgoland, sampling site Kabeltonne... | reverse complement strand
CACCATATCAATAAATTCAGCCCGGGTACCGCCGCGACTTTCAAGCTGGTAACTAACCGGTTGGTACCTAGCCCACCATTGGCTTGCAGTAATATGTTCATTAGGCGGTGAAACCTGAACAGCAGCAAAACCTTTAGGGCCTAAAAAGGTCTCGCATTCAGTAGCAACGTCCTGCCAGTTCCATTCAAATAAATGTACAAAGGTGGTGGGTGCAGCTTGAGCAACGGATTGCCCTAATAATAAACTGCCAAAAGCGGCAGCCAAACATGTTTTATTTATACTTATCATATTTATACCAGTCTTATCTGTGTCTGATTAAAGTATCCTGACGAAAAAATCCTTGGTGCCAAATACAGCTTAACTTCGGCAAGGACAGACACTAGTGCATGCATAAATAAACTACCAAATGAATACGTATGTACAAGCTGATAACACCTCATTTACATAAGGCGAATTAAATTAACAAGGTAATGTGCGGTTATTTTACCTCCAAAAACGGTTCAGAAATTTTTTACTTTAGTAATCTAATCAAACCAAGCCAAGTTGCAAAGAGGTGGCCATATCAAGACGCTACAAAGTTGAGTTTAAACACAGGAATAATTTATCACCTTTGTTCTCTAGCTCTAGCTTTAACTTTGATATTCAGCCTGCAGGTGCTCGGCCTTACTGTGATCTTTGGCCAACAACATATATACCGAAGGCAATACGTAGAGGGTGAAAATTGTGCCAATCGCCATACCACAGACTAATACCAAACCAATGGCGTTACGGGCGCCTGCGCCGGCACCATCTGCAAATATCAAAGGAGTGTGTCCTGCGATAGTCGCGATACTGGTCATCATGACGGGTCTTAGGCGGATAATCGACGCTTGTTGCACAGCCTCTAATTTTGACTTGCCTTGCTCTTGAAGTTTATTCGCAAATTCCACCACTAAAATACCGTTACGAGCAATAAGGCCTACTAAGGTTACCAAGCCAACTTGAGAGTAAATATTCAAAGTGGTTGTCCAACCGTCAGTCCAATAAGGCATAGGCGCGGGAATTTTCAAAAAGGTAAAAACCATGGCGCCAAATAAGGCTAAGGGTACCGAACCACCTAAAATCACCAAGGGATCACGAAAACTATTAAACTGCGCCGCTAATACTAAAAAGATCATGGTAATAGCCATTAAAAAGGCTGATAAAAATGAATTGCCTTCCAAGCGTAACTGCCGTGACTGACCGGTATAATCAATACCGTAACCTTGAGGCATAATTTTGCGTGCCTCGGTTTCCATATAGGACAAGGCTTCGTCTAATGAGGTTGTTGGTTGTCCACTAATTTTAACCGAATTCATTTGCTGGGTGCGATTAAGGCTGCGCGGCACCGTGCTAATTTCAATTTCAGCTATATCGGCAACACGGATCATATTGCCGTTAAGGCCTGTTACGTAGAGATCCGCTATATCACTGGGATTCAGTCTTGCGGAGCGTTTTACCTGAGGGATAACCTTATAACTGTAACCGTCCATATTAAAACGATTAACATAGTTACCGCCCAATAACACAGCCAGATCGCGGGTAACAGTTTGTAAGTCTAGCCCTAACTCTGCGACTTTTTCACGATTAACTTTTAGCCGCGCACTGGGTTGGTCAATCTTCAAATCAATCATAGGAGGAAAGGCAAACATGCCACTTTCCATGGCTTTATTGACCAATAACTGAGATATCTCATAAATCTGTTCTGGATCAGCCTGAGAGGTCAGCACAAATTCAAAGGGAAAACTGCCACCACCGGGCAACGCTGGAGGGGTCACAGGGAATATGCGCACACCACTGATACCCGCTAGTTTTTGCTGCACTTCTGGCATAATTTCAAACACATTGCGCTCACGCTGATCCCAAGGTTTAAGCACCATTCCTGAGAACCCACCACTGGGGAAGGTTAACAAAAAGGTAAAATCAGTCTCTTCAATACTTTGGTAGGCATCATTGGCTTGATCGACGTAAAACACCGATTGGTCAATTGTGCTGTTAGCAGGCGCTTCGGTAATGCCAAAAATCACCCCTTGATCTTCACTAGGCGCTAGTTCAGTGGGAGACATCATATACATCACCACTGCCAGTATGGTGATACCCAGCCAAAACACGTACACCGCTGGACGATTTTTTAGGCTTGTGGTTAAGGTGCGACTATAAAAGTTTTGAAATCTATCAAAAATAGGTCCCAGTGGTGCCTTCACTTTTTTATGAGTTTTAAGCCAACGGGAGCCCAACATAGGGGACAATGTCAGAGCGACTATAGCCGAAATAGTCACAGCGCCAGCGAGCGTGATAGCGAACTCTCGAAACAAGGTTCCAGTCAGCCCTCCTTGAAAACCAATAGGTACATATACCGACACTAGGGTTATTGTCATTGCAATAATGGGGCCGCTGAGTTCGCGGGCGCCAACCAGTGCCGCTTGGATCGGGGTTTTGCCCTCTTCGATGTGGCGTTCAATGTTTTCCACCATCACAATGGCATCATCTACCACCAAACCGACACTTAGCACTATCGCCAGTAAGGTCAGCAAATTTAAGGTAAACCCAAAAACTTGCATTAAAAACATCGCGCCAATCAAGGATAAGGGGATGGCAAATACCGGGATCAATACTGAGCGACTAAAACCTAAGAACAAAAAGATCACAATAATGATAATTAACAGGGTTTCAGACAGGGTTTTAATCACTTCTTCGATAGCAGATTCAATGTACTCGGTAGAATCAAAAGACACCATGGCATCAAGCCCAGTGGGTAGTTTTTCACGAATGGCGTCCATTTCATCGCGCACCGCCTTCATCACATCCAAAGCGTTGGCGGTAGGCATGACCCAAATGCCCATAAATACTGCAGTTTGGCCCGAATAACTGACAACAGTATTATAATCTTCAGCCCCTAACTCCACGTCGGCCACATCGGCAAGACGCACTGTGCCTTGGGCATTACGCCGAACAATAAGTGTTTGAAAATCTTCGACTGTTTTTAAGTCAGTATCAGCACTTAAGTTAACCTGAGTCAACATGCCACGGGTTTGCCCCAATGTGGCCTGAACGTTGTTGGCAGCCAATGCTTGGCGCAATTCACTTGGCGTAACATTCATCGCTTCCATGGCTTGAGGTTTGAGCCATATACGCATTGCAAACACCCGACCACCTAAGGTTTCGGCCTTCTGTACGCCGTCGATAGCCGCCAAACGAGGTTGAATACTGCGGCGTAAATAATCAGTAATCTGATTTTGCGACAGTATGTCAGAAGTAAAACTCAAATAAGCCGCCGCAAATTCGCTGTCAGCAGAGATAATACTCAAAGCCGGTACTTCAGCTTCTGGGGGTAATTCTCCTCTAACAGCATTTACTTTGGCGTTGATTTCTGACATCGCTCTGATGGGATCAAAATTCAGTTTTAAGTGAACTTTAATATCAGAAAATCCTAAGGAAGAACTGGATTCAACGTAATCAATACCTTCGGCAGACGCCACTGCCCGCTCCAGTGGACTGGTGATAAAACCTTTAACCAAGTCTGCACTGGCGCCAATGTAGACGGTTTGAATGTTGACTACCGAGACATCGCTTTTGGGGTATTGACGTACAGTTAAATTGGTTGCAGCTTGAAATCCAGCCAACAAGATTAAAATGCTGACCACGATAGAAACAACGGGGCGTTTAATAAATAGATCGGTAAAGTTCATAATAGTGCGAATGCTCAGGAATCAGTTGGCTGAGGGTTAAGACTGCGCGCGGGCTCGGGATTATCGCTGATCACCACAGACATACCGTTGAATAATTTGAATGCTCCCGCGCTAACCACTTGCTGGCCTGCTTCGAGGCCTTCTTTTACCGCGACAAAATCACCTCGAGTATTGCCAAGTTTTACAAACTGCTGCCTAACGGTATCGGCATTACCCTGTTCGCCTTTTTCAATGACAAATACTGTGTCTCCATAGGGTGCATACAGCACCGCTGTAATCGGGATAACCAATACTTGTTGCTCTTCAGGTAAGGTAATCTCTAAACCTACGGACATACCAGGTAATAAGGTACGCAACGAATTATCAATTTTGGCTTGCACATGTAAATTACGTGACTGGCTATTAATCTCAGCGGCAGTGGCAATAATTTCACCATTTACTCTGTCACCTTGTTGCGTACCTACCAAAACAGCATAACCGGTTTTAATTTTGCTAAACCACTGCTGAGGAACCCGAAAGTTCACCCGCAATTGTTCAATAGATTGCAACGTGACCACTTCAGTGCCGATTGATAAGTCCTGACCTAAATAGACTTTGCGTATGCCCAAGCGACCATCAAAAGGAGCAACAATGCGTTTTTTCGCCAAAGTGATATTAAGGTTATCCACTTCTGCCTGAGTAGAATCAAGTAGTTGTGATGCTTCATCTAAGGCGCTTTGTGAAACAGATTGTTTATCACGCAGTGAATGCAGTCGTTTGATACTGCTTTTAGCTAAATCAAGTCGCGCCATTGAAGCCCTTAATAAGGCTTTTTCGTTGCCGGCCTCTTGTTCAATCAACAAGTCGCCCACCTTAACTTGTTGCCCTGAATCAAAATGGATTTTCGCAATACGGCCATCCACTTCAGCCGTCATCGTTAATCCTTGCCAAGCTTCAAGAGAGCCCACCGCTGAAAGTGTATTTGGCCAGGTTTGTTGCTGCGCTACACTGACACTAACGGTTTCAGGAGGTTGCTTAAAATCTGCGCCACTGTCGATCATAAAACCAATTTGCTTAGCTTTAATACCGCCTATGACCACTAAGATGACAACTAATAAGGCCACAGATAACAAAATGGCAACTTTGCGTGACATAACAATTCCTTACTAAAAGCATGAATGTGTTTATACAAAACGTTGGCAACTTACTGCTACCAGAATCAGTTCGAGACTGTATATACATACAACCATAAAATAAAGCCATAAATTGTAACAAATATGGCTTTAAAATCTCGCTAAAAATTCACCTATTTAATGGGATGGGCTTAAGGCATCCTTAGGCATCAACTATCATCTCAAAACCACCATAAATCATGCGTTTACCGTCAAATGGCATAGGATTCTTTGTCATATCAAAACGTGGATCTTGCATCGCCTTAGCAATGCCTTGATCACGTATTGTTTTTGAGGGCCAAGTGACCCATGAAAACACCACTGTCTCATCAGGCTGGCATATTACCGCCATAGGCATAGAGGTCAATTTACCCTCTGGTACATCATCCCCCCAGCATTCAACCACAGTTAACGCGCCATTTTCTTTAAAGACAGCTGACGCTGCTTGGGCATATTGTTGATATTTGTCACGATCAACAGTCGCAACTGCAATCACAAAACCATCTACATAATTCATGTTATTTCTCCTATTAATTGCTCCAAGTCCACTATTTAAGGAATATAAACACCTTGTCCTAGTCGCCTGTTAACGCCGCTTCAAGGGCTGCTATATCAATTTTTCTCATATCCATCATTGCCGCAAACGCGCGTTTAGCCTTATTTTTATCAGTGCTGGTTGTTAGGTCGAGCAGCAACCTTGGGGTAATTTGCCAAGAGAAGCCCCAACGGTCTTTGCACCAACCGCATGCACTTTCGGCCCCACCATTATCAACAATCGCCTTCCAGTAGTGATCTGTCTCTTGTTGGTTATCAGTGACTACCATAAAGCTCACCGCTTCATTGGGTGTGAAGTACGAGCCACCGTTCAAACCAACAAACTTACGTCCTAGTAGGGTAAACTCAACTGTCAATTCACTGCCTTGCAGTCCACCGCCAGGATAATCACTGGGTGCAGTATTCACCCGGTCCACATGGCTATCTGGAAAAGTGGCAGCATAAAACTCCGCTGCTTTGCGGGCTTCTCCACGGTCGAACCATATACAGGTCACAAGTTCTGTCATAACTATTCTCCTTTGCTTAGGGTCTGTTGATCTGGCAAGGGAAACAACGGCCTCACTTCTACCGTGCCTTTTTGCGCTGGTGGCAAGCGGCCTGCGATTTCCAGCGCCTGGTCCAAATCATCCACATCAACAATATAATAACCACCAAGTTGCTCGGTTGTTTCGGCAAAGGGGCCATCTGTTATTTGGCGTTTACCGTTTTTAATGCGCAGGCTTGTGGCTGTGGTGACCGAATGTAAGGGCGCGGCTGAGATCAATTTTCCTTCGGCTGCTAACTCAGCACTAATGCACATCGATTTTTGGAAACAGTCTTGACGTTCATCCTCAGTCCATTTTTTTTCATCACTATAAATTAATAACATATATTGCATATTTTGCTCCTTAATTAGTTTGAGGCTCTTCATCAGCTAGCATCACCATCCACGCCATACCAAACTGATCGATAACTTGCCCATAAAGCGGTGACCAAAACGTCTCAGCCAAAGGCATAGTCACTTCACCATCTGTAGCCAGTGCCGCAAATACCCGCTGCGCATCTGCCTCGGTTGCCACTGTCAGGGCTAAACTAAAACCACTCAAGTTAGTGCCATCACCACAACCATCTGAGGCCAAGACTTTGCTATCACCAAGGGTAAATTCACAGTGCATCACTTTATCCTCAAAACCTGGGGCTAACATACCTTCAGGCATTGGTTCGGGACTGTCGCTAAAACGCATTAACATGGTAATTTTAGCGCCCAGATGTTGTTGGTAATAATCGAGTGCCTCTTCACAGCGACCAGAAAAGAACACATAATTGTTGAGCGTGGCTTGACGTAAAGCAAGCGTATGCTGCATAGCTTGTTCTTGTTCGGCAATTTCACCACTGGTGTCGATGTCGGCAAAATCTTCCATGGTGAAAAAAGGCCGGATCTCTAAGTCAGAGTCTTCTTCCATAGTATTGGGGCATTTTTTAGCCCACTCTAGCGCTTCATCCATGGAACTCACATTCCATATCCAATAACCCGCTAACAATTCGTTGGTTTCTACAAAGGGACCTTGAGTAACAGTGCGTTTTGCGCCACTAAAACGCACACGATATCCTTCGCTGCTTGGCTTTAAGCCTTCGCCGGATTCCATAATTCCCGCTTCCACTAACTGCTGATTAAAATTGCCCATTGCTTGCAACAACTCATGACTTGGCATTTTGCCTGCTTCTGAACTGGGTGACGCTTTAACAATAACCATGACTTTCATCGTTCTTCTCCTATTACCTTATTTAGTGCGCTCAGCTGTTTGTTGATTGATAAAATCATCGGAGCAGCATATTTCATAGAGACTTATTATCATTTTGTGTTCTCTATTTATTAATCGAATGAGTTTTTGTCAAATCGACAGCTAAAACAAAATAATAATAAAAAATTTAAAAAAAGGTTTATTGATTTTTAAGCTGAGTTAATTTTTGTTCTAAAAATCGTTGTTCAGGGGCTTGTTTCACCAAACTCAAGGCTCGTTCAAAAGCCACAATCGCCGCACTTGTATTACCCAAGCGGTTTAATAGTTCACCCCGGGTTGAATGAAGTTTGTGATAATCCTGTAATTTGCCGCGCTTGACTATGCTATCCATGATATTTAATCCCGCTTGTGGACCATCACGCATGGCTATGGCCACGGCGCGGTTAAGCTCAATCACTGGCGAAGGTTCAACTTGTAGTAAGACTGTATACAGGGCGATGACCTGATCCCAATCTGTGTTACCTGTCGATTTAGCATGTACTGCTGCAATGGCGGCCTGCAGTGTATAAGCGCCCAAACGGCGGGTAGCTAATGCTTGACGTACTAAGGCATCACCTTCTTGTATATAGTTTTGTTGCCATAGGTTTCTGTCTTGATCCTCCATTAAAATAATATTGCCATCTGTATCCACGCGCGCCTTGCGCCGTGACTCATGCAATAACATCAGAGCTAACAACCCCATCACTTCTGGATCAGGCAATAAAGCCAGTACTAACCTTGCAAGTCGAATGGCTTCATTTGATAAATCGACTCGTAATAAAGCATCCCCCGCTGATGCTGAATACCCTTCGTTAAACACTAAATAAATCACGGCTAACACCCCATCTAGCCTGTCGGGCAATTCAGTTAGATCAGGGATCACAAAGGGTATTTTAGCTTGGTGTATTTTGTTTTTACCCCGCACTATCCGTTGCGCCATAGTGGAAGGTGAGACTAAAAAGGCACTAGCAATTTCTTCGGTGCTCAAACCACAAACTTCCCGCAAGGTTAAGGGAATTTGGATTTGCGGATCAATGGCAGGATGACAACAGGTAAAGATCATACGCAGCTGATCGTCTTCAATATCTTGTTGGCTAAGGGCCTGATGGTGTGCTTCAAGTTCGTCAATTTGCAGTTGCAAGTCATTTTCAAACTCAGCAAAACGTTTTTTTCGGCGCAGATTATCAATGGCTTTAAAACGGCCGGTTGAGATTAACCACGCAGTCGGATTTGCCGGTATGCTCTGTTTATCCCAACTTTCCAAGGCCATTATAAAAGCTTCATGCATGGCTTCTTCAGCTAGATCAAAATCACCCAACAGGCGCACCAAAGTAGACAACACTCTGCCACAGTGGTCTTTATAAAGCTGGGATAACTGTTGATTAAAGCTGGCTGTCGCTTTCATGTAACTTACCTTGTGCATGGGAACATTGATGATTAAACGACTGATAAATTAACAATCAAGCAATATCTTGTACACTCATGTCAACTCAAAAACCTTAACCTGACGGATTTACGAAAAACAAACTCATTTTAGAGCCTTAGAGTATTTACAGCATATTCTTGAGCTTTTAAAAGTTTGCTCGTAAGCTCAATGTCTTTTTTAGCGAATAACAAGTAGCTATATGCACGCGGTATTTTTAGATCAACACACTTTTAGTTCGAATATTTCCCTAATAACAATTCAGCAGCAGCTAGAGTCGTTAACGTGTTTTCCCACCACATCAGCGGAGCAAATCATCTCGCGTTGTCAAGATGCCGATATCATCATCACCAATAAAGTAGTGTTAAACGCAGCATGTTTAAAACAACTTCCTAAACTTAAATTAGTCTGTATCGCGGCCACTGGCACTAACAATGTTGACCTCAATGCCGCTCTAGATTTAGGTATTTCGGTAAATAACGTGTGTGCTTATGCAACGGCATCAGTAAGCCAATATGTTGTCGCGCAGATGTTGGAATATTTTAACCAAACCAGTCATCACAATCACAATACCAGCCAAGGGAAATGGCAACAAAGTCCTACTTTTTGTTATCATGGAAATGGCTTTAATGAGCTTAGCGGCAAAACCTTAGGCATTATTGGCAATGGCAATTTAGGTCAGGGGGTAGCAAAACTTGGGCAGGCTTTTGGTATGCATGTACTGATAGCCGAAAGACCTAAAGCCGTGACTATTCGTGCTGGTAGACACAGTTTCGAAAAAGTATTAGCCCAAGCAGATGTGCTCAGCTTACATTGCCCACAAACCCCAGATACAGAAAATCTCATCAATACCAATACCTTAAGTAAAATGAAAGCAACAGCCATGTTAATCAACACTGCTCGTGGCGCTTTAGTAAATAGTAATGACTTATTTATTGCCTTAAAAACCAAACAAATCGCTTATGCAGTGTTAGATGTTTTAGAGCAAGAACCGCCACCAGCAGATCATATATTGCTACAAGCCATTTCCAACAAACAGTCTAATGCTTCACTAAACAACCTAAAAATCACGGCACATATTGCATGGGCGAGTATTGAGTCGCAGCAAAGGTTAGTCGATCTAATAGCTGAAAATATCGCCGCGTTTAAAATTGACAGCAAACGACATTAGATGAACGTTTAATCGTTAACCAATGTGCATTTTCAATCTAAAGCCGCATAATAAATGTGCAGATAATCTAGCTACGCTCTGGAAATCTCGACCTTTTCTATAGAGATTGCAGCACTTTTGCAAAAATAATAAAGGTTAAGTGAACGCTTTTGAGCGACCATATAATTGGTTTACCTTAAGTCAAAGGAGCCAATAAGGTATTGAGAATATCATCGGTTAAACTTAAGTTACCTTGACTGACCTCCTCTGATAATAAGGCATTAGCCAGCTCGGCTTTCTTATCCTGGATCTGTAGAATTTTTTCTTCGATAGAGTTTTCAATGATCAATTTATACACAAATACCGGTTTGTCTTGGCCTATACGGTAAGCTCGGTCTGTCGCTTGATTTTCTACTGCAGGGTTCCACCAAGGATCAAAATGGATCACTGTATCGGCGGCGGTTAAGTTCAGGCCCACACCACCGGCTTTTAAACTAATTAAAAATACCGGCACCTCACCAGACTGAAATTTTTCAACTATTTCTTGTCGATTTCTGCTGCTACCAGTGAGTTTTACGTAAGGGATTTTACAAGCGACTAGCTCTTTTTCTATCAAGGCTAACATGCTGGTGAACTGAGAAAAAATCAGCACCTTTCTGCCTTCTTCAACCATCTCTGGTAGAGTTTCCATCAAAAATTCTAACTTAGCGGACTGCTTTACAGATTTAGCGCTTGGTAAAGATAACAATTGAGGGTGATTACAGACTTGACGCAATTTTAATAACGCATCGAGAATTTCAATTTGGCTACGTTGCAGGCCTTTTGTGGCAATAATTTCCTTTAAGCGAATATCCATAGTCAAACGCACAGATTCGTATAACTCAGCCTGTTTACCGTCAATTTTTAGGGTTTGTATAATAGTGGTTTTTTTAGGTAATTCTTTGGCAATAAGTTCTTTGCTGCGACGTAATATAAAAGGTTTGATCCTTTGGTTGAGTATGGTTTTACGTTCATGATCATTATGCTTTTCAATAGGGGTTTTAAACAACTTAGTGAACTGTTGATAACCCGCTAAAAAACCGGGCAATAAAAAATTAAATTGTGCCCAAAATTCCCCTAAATGATTTTCCATAGGTGTGCCGGTCATGCACAACTTATGCTCAGACTTGAGCGTCAACATGGCTTGATACAGCTTGGTTTTAGGGTTTTTGATGTAGTGAGCTTCGTCTAAAATCAAATAATAATAAATGTGCTGTTGATGTATTTCAGTGTCCTTTAACAGCAGTGGATAACTGGTGATCACGATATCGTACTGATCTAACTGCTCAAAATACTCTTGGCGTTTGGATCCGTGGATCACAATATAAGACAAGCTAGGGGTAAATTTCTCTATTTCTTTGGCCCAATTAAATAACACACTGGTTGGTGCAATAATTAGACTAGGCCCCGTTAGCCGACCTTGCTGTTTCTCAAGTAATAAATGACTGAGGGCTTGGATTGTTTTACCTAAGCCCATGTCATCGGCCAAAATACCATTCAGTTCATATTCTCGTAAAAACTGTAACCAATTTAGGCCTTGATGTTGATATTCACGTAAGTCAGCCAGTAATAACGTGGGAATGGGGGCAGTCTTAATGGCGTCGAAATTTCGCAATTTCTCAGCCAGAATACGTAATTTATTGGCGCCTTGAGTGATAATGCCTTGATTATCTAATTCACTCAGAGTTTGATGACTTTGAAAACGTGACAAGCGTATGGTGCCATCGTCTTGCAAAACACCTGGCATAAATAATTCCACAAACTGCTTCAGTAAAGGCCGAATGCTCAGATAACTCAGGGCAATGAATTTTCCATCATCAAGATCAACAAACACCTTTTCGTCATTGTCGATATAGGATTGATCATTCACCAAGATATCTTTAGGCAGTTGCTCTAAGGCACTGAGTAATACCGGAAAAGCCGGCATACTTTGACCATCTATGTTTAGATTCAAACCTATTGAGAAAAAATCATGGCCTTCATTTTGTTCTACCTTGGCATCAAATACCCCATCGGTATCTAACTCTTGATAATAAAAACTAGCATCATACTCCACTTGCCAGCCCTGCTTTTGTAACTTTGGCAACTGATTATGTAAAAACGATAGGTTAAAATGCCGCCCTTGCAACATCATCAGATAACCGCCACCAAGGCTTTTATACGGATTATCGTATTGCGACTGCGGCATAAAATGCCAAGTTTTAAGGGATTCCATGACCTTATTTTCAAAAGCAAAATCGCGATAAATGCCGGTTTCACCCTGCTGGGAAGGTAATTGATGTTTATCATGTAGCGGGCTAACAAATTGCCCATCATAAGCAAACAACAATACAAGTTGGGTATAATAATTTTGATTTTTACTCGGTGTGCTTAAGCGTATATGAGGTACTGGCTTGGCTAAGTTAAATGCTTTTTTAAGTGTTGGTTTTGGCAATTTTTGCGCAACATCACCCAAAGACATGTCGAGTTTACTCAACACCCAAGGCATTTTTTCTTCAGAAAATGCTGGGCTATCGAAAAACTCTACATCAAACTCACTGTTTAAATCCGTTTCAACCAAACCCAAACGGTTAGTTTTAGTGTTGTAGTAACTAATAGGCTGCGACTTTATTAATCTAATATCAGCATTACTTTTTTCTAGTACCAAATTTAGCTTGTGCACCGTGCGGGTATTTTGCCATTGCCAATTTGCCTTTAAAGGCTCACCTAAAGCAATTGGATGATGTAAATCTGCACCATCTTGCCAGAAACATCGGCCAGTACTGACCAACAGTTCTAATACTTTATGTAACTCAATGGCACTAGAGTAATGCCGACTTCTGAGCACAGAGCTAATAATTTGCACGTCATTATCATCTACAAATGGTTGTTTAATCAGATAACTATCTAAATTTTCATATATCAGGCTTCGACTCCAGCCACCACTTTTCTTCAGGCTAGAACTTTTAACTCCCAATTGTAGATAATCATTAGGTGCCAGACTATTTGGTTTAAGAAAATACAACAGCGCTTTTTTTTGCTGAAAAACCAACGTTTCTGGGGCTGAAAATTTATTTAACCATTCTTGAATTAAATTGTTTGAGGCTGAACCAACATACATATGCTCAAGATAATAGTGCGCCAATGCAGCCGCATGTTTACAGTCGACTTTAAGGTAACAATTACAATATGCCCGGGCACGATTTTTACTTTCATTAAATTCAAATCGGGTTAAGTAAGTCTCACTTCGCATCGACTCACTTTTAACCGACCCTCTCAATATATGCTCATCCAACGCAGCACTAACCACATAGTTTAATTGGTGAAGCCTTGCGCCTTTAGCCCAAGTTTGATTGCTTAAAGCGGCTTGCAAGTTAGTTTTGTTAAACATATTTAAATATCGTACCTGCTGCTAAATAGTATTGAGTAAGTAAGGAAACGCGGTACATCATATTATTAATTGTCGTAACCTGCTATTTTTTAAGGTTTTTTCATAATTGGGCTTTAGCTTAATCGCCAGTCAATATGGAAAGTATTGTGAGGTTGTTGATATATGAAAACTATATACCCATGCCACCTCAAAATGACAGATTCAGCGAGAGTTTAAAACAGCTAGACGTGGCATCCCAGGCAAGGCGGCTATTTGTAGACTTGTAATCTAAGTCAAAAGTGACCAATACAGGGTTAAGTCGCGGAAAAACACGCGACAAATCTTTAATTAATCAGATTACGATGGTAATGACCACCATACCAGCAACAACCCTGCGGACAAACCTAGAAGAAATAGGCCCCATAGAGTACCTACATTGGTTTCGTCACCGAACTTGTCTGAAATTTTTAATGCGCGAGCAAAAAGTGCGTAGCCCGACACCGACCCAAGCAATAACAAACCACAACCTACAACAAGTACTACATATGAAAACACAGACATAATGACACCTACTCGAAATCAACTTCACGTACTTGCTTTTTAGTACGGCAAGCCTCTACATGGGTTCTTAATTTTTCTCGAAGTTCTTCACCATTAGGTATCGCTTTTATAACAATTGTTGGGTGTGAACGATCAGATGTTTCAAGAATAATATTACCCAAGGAGAACATACGAAGGAAAAATGGCTCCTCAAACTTGTAATCACGGACTCTATACAGCTCTAGCTCATCCGATTTTATATTAAGAATTCCGCTCCTGATTCGAATTCTCTCAGTAGTGAGCTCATATTTAGTATTCTTAACATCAAGCCATTTCCATAAAATGACAAATAGCGGGATCACTAACCAGAAAAACATCCCCAATAAAATATAGCTTCCTAAATTTACAACTTGAGACGGGGTGCCAAACCAAACATCTTTTTCTTCACTCATATCTATTTCCTTTGCGTAATATTTAATTTCTGACGATGAGGTAATCTCCAGAAGCCCAATGAAGTAGGGTAACTCGTTTTATGCTTTCTTATCCACAAACGATATCTGAGTTCATATTTTGATTCAATCGTTTACCCTTAATATAAAAATTGAGATGCATGAAGATGTGTACGCTGTGATGGGGCGTATTTTCGGACATATGTGTGCTATTGGGGTTGTAAAGGACGTGTTTTACTAATTGTCTTTATTGTGAACTTAGAAACCTGCCACGGAAGGTATTGCCCGTTAAGGCATAACTAAGTGCGCGAGCACGACAAAGCCCATGCTTTAACAAAATCAATAAGCAATTCCCTCGCCACTCCTTTATAATCCCCATAATTCCCAAGCCAACGATAAAACAAGGCTTAAATATACATGTTTGAACAATTAGAACTAGACGATGACCTGATCCATGCTGTGACAGACTTAGGTTATAAAGTGCCCACCAGTATCCAGTCGCTGGTTATTCCAGAAGCCATGAATGGCAAAGACATATTAGCCTCTGCCCCCACAGGCACAGGTAAAACAGCCGCATTTTTATTACCTGCTTGCCAGTTTTTATTGGATTACCCCAGACGTCAACCCGGCTCTACGCGGATTTTGATCCTCACCCCTACCCGAGAATTGGCCTTGCAGATTTTTGAACAAGCCAAAGCTATCAGCAAATATGTGCCACATATTGCATGTGGTGTAATAACCGGTGGCATTAATTACGGTACTGATCGGGATTTATTAGAAAAAAATCTGGATATTTTGGTCGCCACACCGGGGCGCTTATTCGAACATATCGAAAAAGAAAGTTTTGATTGTCGTGATATCGAATGTCTTATTTTAGATGAAGCTGACCGTATGTTGGACATGGGTTTTTCCCCCGTTGTTAACCAAATTGCTGCAGAAGCGCGCTGGCGTAAACAAACCATGTTGTTTTCAGCCACACTTGAAGGCAGCGGCATCGCGCGTTTTTCTGATGAGTTATTGAATGATCCCGTTGAACTAGAAGCAGATTCGAGCCGCAAAGAGAAAGGTATTATCCACCAGTGGATACATCTGGCAGATGACGCTAATCATAAACTAGCCTTGTTAACGCATATTTTGAGCACACAAGTAGAAACGGCCATAGTGTTTGTTAAAACTCGTGAACGTTTAGCCACCTTAGTGGGCCAACTACAATCTGTTGATATCGACTGTTGCTGGTTACAGGGTGAAATGCCTCAAGATAAACGTAACGAAGCCATGGATCGATTTCGCACCGGTGACGTGAAAATATTAATCGCCACAGATGTAGCGGCAAGAGGCATAGACGTTGATAACATTAGTCATGTCATAAACTACGACATGCCGCGCACGGCTGATGTGTATGTACACCGAATTGGTCGTACCGGACGTGCAGGTAACAAAGGTACGGCTATTTCTATAGTTGAAGCTCACGACATTGGCATAGTGCCCAAAATAGAACGTTACACTGAACAGCCACTAAAACGCAGAGTAATTGCTGAATTACGCCCTACTCGCAAAGAAGCCAAACCACCCACCAAGAAAAAAATCAGTAACAAGACTAAAAAGGCTGTGATTAAAGCCAAACGTGTCGCAAAAATCAAAAAGAGCAAAAATAAAGGCCGAGGCAAGAAAACACCTTAACCTTTATTTATAGGTGTTGCGGATTACGCATCTTGGCGAATTTCAACTAAATTGAAGTTCGCTTGGGTGTCACCGACAACCATTATTCTGCAGCGTCCCCAACTTTCTGGGATTTTCCATTCAGTCTCTTTTGCAACGGTATACTTTTCTCTTTTATTAGCACAACGTAGTTCTACTGTATCTAAGGTGCCCGTGATATCACTAAACATAAATCGATTACGACTAAGAGAATGCCACCAATCACCGTCACTGCTTATTTCACCTTTAACGATAATAAAGTCCTCACTTTTTAGGATCTCTGAAGCACGGGTGGCATATTTTTCTAATGCACTAACGGCAGTCTCACTATCAGGGCGCTGTCTAATTTGTGAAAATGTTGCTAAGGCATCTGAAAATAACGATGCATTGATTTCTAGAATAAATTTTTGTTGCAGAAGATAAAGGTAATACACGTCTCCCACATATTGGCTGCTTTGATCTGAAAAAAGGACACGCTTAAGACTACTCAACTGAGAGCTTTCATCACTTTGTGCTTTTGCGAGCTCAGCCTTCAACATCCAAAACCACGCATCTTCGTAACTATTCCAAATTTTGCCTTCACCCATTTTAGTAATAAGCTGTTCAGCCAATACGATATTTTCTGCTTGCAGTGCCTCGTCGGCTTGTTTATATTCCCGAACAAATCGTCTTCTACCGCCCTTTGGTCCATTATCCAATTTAAAATCTAACTGTACGCTGTTGCGACATTGTTCGATTTTTTCTCCGTTGCGAATAGCAGGAGAATATTGCCAATGTTTAATCGCTCGTAAACTCTCTCTTTCGAAACCACGAATGCCTGAAGAGTCTTCAATAACAGGGTCAACCACAGCGCCATTTTCATCCACTACAAAACTAATTTGTACCCAACCTTCATTGCCATTTCTGGCTGCTCTAACGGGGTATTTAGGGGGAACGCGTTCAATGGGTGTCGCTGGAATAATAGCTTCGACCAACTCCACATTAGATGATGAAGCTGGTTCTGCGATTAAAACACTCGAAAATAAAGATAAAGCGAGTAGTGAGGATTTCATTTTACGTCCTTGAAAAGTGATATAATACTGTGGAATTTTAGGCTTTGAGCGTAAAAGTTTATTCAGAGAATTACAACTAGTAAAGTAACAGCCTACCAAAACCAAAGGAAAACATGTGAGTCAAAAAGTCGTTCTTGCAACAGGCAACAAAGGTAAAGTCAAAGAACTGGCTGTTATGTTGGCAGGTTTAGGATTTGAAGTATTACCACAAAGTGAATTTGCAGTAACAGACGTGGCCGAAACAGGCAGCACTTTTGTCGAAAATGCGATTATCAAAGCGCGTCATGCTGCTAAACATACAGGGTTACCGGCAATTGCTGATGATTCGGGTTTGGCGGTGCATGCATTAGGCGGCGCACCAGGTGTATATTCTGCACGTTACTCGGGAGACCAAGCGACAGATCAGAGCAATATCACCAAGCTGCTTAATGTTATGGCAGATATTCCTACAGAAAAACGTCAAGCCACGTTTTTATGTGTGTTGGTGTTTATGCGCCACGCTGAAGACCCCACTCCTATTATTTGCCAAGGCGAATGGCGTGGCGAGATCATGACTTCGCAACTAGGTGAAAGTGGCTTTGGTTATGATCCTATTTTTTGGGTCGAATCACAAAAATGCAGTTCTGCGCAGTTGTCAGCAGAACAGAAAAATGCTTTAAGTCACCGCGGTAAAGCGTTAAAAATGCTATTGGCCCAACTACAAAATCAACTGGGTTAACAACTTGTCAATACAATCACTTACTCTAAAACTGCCGCCCCTATCGTTATATATCCATATTCCTTGGTGTGTACAAAAGTGTCCTTATTGTGATTTTAATTCCCATGGACAAAAACAACAGGTGTTGCCTGAAACTGAATATGTCAGCCACTTATTAGATGATTTGTCTGAAGATACTAAATTGGTGGGTGACAGAGCTATTCATAGTATTTTTATTGGTGGTGGAACGCCGAGTTTATTTTCAGCTCAGGCCATTAAAACCCTATTAGAGGGCGTCAAAGAAAGGGTTAATCTGTTACCTGATGCTGAAATCACTATGGAAGCAAATCCTGGCACGGTAGAAAGCCAACGTTTTGCAGATTATGTGAAAGCGGGCATCACTCGCATTTCCATTGGCGTACAAAGTTTCCAACCCGACAAGCTATCAGCCCTTGGCCGTATTCATGATGAAAACCAAGCACTGAAAGCCGCAGACTTGGCTAAGAGCATAGGACTCAATAGTTTTAACCTTGACTTAATGCATGGCTTACCTAAGCAGTCTTTAGACGATGCCTTATTTGATTTAAACACGGCCATCGCCCAGCAACCTCCACACTTATCTTGGTATCAATTAACCATTGAGCCCAATACTCAGTTTCATTCCAAGCCACCTAAATTGCCAGAAGATGAGCTGTTATGGGACATTCAAGAACAAGGTGATGTGCTTTTAAAGCAAGCAGGATTCGAACAATACGAGATATCCGCCTACAGCCAAGCGGGGCAACAATGTCAGCATAATTTAAATTATTGGCGTTTTGGAGATTACTTAGGCATAGGCTGTGGCGCCCATGGTAAAATCACCCTAGTTGATAAAAATCAAATAATTCGCACGGTGAAGGTCAAACATCCCAAAGGGTATATGGATTTAACCCGCAGCTATACTAGCGATAACAAAGTGGTGCCAAAGGAAGATTTACCCTTTGAATTTTTTATGAATCGCTTTCGTTTACTTGAGCCCTGCCCTAAGTCAGATTATCCAGACTTTACTGCCTTACCCTTAGATAACGCCACCCAAAAAAACCTACAAAGCGCGATAACACGTGGGCTGTTACTTGAGTCAGATGATGAGTGGCAAGTCACACCGTTAGGCAGACGTTATCTAAATACGTTGCTGGAAATGATGGTTTAATACCTGTGAAGTATTAGCCAATTCTGGCAGTCGCCTATGGGTGATGCCCTGCAGTTCACGCTTGGATTAATAAGGCGCTTTATATTTAAAGCAGTTATTTCCCTTACAGGCTAACAGAAGAATATTAACCACCGAAAATACAAAGCTCCCTGAGAGTTGAAAATTCTGACTAACCTGATGGGCTGGTATGATGTAGATTATCAGTCATTGGTGATAGGTTAGTCGAATGACGGCTATGCCCAAGCGGACGTAGCGATTTATTGCGGTTTCATCCAGTTTAAAAAACACCATAAGACTGAATGAAGGTCTATTAAATCCAGAGCGCTCTTCTCGTACTTTGGATTTTTCAATCATACAAAAAATTAAACAAGGATAAAAATACGTTGTTTTTTTTCGCTCTTCAACATTATAGCCAACTATTATCATCTGCCTATGTTAGTAGCCATTTGACAAACTTATTGATTCTCGTCAAACGTTGCTCTAAAAAAAATAGACTCTCAATACTATTTTTTTAAAACTTCTGTTATTAAACATCATAAAATATAGTTATTGTTATATTTAGTTAAAGAATAGACGTACTTAATAGTGAGTTCTTATGAGTAATTCCAGAAACGCTCTCGAAGCGGAGATTGACCAGCTTAAAGCTCAACTTTCAAACGCTAGAGCTGAAAACATAAAGTATAAAAAATTATTTGAAGTCTCTGGGGACGCATTATCAATAATCGACCTAAAATCCGGTAAATTCACAGAATGCAATCAGGCTGCAATCAACTTACACGGTGTCGAAAGTGAAGAAAACTTTCTCAATTTAAGGCCTTCCGATATCTCACCTGAGTATCAACCATGTGGCAGACGTTCGGAAGAAATGGCCGGAGAATATATTGAAAACACTCTCACTAAAGGACCACAGCTTTTTCAGTGGGTTCACTCTCGATTGGACGGCTCATCTTTTCCATGCCTTGTCTCACTGACTGCATTAAGTGTGGATAGTGAAGCTCTTGTTTTAGCTATAGGTAGAGACATTAGTGAATTGGTCGAGACGCAAAACAAATTGCATATTGCTTCAACAGACGTAGAACGAATTAGCGCCGCTTTCAGTGAGGAAAAAGAGAAATTTGAGCAGTTTTTTAGCTTAGCGCCGGTAGGCATTGCAATTAATAGGATAGACGATGGTTCATTTGAGTATGTGAACAAGGAATTGAGTCGTTTTAGTGGATATGACAAAGACCAACTAAACCGAATGGACTATTGGCAAATGACGCCGAAAAAGTACGAAGAGCAAGAAAAAGAACAACTGCAATCACTATCAGAAACAGGCCGTTACGGTCCTTACTTTAAAGAATATATTCATAAAAAGGGTTATGAATACCCCGTACAATTGTCTGGCGTAATAATTAAGAGCGCAAATGGCGATGAATTGATTTGTTCCGTCATCCAAGATATTTCTCATCAAAAACAGATAGAGTCCGAATTACAAATAGCCAAAAACCAAGCTGAAACCAGTACCCTGAGAATGAAATTGGCAAATGAATCGGCTCAAATAGGTGTTTGGGAGTGGGATGTCGTTTCGGGAGAACTAATCTGGGATGAATGGATGTACAAGCTGAATGGCATTACAGAGAATTATTTTTCTGGTGCTTATGAGGCGTGGGCTAATAGTCTTCACCCTGATGATATAGAAGAGTCTAAAAAACAATTAGAGGATGCTGTAGCCGGTATAGGTATTTTTAATCCAGAGTTTAGAGTAGTACATCCAAACGGACAGGTTAGAACAATCAAAGCAAGCGCAGAAGTTATCAGAGACAATGATGGCAATACGTTAAAAGTTATTGGTGTGAATTACGACATTACAGATAAGATAAATGCGATAAATGAGCTAAAAGCAGCTAAGCACAAGGCCGAACAGGCAACCCAAACAAAAAGTGAATTTCTTTCAAACATGAGCCATGAAATACGTACGCCTATGAATGCAATTTTAGGCGGACTGCAAATGGTGAATAAGAATAACTTAGACGCCAAGTCCAAAGTAATGCTTAAAAATGCAGTATCGTCTTCCAAATCTCTGTTGACCATTATCAACGATATTTTGGACTACTCAAAAATAGAAAGTAATAAACTAAGCCTTGAGCAAGAACCTTTCTCAATGAGCGATATAATTAAATCTGTGAAGTTTGAAGTGGACGGTATGGTCAGTAATAAGGGTATACAACTCGTCAGCAATATTGATGAAAGTTTTAATGACCACTGGTTGGGAGACATTGTCCGTGTTAAGCAAATATTGCTCAATCTTGTGTCGAATGCTGTTAAGTTTACTGAAAAGGGTAGCGTAAGCATTTACTTTAGCGAAATTCTATATCACGAAAAGCAGGCTATTAGTATTGAAGTGGCTGACACAGGCATTGGAATGAGCGAGGAAGCTCAAGCGCGTATATTTGATCGTTTTTCACAAGCTGACAGCTCAACAACTCGTAAATTTGGGGGTACTGGACTGGGTATGTCGATTACCCTCAGTCTCATTCGGATGATGGGAGGAGCAATTGATGTAAAAAGCAATGTGGGTAGAGGGACCACCATAAAAGTCATCTTACCGTTAGCTATAACCAATAAGAGTGTCAGCTCACTCGTGCAAAAATCTATGACTCCGCCGCCGTTGAGGGGAACGAAAATACTGATAGCTGAGGATAACGAAATCAATCAAATAATCGTTCAGTCAATGCTCGAAAGCACTAACGCTGCATTAACTATTGTAGATAACGGTAAACAGGCTGTGGAAGCAGCTAAAAAAGAAGACTTTGATTTGATACTTATGGATATACAAATGCCAGAAATGGATGGTGTAGAAGCAATGCGAAATATCAATGATTTCAATAAGCATATACCGATAATTGCACTAACCGCGAATGCGATGGTTGATGACGTTTCCAATTATTTAAACCAAGGATTTGATGCTCATATAGCAAAACCTATTGATATTGGTACCCTATACGGTATTTTGAAGTCATTTATAAAATAAACATCCGCTTGGTTGTGCTTGATCGCCGGTTTGGACTTCCGCAAGCCAGCGGAAGCTAATGGCACAGACGTCTCAGTTAGCTTTGACGCTCAACCGTTCGCTTCATGCCTTGAACTGCCAGTCACAACAGTTTTTATAAACGACAGCTTTTGGCACAAAACTCACTGTCAAAAAACTCTAATCTACTACCATGAATAAACTCGCTACTCTATTTTTGCAACGGCTATTCAGCAATATATGCATTGGTGCCAGTTTTCAATACATTGTATGGCTTTAGCTCGTTAATAGAGGCTCTAAGTTTATCTTCAGCTTTATCTAATTCTTTGAATCTATCGCAAAACCATTGGGCTTTAACCTTTAGGCTTTCGGCTTTGGGACCCAAAGTTTGACTGAGCCCTTCGCCCATAGTTTCTAAGCGGTTGGTTATGGCGGCAATTTTTTCTTCACTACTCTCATCATTCGCCACCAATCCACCAATGGCCGACAAGATACCACCAATCGAAGTACTCATTGCGTCTTCTAGTTGTTCTTCCAACTCACGGTCAACTAAATCATCAACTTGTTCCAGTCTACCGGGTCCCATATAGAAATTATCATTGGCGTGAATAAATTTTTCATTAACGCTCATTTGTACACGTTTTAGGGATTTTTGCAGTTTCTTCTGGCTTTTATCATCTTTCACTAAGTCACTGTAGACTTGCTCTATTGTCTCTATCGCTAGCTCTACGCCTTCATTTGCTAACAATATCATCTTAGGCACAACTTGATGGATACCAGCAGACAACTCAGTAAGATCGCGCTCTTGCTGCTCACTGAGGTCAATCCATTCACCATGCACAATAAGTTGAGCTGGGTGGTTAATTTGATAAACAGTGCGACCGCCATGTCCAATAACTCTAATTTGTTGCTCGCTCACAACAACACCGTAATCAAGAGACACCTCACAGTCTGTACTAGCATCAGCAGCAGAAATGAATAGCAGTAGTGGAAGTACTAAAAAACGCATAAAAGTCCGATAAATAAAAGGTCAAACCCAGTTTGCCTTTAAACACAATAAAAGCAATATCAGATCAGATAGGACAGACAAAACTCACGTTAATCTGCAGTTTTTACCAGACGAGTAAAAACAAACAGATTTTTATCCTTGAGTGAATTGCTGCTATTAAAAAACGCAATCACCCATGCACGTTTTGGATCAACAACAGAAGGTGTGGACGTCCAATAATCATCTGAAGAAGTATTCGGGAAGAAAATCTCATTGATGGCTGGGCGTACGCAGCTACGCTCGGTTAAACTGGCTAATTCTTTCATATTGGGTACACGCCAACCTAATTGCTCGGCATATATATAGCCATGGGCAGTTTGTAATGCTTGTTGCCAGGTTAATTCAGACGCATCACCTGTGCAGGTTTCATTTTCCCATGTTTGCCCAAGACTACAGCGCATCCATACTAGGCCCAATAATTCATCTGTAGCAGTGCCGTCAGCATTGTCTACAAATTCTTCTGTTTGTGTGGTGGCATCAAAGTCTGGCAAACAAGTTTGGCTTGTAGCCACATAAGATATAAATAAACAAAAAAGACATAATACTCTCATAATCTGCTCCTCATATTATCGCCCTGCCCTGACTAAGCGTACTCTGCCTGCGGTTGATTTATTTAAAAAATTATCATTGCCCGAGGCAAAATCAATAGCCCAAGCGTTCTGTGCTTGTTGGTTATTAAAACCATCAGCACTTGAGTCTTGTGTCCAATACCAAATGGGTACCGCTAATGATTGGGTAGTATTAGGGAAATAATCAGCGTCAATCATAGGCGCTGTAGCTTGACCCAAGTGTAATATGGATAACAGCTCGTTGTGAGTTGGCAAACGCCAATCCCTAAAATTACATAGCCCTTGTGAGTTAACCTCGTCTATATACTCTTGGGTATTGCAGTTAGTGATGGAACAACTAGTGTTAACGCCATTGATATCACCGTCAAAACCTTCTTCATCGTCACTTTGATACCATGAGTAACTGTGGTTACTACTGTGTAATGTCGACGTAAAAACATCTGTTTTGGTCTCCCAAATTAACCCCGTAATATTATCTCGCACACAACTCCAAGCAACAGTTTCGTCATCCACTTCATCTCCGATAGCATCTAGTCGAGTAAAATCAAAACCTTGCTGACCTCTTCCCGCTTTTTCAGACAAACCATTAGCGTGAATAATATCTTGGCCACGTTGACCATCTTGGCCGGGATAATCACCTCGATAGCCGCTGAATATTTGTGAATCTGTGGCTTGTAAAATAACCCCAGTATCATTAAGTGGTTGGATGGGTAGAGGTTTAATGGTAACCGTTAAACTATCGTCAACTACATTGCCTTGGGTATCTTTTACTCTTAATGTAAAAGTAACAGTCTCAGTGGCGGTCACCGCTGGGGCGATAGACACGGTTTGTAAAGCATTGAGATTTTCAATTTGTGGATCTTTTTCAGAATCGTTCAACCAAATGCTCACTAAAGGTTCAGATGCTGCCACTGTGGTGCTGGCAACGCCGTTTAAGTTAATGCTTTCTCCGCTATACACTTGATGGCTGACTCCTGCATTCACTGCAGGCAAGGTATCTGCAGAACTTTGGATATCCAGGGTCACAGTTTCAACATCTTCTACTCCTTCTTGGTCGGTAACAGTCACCGTTATGGTCACTGAGTTAGCTTCGCCAAGTATAGGTGTGATAAATGCCAGACTATCGCCTTGTAAGCTAATGCCGTTTAACACTGACTCACCGGCAGTTTGTTGCCATAAATATGCCGCAATGGGGTTATCAGTATCAGCCCCATCGGGATCTGTACTGGCGGTAGCATCTAAAGTGACCTCATAGCCCGCTGGAAATTGATTGCTACCTAAGCCCTGAAACTGTGTCAATTGGATCTCTGCTGATGGCGGGATATTCACTGGATTAATTTGATACACCACAGAATCGCTGCCCATATTGCCATTTGCATCGGTGACCTCAACGGTAAAGGTATAAGTCACACTCTTGGTCGTCATTGGTGTGGTAAAAGTGGCGATGCCTAAAGTTGCATCCTCTTGAATAATATTGATATTAGGTGTCACTCGCCATTTATAAGTTAACACATCTGACTGACCGCTTGCCTGAGCATTCAAGGTGACAGTGGTTTGTTCATCAACCAATTGGTCAGCGCCAGCATTTACCAGCACGTTTGGAGTAGGTGTGTCTGTGTCACTGTCGAGAGAACTTCCCGAGCAACTCACTAAAAAAGCGGTTATCAACAGAAATGTCAAAAAGCGTTTATGCATGGTCATAGTTGTGGACAATCATTTATCTATTAAAGCAATATATTAGATAAAACT
>Ga0115567_10001293_pt1 | contig 25178 bp, 21 predicted proteins | sample COGITO_mtgs_1204_2_FD_88679 | JGI IMG/M metagenome (GOLD analysis project Ga0115567, IMG submission 88679) | Pelagic marine microbial communities from North Sea - COGITO_mtgs_120412 | ecosystem: Environmental > Aquatic > Marine > Epipelagic | place: Germany:Helgoland, sampling site Kabeltonne... | reverse complement strand
TAGAATAATGAGCACAACGGCCATAAAAAACCATTGTACGGCGTAAGCACGATGGGTCTCCGGGCTCAGGGTAATAGGCTGCCAGTTTAGCTGTTGCAGTCCGGGCGAGCCAGATTCCAGCCGTACCGAAAATGGCAACACGGTTTCGTTCAATAAGGTCGACATTTGCTCAACGTCGAGGCTTTGCACTACTCGCGGCCAAGGATTCTGTCCGGCTGGTTCTTCCTGGCCCAACACCATGATATCGCCACCGGGTACGTAAATCGTGCCCTGAATACGCACCTCATCTCTGGTCACGGCGACATCGGGCAAGGTCTGGCGATCGACACCCTGAGCGACCCAACCTCGATTGACCAGAAGTAGTCCGCTGTCGGTCTGAAACGGTGTTATCACTTCGTAACCAACCCTTGATTGATTGATCCGGTTGTCGAGTAGAAATTGCCGGTCCGCATCATAACGACCAACGGCTTGTATTCGTCGCCAGGCATTATCCTCAGTTGCACGCCAGTCGATGTCGGCCAGTGGCCTCGGCTGCTCAGCGGCTTTTGCATCAAAGCCGATCTGCGTGTCACGTTTTTCCTGTTCGCGTTCGAGTTGCCATAGACCCAGGTAGACCAGAAGCGGCAGCAGCAGCACGGTAAACAGCGTCAGTTTCCAGTTAAAATGGAACACACAGACCTCTTGTTTGTTTGACCTCTAAGAGTCAGAGGTTACGGTTCAGCAGGCATCCATGATCTGCTACTATGAGTTTTTCCTTGTTTCCGGAATCGGTCCATGCTCAGAATATTTATTGTTTTTCTTCTGGTAGCGATTGTTGTCAGTCTGGTTGCTGGTTATGTCTTTTTCTATAAGGATCAGGGCCGTTCCAAACGTGTCATGTATGCTCTGGGCATCCGTGTGACACTCGCCATTATTCTGATGATCAGTGTCTTCTATGGTATCAGCACTGGACAATTGAGTTTCGGCGCACCGTGGAGCTAATACCGGATTAAGAGACAAAAAAAAGACGGTCCATGTAGCGAACCGTCTTTTTTTTATCCGGGTCTACTGTTTTGTGACCCGTATTCAGACCTGTGTTCAGATCTTTATTGGCAGGCCGAAGCCTGCACAAAAAACCAGATTACAGGCAATAAACAAAGATAAACAGTCCGACCCAGACTACGTCAACAAAGTGCCAGTACCAGGCCGCCGCTTCAAAACCGAAATGGTCATTGGGCTTGAAGTGGCCCTTGATGCAACGAATCAACATCACCAGAAGGATAAAGGTACCCAGCGTTACGTGGAAACCATGGAAACCGGTGAGCAGGAAGAATGTGGAGCCGTAGATGCCTGAGTCCAGTGTAATACCGTAGTGACCGTAGGCCTCAACATATTCCAGTGCCTGCAGACCCAGGAAGATTACACCCAGACCCACTGTGACGGACATCCACTGAATCAGACGTTTGCGGTTTTCCGCTTTCAGTGCCACGTGTGCGAAGTGCAATGTCACCGACGAAGTGATCAGAATCACCGTATTCCAGAAGGGCAGGTAGCCGGCAAAGAACGCCGGTGACCAGGATTTAACATTCAGGCCTTCGTGCGGGTTCGGGTAAATGGAGGAGTCCGGATTCACCAGCAGAGGCCACGCCGCCTGAAACTCTGGCCACAGAAATTCACCGGCACTGCCTTTTTCCCCTTCGCCACCCAGCCATGGCACAGACAGGGTCCGTACATAAAAGAGCGCACCGAAGAATGCCGCAAAGAACATGACCTCGGAGAAAATGAACCAGCTCATGCCCCAGACATAGGAGCGTTTTAGCTGGGCGCTGTTCAGGCCCGCGTGGTTCTCTCGAATGGTGGTGGCAAACCATTGGAACAGAATGAATGACAGGATCGTAAAGCCGATCAATGCCGTCCATGTTGATCCGGTGACACTGGCGCCAGCGCTAATGTCGTTAAGGACGCCGCCCAGACCGTAAACCGTCAGGAACAGACCAATGGATGCAAAGAACGGAAATTTGCTCTGTTCCGGCACGTAATAGGTTTCATGGGAGCTTTCGCTGGCCATCTTTTTTCTCCAAAAAAAACAATATTATTGTCGTTTATCGTGCTGCTACTGCTTTCAGTTTGCTACTTTTTTCCGTGATGTCATACAAGGTATAGGACAGCGTCAGTTTGCTGATGTCAGTCGGCAGTGCCGGATCAACAAAAAAGCGTAAAGGCATATCCGCTGACTCGCCCGGTTGCAGGACCTGTTCCTCAAAGCAGAAGCATTCCACTTTATTGAGGTGACCTGCGGCTCCGTTAGGCGCCACGCTGGGTATTGCCTGTCCTACCATGACCCTGTCACTGGAATTGGTCACTTTGTAGCTGATCATATTGACTTCGCCCGGCTGCACTTTCACCTGGGCTGAACTGGGGGTAAATCCCCAGTTCATGTCAGCGTTTTCACGGGCAATGAACTGCACCGTGATTTCACGGGTTTCGTCGATGATCTCGCCTGCTTCAGCCTGAATTGCCAGATTGTTGGTCTTGCCATTCAGGCCGGTAATGTCACAGATCACATCGTATAACGGTACCAGAGCAAATCCGAAAGCAAACATGCCTACAACAGCAAACAATAACTTTGTTACCAATGTCTTGTTTTTAGATGGCGCTTTGTCAGTTTTCATATTTTTTTACTCCAACTGTCTACTCAAATACCGTCAATACACACCCGTGTTACTGAGCTTTGATCAGTGCCGGATCAGGCGGTGTTTCAAAGGTGTGATACGGCGCCGGCGACGCGACTGTCCACTCCAGACCCTGTGCACCTTCCCAAACCTGCGCCGATGCTTTCTTGCCACCACGGATACATTTGATGATGACAAACAGCAGGATCAGCTGGGAGAAACCAAACAGGAAGCCGCCGACACTGGAGATCCAGTTAAAGTCAGCAAACTGCAGGGCGTAGTCCGGAATACGACGCGGCATGCCAGCCAGACCCAGGAAGTGTTGTGGGAAAAACAGCAGATTGACGCCGATGAAGGACAGCCAGAAGTGCAGCTTGCCCAGCGTCTCGTCATACATGTAGCCAGTCCACTTCGGCAGCCAGTAGTAAGCGGCCGCCATCAGGGAGAACACCGCACCCGGCACCAGTACGTAGTGGAAATGGGCAACCACGAAGTAAGTGTCATGGTACTGGAAATCCACCGGGGTGATCGCCAGCATGACGCCGGTGAATCCACCAATGGTAAACAGCACAACAAAGGCGATGGCAAACAGCATGGGTGTTTCAAAGGTCATGGAACCACGGAACATGGTTGCCACCCAGTTGAATACCTTCACACCGGTCGGTACCGCAATCAGCATGGTCGCGTACATGAAGAACAGCTGGCCCGCCAGGGGCATACCGACTGTGAACATGTGATGCGCCCAGACGATGAAGGACAGGAAAGCAATCGACGCCGTTGCATATACCATGGAGTCATAACCAAACAGACGCTTGCGGGCGAAGGTCGGGATGATGGCAGACACGATACCAAATGCCGGCAGAATCATGATGTAAACTTCCGGGTGTCCGAAGAACCAGAACAGGTGCTGGAACAGAACCGGGTCACCGCCACCGGCCGCGTCAAAGAAGGCGGTGCCGAAGTGGATGTCGAACAGCATCATGGTGACGACACCGGCCAGAACCGGCATTACTGCGATCAGCAGGTAAGCCGTGATCAGCCAGGTCCATACGAACAGCGGCATCTTCATCAGTGTCATGCCCGGGGCACGCATGTTGAGGATGGTCGCAATCACGTTTATCGCACCCATAATGGATGAAGCACCCAGAATGTGTACGGCAAAAATGAAGAACGTCGTGGAGGGCGGCGCGTAAGTCGTGGACAGCGGCGCATAGAACGTCCAGCCAAAGTTGGGTCCGCCGCCGTCCATGAACAGCGTGGATACCATCATCGCGAACGCGAACGGCAGAATCCAGAAACTCCAGTTATTCATCCGCGGCAACGCCATGTCCGGCGCGCCAATCATCAGCGGAATCATCCAGTTGGCCAGGCCTACAAACGCAGGCATGACCGCACCGAATACCATGATCAGACCGTGCATGGTCGTCATCTGGTTAAAGAAGTTGGGTTCTACAAATTGCAGACCCGGTTGGAACAGTTCAGCGCGAATCACCAGGGCGAAGGTGCCGCCCAGGAGAAACATGGCAAAGCTGAACCACAAGTACATAGAGCCAATATCTTTATGGTTGGTAGTAAACAACCATCGCGATATGCCTTTGGCGGGGCCGTGATGATGATCGTGTGCAGCGCTCATGGTCTTTACTGTCCTTCTTGAATGTATGCGTTGACTTCAGTTGGCTGAACCAGATCGCCCGTATCATTGCCAAAGGCATTACGAACGAAGGTGATAACAGCAGCCAGTTGAATCGGGTTCAGCTGTCGGCCATAGGCGGCCATTGCTGTACCTTCGACACCGTGGACCAGCGTGTCCATGGTGACCAGACGGTCGCCAGTGGCTTTGTCGCTGCCAGCCAGTGCCGGGAATACCGGGGGCATACCCACACCGCCGGCCTGGTGGCAGGCGACACAGTTCTGGTTGTAGATCTGCTCACCCTGGGCCATGGCGTCTTCCATGCTCAGCTCGGCATTGGCCAGCTCGCGGATCTCAGCGGCAGCCTGTTGCTGCTCGGCATACCAGGCTTCGTATTCTGCCGGCGGCAGTGCGTGTACAACAATTGGCATGAAGCCGTGGTCCATACCACACAGCTCGGCGCACTGGCCGCGGTACACACCGGGCTCTTCAACGACAACCCAGGTTTCATTGATGAAACCGGGGATGGTGTCTTTTTTGATAGCAAAATCCGGTACCCACCAGGCGTGCAGGACATCGGCAGAGGTCATCAGAAAGCGGACGCGGGTATCCGTCGGAATCACCAGCGGCTTATCAACATCCAGCAGGTAATTCTCTGACTTTTCAATGTCATTGCTGATTTCTTCACGCGATGTGGACAGGATGCTGAAGAAAGAGACTTCTTCTTCATCCATGTTTTCACGCATGTAGGTGTATTCCCAGCGCCACTGGTAGCCGGTGATCTGGATATCGAGCTCCGAGCCAGTGGTATCGTATGCATCGGTCAGTACACGGGTTGCCGGAATCGCCATCATGATCAGAATCACGAAGGGAATCAGCGTCCAGACAATTTCCACTTTGGTACTTTCGTGGAAGGTCGCCGGCTTTGCACCTTTGGATTTGCGATGATGGATGATTGACCACAACATGGCGCCAAATACCACAACCCCGATGGCAACTACCCACCAGAAGATTGTCATATGAAGGCCATAGGTATCGCGACTCATTTCGGTTACGCCCCTGGTCATGTTTAATTCCCAGGCTGCATGCAAACCCGCACTCCAGAACATCAGAGTGCTGAGGGCAAGGCCTAACCACAGCTTTGCTTTGGACAACATTCGCCGTGTCTCCGTAATAGTAAGAAAGGGCTGTTACAAACGTTTTAAGGTTTTATTGTTTTAGCCCGGCCTCTGCAGTATCACAAAAGCGGGCTGCTTTAATCACCGTGCCGACATGTGCTGGCGTCGAATCCGGCGGGCCGGACACTGAAATCAGCGCAATTCTTGCGGACTTCCGGAGGTTTTCCGGGGCCGACGTTGTTGGCAGGACACTAGGGTTCCATGTAAAGCGCCGGGCATTATAGCAAAACTTGTTTCGATAATGCCATGGAAACTGGTCAGAATCGGTCCCGGTTTTGTCAAAAGACGGCACCAAGCTGTCAATTTTAGTCACAGACGCTCTATCCGCAAGGTCGAGCGTGCTTCTGCGTCAGATCAATTTTCCCGTCAATTACTGTACTTGCAGACCTTCCTGCTTCAGCAGGGCCGCCAGGTCTGGCTCTCTACCCATGAAGTCAACAAACAGGGTCAGCGCGTCTGTGCCACCGCCTTTTGACAATATTTTGTCATAAAAAGCTTTGCCGGTATCCGGATTGAGGACACCGGTTTCCTCAAACCGGGAGAACACATCGGCGGACAGGACTTCGGCCCACTTGTAGCTGTAATAACCAGCCGAGTAGCCACCGGCAAAGATATGCGAAAAGCTGTTTTGAAAGCGATTATAGGCAGGGACCGGATAAACCGCGGTTTTACTTCGCGCCAACGCCAGAGCGTCACCCACAAAATCACGCGTCAAATCGACAGGGGCCTGGTGCAGCGAGAAATCGAACAGTGCAAATTCCAGTTGCCGCACGCTGTGCATACCGGACTGAAAATTCTTGGCGGCCAGCATTTTGTCTAACAGGGCCTTGGGCAGGGGCTCACCAGTCTGGTAATGGCCCGAAATAAGAGCAATCGACTCGGGGTCCCAGCACCAGTTTTCCATCAACTGACTGGGCAACTCCACTGCATCCCAGGCGACACCGGTGATACCCGAACAACGCAGGTAGTTTTCCTGCGTCAGCATGTGATGCAGGCCGTGGCCGAACTCATGGAACAGGGTGGTGACATCGTTGTGTGTCAGCAACGCCGGTGTCTGTGCATCGGCCGGGGGCGCAAAATTGCAGACCAGAAAGGCCACCGGAATCTGTTGCTGCACGGCGATGCCATCTTGCGTGATCAGGCGTCGGCTGCGACAGTCGGCCATCCACGCGCCGCCGCGTTTGCCTTCGCGGGTAAACAGGTCAAAATAGAAACGCGCCACAATCTCGCCGTCCCGACGAATGTTGTAGAAGTCCACAGCCGGATCCCACACGCCGGCGCCGAGGTCACGTTCAACCTGTACCCCGTACAGCGTCTCGACAATGGAAAACAGACCCTGGCGCACCTTGTCCAGCGGGAACCAGGCGCGCAGCTCTTCCTGGGAAATATCGTAGTTCTGTTTACGCAGCTTCTCGCTGTAATAGGACACATCCCAGGCATTGAGCTTGTTAACACCGTGCGTGTCACGGGCAAATTCGCCCAGCTCCCGGAATTCGCGCTCGGCAGCCGGTCGACTGTAGCGTGTCAGATCGTCAAGGAAGGCATTGACCTGATCGACTGATTTAGCCATTTTCCGCGCCACAGACAGCGCCGCGTAATGCTCATACCCAAGCAACGCGGCCTCTTCCTGACGCAGCTGCAGAATCTCGCGAATGATATCGTAGTTGTTCCATTGTGTTACTGCGACCGCTTTTTCCGGCGCAGCTTCTTTATCAGGAGCAGCCGCAATGGCCTGATCAGAGGCACGGGTGGCAAACGCACGGTACATATCCTCCCGCAACCCCGCATTATCGGCATACGTCATCACCGCGTAGTAGCAGGGAAAGTCCAGCGTCAACAGGTAGCCGGTCAGACCTTTACCGGACGCCGCCGTTGCCGCCGCCTGCCGCGCCATCTCGGGAACACCCGCCAGCAGCGTGTCGTCAGCCAGATGCCGGGTCCAGGCCCGGGTTGCGTCCAACACATTGTTGCTGAAGACATTGGACAGGTGACTGAGCCGGGTCTGAATCTCGGCAAAGCGCTTCTTTTCCGCAGCTGGCAGGTTGACCCCGGCAAGCCTGAAATCGAGCAGCGTGTCAGCAATGATTTTGCGTTGGGAGCCATCCAGGTTGAGTTCGTCGGCCCGCGCACTTAACGCCTCAACACAGCCAAACAGCTGTTCATTCTGCCCCAATGCCGCATAGTAATCGGTAATCAACGGCTGGCAATCGTTATAGGCTTCGCGAATGTCGGATGTATTGGCAACAGAATTCAGATGGCTTGCAGTTGACCAGACTTTGCTCAATTGATCGTCCTGATCGTCAAGAGCATCTATCAGGCTTTGCCAGTCCGGCGCAGTCTGGTTTTTGGCATCGGCCAGGATCCTGTCCAGCGCGGCCCGGCTCTGCTCCAGCACCGTTTGCACGGCCGGCTTGATATGCTCAGCGCGTATCGACGGAAAGTCGGGCAGACGCTCAAACTGCAATAACGGGTTGTTGCTGGCTGACGCTGATTGCGAGCTTGGTTGAGGGCTTGATTGAGAGCCTGTTTGATGGCCTGGCTGCGTTGACATCGGGTTAAACTCCTGTCGTACTGGAATGCGATCGGGCATCATAGCATTGTTAATAGTGTCTTACGGGAGGATTGCATAATGGCAATCAAAGCATTCGAAACCCATATCCCCGAACTGGGGCCGGGCGTGTTCGTCGATGAAAGCGCCATTGTCATCGGCGATGTAAAAATCGGCAAGGATTCATCGGTGTGGCCCATGACCGTGATACGCGGCGACATTCACCGCATCCGGATCGGCGAGCGCAGCAGTATTCAGGACGGTTCGGTGTTACATGTCACTCACGCCGGCCCGTTCAATCCGGACGGCTACCCCTGCACTGTTGGTGACGATGTCACGGTCGGACACAAGGTTATGCTGCATGGCTGCACCATTCACGACCGCGTGTTGGTTGGCATGGGTGCAACTGTCATGGATGGCGCCGTGGTGGAATCCGATGTCATCATTGGTGCAGGCAGCCTGGTGCCACCGGGCAAAAAGCTGGAGAGCGGTTACCTTTATGTCGGCTCTCCGGTGAAGCAGGCCAGAGCGCTGAATGATGACGAGAAATCGTTTTTCCTGTACAGCGCCAAAAAATACAGGGAGCTCAAGGATCGCTACCTGAGTGCGTCAGAGATTCCCTAGTTCCTGCTGCAGCATTCTGATCACGGTCGCAGTCTCTGGCCGAACGCCACGCCACAGGCGAAATGACTCTGCTGCCTGCTCCACCAGCATGCCGGAACCGTCCAGAGACCTTGCCGCGCCGCGATCGCCTGCCCATTTCTGAAATACAGTGCCACCTGGCGCGTACACCATGTCGTAGCACCCCGTTGCCGGCGCCACCAGCGCGTCCGGCAAGGGCGGCAATTCACCCTTAAGGCCACCGGCACTGCCATTGATGATCCAGTCAAAGGACGTTGTCATATCCTGCAAGCCGGAATACGGCAGGGCCGAGATATCGCACTGGTCGGAAAATAATTTCGTCAGCGCTTCTGCTCTGGCCAGAGTGCGATTGACGATGCACACCGATGCCGGCTGCGCTGCCATCAACCTGGGCAGCACGCCCCGGACCGCACCGCCGGCGCCCAATACCAGTATGCGCGCGCCCTGCAAATGGCCACCGTGGTTTTGCTCAATATCACGCACCATGCCCACGCCATCGGTGTTGTCACCAGCAAGGCGTCCGTCATCGAGCTGGTAAATTGTATTAACCGCGCCTGCCCGTTCAGCGTTGGGTGCGTGCCAGTCCACCAATTGCCAGGCGGCTTCCTTGTGCGGCAGAGTTATGTTCAGGCCCTTGCCGCCCTGGTCAAAGAATTCGCGCACACTGTGCAGAAAATCCTCTGGTGCGACTTCCATGCGTCCGTAGTCGATGTCCTGTTCTGTCTGTCTGGCAAACAGCGCATGAATGAAAGGAGACTTGCTGTGAGTTACCGGGTAGCCCACAACAGCATAACGATCAGTGTTGCTCATGTTTTCCAGCCCATTTCCAATAGATCCAGCTTGACTTCAAACCCAAGCGCGCGGACGCAGATAGTCGGTGTACAGTTTTTCTTCCTCGCTGCCAGGTTCGGGATGCCAGTCATATATCCAGCGTACCTCGGGCGGCAATGACATCAGAATGGACTCGACCCGGCCCAGACCGGACTGCAGCCCGAACAGGGTGCCCCGATCGTAGACCAGATTGAACTCGACATACCGGCCTCGGCGATAACGCTGAAATTGTTTCTGGGTTTCGGTGAATGGCAGTGACGCGCGCGCTTCAACGATCGGCGCATACGCCTCAATAAAGCTGTTGGCGATATCCTGCACCATGGCAAAACTTTGCTCAAAGTCCAGTTCATTAAAATCATCAAAGAACAGACCACCAATGCCGCGCGGCTCCTGCCGGTGAGGCAAAAAGAAATATTCATCACAGGCCTGTTTAAAGCGTGGATAGAGAGCGGCACCATGTTTGTCACAGGCGTCTTTGGCAACCTGATGCCAGTGCCGACAATCCTCGTCATTGCCATAATAAGGGGTCAGGTCATAGCCACCACCAAACCACCACACTGGCGTCTCACCCGGTTTTTCGGCAATAAAAAATCGAAAATTCGCGTGCGATGTGGGTACCAGCGGATTGTCCGGATGTATCACCAGCGACACACCCATGGCCTGGAAGCTGCGTCCGGCCATTTCCGGCCGTGACGCGGATGCCGATGGTGGCAGTGAATCACCAAAGACATGGGAAAAATTGACGCCGCCTTTTTCAAACACGGCACCATCACTGATCACGCGACTGATGCCACTGCCGCCTTTATCCCGCAGCCAGCTATCTTCATGAAAACGGCTGCGACCGTCCAGGGCTTCCAGGCGCTGGCAAATTTCATTCTGCAGGTTCAGCAGGAACTCGCGCACCCTGTCGGCACCGAGCGCTGCGTCGTCTGCTGGTGCGTTAGCGCCGGGATTGTTATTGTCAGCCATAGTCTTGCTTTCCTGTGTGTCTTTCTGTCTTGTTGGTCTCGTTGTCGTGTTAAGTTTGTTGTTTCGTTAACAGGCGATGGGCACAGCAACTGACAACCAGAGTCTTAACCCGCCCGGATGACGCGACCTGTGTTTATGTCGATGATCTGTGATGGTTTTGTGGCCCCACCCAAACTGCCTGGCAAAATAAAATCAAGTTGTGACCCCAGGGTTTTTTCCACCCGCAACCGGTTTGTGGCCGGTGAAGTGCCGGTGATATTGGCCGAGGTGGACACCAGCGGCGCGGCCAGTGCCTGGCACAACTGTTGTACCTGCGAATGCAGACTGACCCGCAGTGCCACTGACTCATGACTGCCTTTTACCCACCACGGCACCTGATCTTCCAGATCGGGAACCAGAAATGTCACCGGTCCTGTTTTAGCCTGATTGGCCCAGGCCTGCTGCAGTTGTTTTTGCTGTGCCACGGGCAAAGGCGACAGTAATGCAGCAAATTGTGCCACTGACGCTGCAACCAGTATCATACCTTTTTCCACTGGCCGTTGTTTGATCTGCAACAAGGTCAGGCAAGCTTCCCGGTTATCGGGGTCGCAACCCAGACCCCAGACGGCCTCGGTCGGATACGCGATGACACCACCAGCCTCGACAACACGAACGGCTTTCTTGATATGCAGATCTGATGCCATGGGCAACCCTCTTACTTGTTCCTGTTTCCGGTGAAGCGATGATATTGATGAAAGCTGCATTCCCGCCGTTGGCGCGGAAAATAGCTCACCCCGTGTTCAGGCGCAAGTCGTGTGCCGGACCCAGGTGCCGCCGCGTTTTTCGATTCTGCCGGCCAGCTCCAGCGTCAGCAGTTGCTGACTCAGTTCGCTGACACTCAGCCCGGTACGCAGCACCAGCGCATCCATTGTGATCGGGTCGTTGCCAATGCAATCCAGCACCGGATTTTTGTCACTTGCTGGCATACCGTGTGCGCACGCGTCCGCGTCTCCGGCGCCAGAACCGGACTGCGCCGCTCTGCCATACTGCAGTTGCAGCTGACTCTGAGACAACAGATCAAGTTGCCCTCGATACAGGGGTTCGATATGCGCAAGAATATCATCAGCGGCCTCCACCAGCACAGCGCCCTGACGCAGCAGGTCGTGGCAGCCGCGACTTCGGTTGCTGTTAACAGACCCCGGGACGGCGAATACCTCCCGGTTCTGCTGCAGCGCCAGCCGGGCAGTTATCAACGATCCACTGCGCATGGTTGCCTCAACCACACAGACTCCCAGGCTAAGACCACTGATGATCCGGTTACGACTGGGGAAATGCGACGCCACCGGCCCGGCACCCAGTGGCAATTCCGAAATCAGGGCTCCCTGCCCCGGGCCCGGTGCCACAATCTGCTCTGCCAGCTCGCGATTGCGCGGTGGATACACATCATACAAACCATTCCCCAGCACGGCGACCGTCGGCGCGCCGACTTTAACGGCAGCTTTGTGCGCTTCGGTATCGATTCCTGAAGCAAGACCGCTGCACACCACAAACCCCTTGCCGGCCAGCTCCGCCCCCAGCCGAAAAGCGATTTCACGACCGTATACGGTGCTGTTTCGACTGCCAACTATGGCAATCATGGGTGTTGCCAGAATGCCCGGATCACCGCGCACAAACAGATAGAAGGGAGCACCATCGGTCTGCCTGAGCATGGGCGGGTAGCCGGCGGCATCAATTGTCAGCAGATGGTGGTGGGGCTGAGCCAGCCATGCTGAAACCTTTTCCCTGCTCATCGGGTCTTGGTTATTCGTTCGGTCTTCCCTGGTCGTTCGGTCTACGCGGGTGTTTCGGTATTGCCTGGTCATTCTGCCTTCCCTGGTCGGCCGGTTTAGCGTCTCCGTTCGATCCTGTTTTCTGACTCGGACTTGCGTGGCCATATGTTATACTGAGCTTATTCACGTACTTGGGTTATGGCACAAACACGCTGTCCCTGCTGAATCGATACACAAAACTGGAGTTAGAACATGGCGAAACTGGACATACTGGAATTCCCTGATTCCCGATTGCGCACCGTGGCCAAGCCGGTAGCGCAGGTCGATGATGCCCTGCGTCAGGTTATCGATGACATGTTCGAAACCATGTATGAAGCGCCCGGCATTGGTCTGGCCGCGACCCAGGTCAATGTTCACAAGCAGCTCATTGTCATTGATATTTCCGACGACAGCAGCGCGCCGCTGGTCTTCATCAATCCCCGTCTGGAAGTACTGGACGAGGATCTGGAAGAATATGATGAGGGCTGTCTGTCCGTACCGGGTTTTTATGAGACCGTCAGCCGCCCGCGCCGGATCAAGGTTCAGGCACTGGATCGCAACGGTGAAGCTTTTGAAATGGTCGCCGATGGCTTGCTGGCCACCTGTATCCAGCATGAAATGGACCATCTGAATGGCAAACTGTTTGTCGATTATCTGAGCACAATCAAACGTCAGCGAATTCGCAGCAAGCTGCAAAAGGCCCATAAACAGGCAGCCATGGCCTGACATAAGCGCCAGCAGGAACCCGAACCACCACCAACCCTGGATATTGCATGAAACTGGTTTTTGCCGGCACTCCCGCGTTTGCGGCTTCCCACCTGGCCGCCCTGATTGCACAGGGCCATGACATTGCTGCCGTCTATACGCAGCCGGACCGGGCCTCTGGTCGCGGCAAAAAACTTCAGGCCAGTCCGGTCAAGGTGCTCGCCCTCAAGCATAATCTGCCCGTGTTGCAGCCAGCGTCATTAAAAGATGCACAGGCTCAGGCCGAACTGGCGGCTTTGCGTCCGGACCTTATGATTGTGGTGGCGTATGGCCTGTTGTTGCCCAAAGCGGTACTCGACATTCCCCGTTTTGGCTGCATCAACGTCCACGCCTCACTGCTACCACGCTGGCGTGGCGCGGCGCCCATCGAACGTGCGCTGCTTGCTGGTGATACTGAGACCGGGGTCACGATCATGCAAATGGACGTCGGCCTGGATACCGGCGACATGTTATACAAGTTGGTGACGCCATTGACCGCCCAGGACGACCGCCAGCAACTGGAGAACCGGCTGGCGACGCTGGGATGTGAGGGGTTGCTGCATACACTGGCAAACTTTGCTCACCTGAGCAGTCACGCCCAACAACAGGATGACAGCCTGAGTACCTACGCCCGCAAACTCGACAAGTCCGAGGCACGCATCGACTGGCAGGCCAGTGGCTCTGATATTTCGCGCACAATTCTTGCCGGTATTGGCCGTCAACCGGCCTACAGTTTTCTGGACGGTGAGCGCATACGCTTATTGCGCGCTACCTGGTTGCCTGCCAAACAGACCGACAGTGCCCCACCTGGCACTATTATCAAACAAAACGACGCCGCTGGCACAAATAAGGGTCAAAGTAACAATGCGCTGAGCATTGCCTGCACCGACGGCGCGCTCGTGGTAACTGAAGTGCAACTGCCAGGGAAAAACCCGGTGGCCGTGCGTGACCTGAAGAACTCGCGACCGGCATTGTTTGCAGCCGGTAAACAGTTCAGCACCGACGACCCAAATGAAACCCGCTAAGGTCCGCGCCAACGCCGCGCAGATACTGGCCCGCCTGCTCAAACAGCAGGGCTCGCTGGCCAGTCTGCTGCCGAGGCCGGCCGATGTTGCCGAATCTGATCAGAACCAGATTGCCCTGCTGCGGGAGCTCTGTTTTGGCACCTGTCGCTGGTACCACCAACTCAGTCGGGAATTGGCCAGGCTGATAGACAAACCCCTGAAGAATAAGGACGCTGACATTCAATGTCTGCTTCTACTGGGCATGTACCAACTGCAATACATGCGCCTGGCAGACCATGCCGCGGTCAATGAAACGGTGAATGCCTCAGTCCTGCTAAAAAAGGGCTGGGCCAAAGCCCTGATCAACGGTGTGCTCCGACAGTATCAGCGCCAGCTCGCGGCGGCCAGCGAAGGTAAAGCAGATGTTGATTCTGACGATGCCAGGTTTGCCTATCCCGACTGGCTGAGCAGCCAACTGCATCAGGACTGGTCCGGGCAGGCGATGCAGATATTGCACGCCGGCAACCAGCACCCGCCAATGACGCTTCGCGTCAATCTTTCCCGCATCACCCGGACCGACTACCTCGAGCGACTGACTGATGCCGGCATACATGCCGTCGCCGGCAAGTTTGCCGACACCGCGGTCTATCTTGACCAGGGCAGGCCGGTGTCTTCACTGCCGGGTTTCGATGAAGGATTGGTCAGTGTGCAGGACGAAGCGTCACAGCTGATTCCGGGATTGTTGCTGGCCAGTCATGGTCACCGCATACTGGACGCCTGCGCGGCCCCGGGAGGCAAAACCTGTCATATCCTGGAAACCCTGGCTGACGCTGACGGGGAGCCATCATCGCTGCTGGCGCTGGATATAGAAGCGCGCAGGCTGACGCGAATTGAAGAAAACCTGCAACGTCTCAAGCTGGCCAGCACACGGGTCAAATTGATGGCGGCCGATAGCAGTGAACCGGATGAATGGTGGGACGGAGAAGCCTTCGACCGAATCTTGCTGGATGCGCCCTGTACGGCCACCGGAATCGTGCGGCGCCAGCCTGACATCAAGGTTCTTCGGCAGGCTGCGGATGTTGTCCGCCTGAGCGAGCTGCAACAAAAACTGTTAACACGATTGTGGGCCTGTCTCGCGCCTGGCGGAATGTTGCTGTATTCCACCTGTTCGGTGCTGCGTGCCGAGAATGACCAGCAGATATCCAGCTTTCTGGCCGAAACCCCGGATGCCGAGGAAGTGCCGATTGTAGTCGACTGGGGGACGGCCGTGGCGGCTGGACGCCAGTTGTTGCCAACAGAACAGGGGCCGGACGGATTTTATTTTGCCGTTCTACAAAAAATCGCCCATTGAATTGTTGTAAGGCCGGTCGCAGGGGCGGATAATTTGCGGGCAATAACGGCGGGCCTCAATATCCGCCGGACATTGCGCAGGAGCTTGCGATTACATGAAGATAATAATACTGGGATGTAACCAGGTAGCGATTTCACTGGCAGAAAATCTGGCCAGCGAAGCTAACGACATCACCCTGGTCGACCCGGACGTAGATGCCTTGCGCGAACTCAAAGACCGGCTCGATGTGGGCATTGCGCAAGGCTGGCCATCACACCCCGACGTACTGCGCATGGCCGGGGCAGAAGACGCCGACATGATTATTGCCGTCACCGAGAATGACGAAGTCAACATGGTAGCCTGTCAGATCGCGTACTCCATCTTCAAAACCCCGAAAAAAATCTGCCGCCTGCGCTCGGCGTCGTACATGGCGCAGGAGGGCTTGTTCCGACCCGAATCGATTCCGCTTGATGTTGTCATCAGTCCGGAACTGTTAGTGTCCAATTACATCGCCCGCCTGATAGAGCTGCCGGGGTCTTTGCAGGTACTGGACTTCGCCGACGGCAATGCCCAGCTGGTCGCGGTACGTGCCTACTATGGTGGTCCACTGGTGGGCCAGGAGATCCGTTTCCTGCGCGAACACATGCCCAAGGTTGATGCCCGCGTGGCAGCCATCTTCCGTCGCAATCGCGCGATCACCCCGGAAGGGTCGACGGTCATTGAAGCAGACGACGAAGTGTTTTTTATTGCCGCGCCCAAAAATATCCGGGCTGTGATTGGCGAACTGCGTCGGCTCGACAAACCCTACAAACGCATCATCATGGCTGGCGGCGGCAACATCGGCATCCGCCTGGCCGAAGCCTTGGAAAAGCGATATCAGATCAAGGTCATCGAACGTAATTCAGCGCGCTGCGAATACCTGGCGGAATACCTCAACAAGGCCATCGTGCTGAATGGCGAATCCTCGGACAAACAGTTGTTGCTGGAAGAGGGCATAGAAGACACCGACGTATTCCTGGCCCTGACCAATGACGATGAGGCCAACATCATGTCCTCGATGCTGGCCAAACGGCTGGGCGCACGCAAGGTGATGTGCCTGATTAACAACCCGGCCTATGTTGATCTGGTACAGGGCGGTGAGATCGATATTGCGATATCGCCTCAACAGGCATCCATCGGCAGTCTCCTCACGCATGTCCGCAAAGGCGACATTGTTAATGTGCATTCACTTCGTCGCGGAGCCGCAGAAGCTCTGGAGGCAATCGCACACGGTGACAGCCATTCGTCAAAAGTGGTGGGTCGTGCCATCGAGGATATCGATCTGCCAGCGGGCACGACAATTGGCGCAATCGTGCGGGCAGAGGAGGTATTGATCGCGCATGATGACATCGTTATTGAGTCCGGCGATCACGTGATTCTGTTTCTGACCGACAAAAAACGTATCCCGGAAGTCGAGCGGCTGTTTGCTGTCGGCTTCAGCTTCTTCTGATATCGAAAGGCTCCTGGCTTCCATGCATATATCCATTGTTGCGAAAATCGTCGGCGTACTGTTGATGCTGTTCAGCATGCTGGCCAACCTGCCTTCCATTCTGGTGTCGTTTATCTATGGCGATGGCGAAGTGTCCTCGTTCCTGACCTCGCTGATGATTACCTTTGGCGTGGGCTTCGGTCTGTGGGTGTTCACCTGGCGCTCCCGACAGGAAATGCGGACCCGGGATGGCTTCCTGGTGGTGACGCTGTTCTGGACCGTACTCAGCATATTCGGCGCATTACCCTTCCTGTTCTCGACAAATACACCATTGTCAGTGACCGATGCGGTGTTTGAATCGTTTTCCGGCCTCACCACCACCGGCGCCACCGTCATTACCGGGCTCGACTTCCTGCCCAAATCCATCCTGTTTTACCGTCAACAGCTGCAATGGCTGGGCGGCATGGGTATTGTGGCGCTGGCAGTCGCGGTGCTGCCCATGCTGGGCATCGGGGGTATGCAATTGTATCGGGCGGAAAGCCCGGGGCCGGTGAAAAACGACAACCTGGTGCCACGGCTGGCCGAAACCGCAAAAGCACTCTGGTACATTTATATGGGCCTGACTGCTGTGTGTGCGCTGGCATACTGGGCCGCCGGCATGACCCTGTTTGACGCTATATGCCACAGTTTTTCCACCGTCGCTATCGGCGGATTTTCAACGCATGACGCCAGCATGGGCTACTTCAACAGCGACATTATCAATATGATCGCCGTGTTTTTTATGTTCCTCGCCGGGGTCAACTTTGCCCTGCATTTCACCGCCTGGCAGCGCCGCAGCGTTAGCCAGTACCTGCGTGACCCCGAAACCCGGTTTTATGCGTCTATCTTGCTGGCCATCGCCGTATTCACGGTGCTGGTGCTGTATCTGACCGAAACCTACAACGCGCAGAATGCGTTTGTGCACGGCATCTTTCAGACCGTGTCGATTGCCACCACCACTGGTTTCACCACGGCCGATTTTAATTCCTGGCCGTTGGCACTGCCCTATCTGCTGATTTATGCCTCCATTATCGGCGCCTGTGCCGGATCCACGGGCGGTGGTATGAAGGTCATCCGTATTCTGTTGATCTTCAAACAGGGGTTTCGTGAAGTTAAACGCCTGATCCACCCCAATGCCGTCATCACCGTCAAACTGGGCCGCACCATGGTGCCGGACCGTGTCATCGAATCAGTCTGGGGCTTTTTTGCTGTCTACGTACTGGTTTATCTGGTGTTGTTGATTGTGCTGCTGGCGCTGGACCTGGAAGTGGTTACCGCCTTCAGCGCGGTTGGCGCCAGTCTTAACAATCTGGGGCCGGGGCTGGAAGGCGTTGCCAGCAACTATGCCGATATCGGCAACACCGCCAAATGGGTGTTGTGCCTGGCCATGTTGCTGGGTCGACTCGAGATCTTCACGCTGCTGGTGTTGTTCATGCCCATGTTCTGGCGTCGTTAATACTATTGTTTAAACGGCTTTTATTGCCGGTCTCAGTAGAAACGCTCGGATTCGTCAGCCGGACGTTTACGGAACCGTTTGTATTCCCATTGGTATTGTTCAGGCGCCAGCCTGACACAGGCTTCCACTGACCGGTTGAGCGCGCTCGCCGCCAGCACGGTGTCGCTATTGGCAATATCCGGGTCAGCTGGCATGCAGATCAGTTCAAAGCCTGCGCCGGCGGGCAGGCGCTTGGCGAAGGTAAACAACACCACGGCATTGGTGCGCGCAGCCAGTTTAGACACCAGTGCCATGGTATAGGCCTGGTGACCAAAGAAGGGGGCAAACACGCCGCCTTCACGAGGCTGCTGATCCGGCAGAATGCCTGTCGACGCACCTTGTTGCAGTGCCCGGGTCAGCTTCACCACACCGGCGCGATCCGTTGCCACCAGTTCAGCGCCAGCGCGGGCGCGGGAACCGGCAATCAGGTCGTTAAGCCCGGGAATTTTGGGCGGTTTGTACAGCGTCGTCAGCGGTGCCAGTGTCGACACATACAGGCCCATCAGCTCCCAACTACCCAAATGTGGCGAACAATAGATGATACTGCGCCCGCTCGCCAGGGCCTGGTCTATGTGCTCCTTGCCCTGAATGCCCTTGATCAGGCTCATCACGCTGTCGACACTGCCATACCACATATGACCCAGCTCGAATCCGGCCTTGATGGTTTCCTGCACACTGCGTCGTGCCAGTCGGCGCCGTTCGTTGTCGCTGAGCTCGGGCATGGCACGTTGCAGATTGATCAGCGTTACCCGACGCGTTTCGGTAGGCAACGCATAGACCAACGCACCGATCATTGCGGCCAGTCTGTGCAGCAGTGGCAGCGGAATCCATGACAGCACTCGCAACAGAGTTTTCACCACGATTGATTTGACGGTATCGATGGGCAATGCCTCGCGAACGGGTAGTTTGAATGAAGGCTGCCATTTTAGCGCAGTAGATATTAACTGCCTAATCCCGCATAATTGCGGCTTTTCAACCGATTGAATTTGGGGTGTGTTTTGTCCGCGCAGAGTCCGGCTATCGCCGATGTAAAAACTTTTCAGGGCCTGATCCTGGCGCTTCAGGAGTTCTGGGCCAGACAGGGCTGTGTTGTATTACAGCCACTGGATCTGGAAGTTGGCGCCGGCACTTTCCACCCGGCGACTTTTTTGCGCTCGATTGGACCGGAAAGCTGGCGCACGGCCTATGTGCAGCCCAGCCGCCGACCTACCGATGGCCGTTACGGCGAAAACCCGAACCGTCTGCAGCACTATTATCAGTTTCAGGTTATTCTTAAGCCATCCCCGCCAGATATCCAGGATCTGTACATCGCGTCGCTGAAGCATCTGGGTATTGACCCGACCGTGCACGATATCCGCTTCGTTGAAGACAACTGGGAATCTCCCACGCTGGGCGCCTGGGGCCTGGGTTGGGAAGTCTGGCTGAATGGCATGGAAGTGACACAGTTCACCTATTTTCAGCAGGTCGGCGGTATCGAGTGTTTCCCGGTCAGTGGCGAAATCACCTACGGCCTTGAGCGCATTGCCATGTATCTGCAGGGTGTCGACAGTCTGTACGACCTGGTATGGACGGACGGCCCTGATGGCGTCGTGACCTACGGCGATGTGTTCCATCAGAACGAAGTGGAAATGTCCGCCTACAATTTTGAACATGCCAATGTTGATGCGCTGTTCAGCAGTTTTGACGAATGTGAGTCTCAGTGCTCAACTCTGATTGAAAAAGGTCTGGCCCTGCCCGCGTACGAACAGGTGCTGAAGGCGTCGCATTATTTCAATTTGCTGGATGCCCGTCAGGCCATCTCGGTAACCGAGCGCCAGCGTTTCATTTTGCGTGTGCGCACATTGTCACGCCAGGTTGCCGAAGCCTACTACGAAAGCCGACGTAAACTCGGTTTTCCACTGGCACCGGCGGCATTGCGCGAAGCAGCTTTGAAAGGCTGAGTCACCCCTCATTCAATTTACCGACAGCGTTGCCAACTGACACCATGAGCCATACAGAAAAAGATTTTTTAGTAGAAATTGGTTGTGCGGAACTCCCGCCCAAGGCCCTGCGCGGATTATCCGACGCCTTTATTGCCGGTTTGCAGGCCGGGCTGGACAGTGCCGGCCTGAGTTATAGCGCCATCAAGGCATTCACCAGTCCGCGTCGACTGGCCGCCAGGGTCGAACGTCTTTCCGTCAAACAGGCTGACACCAAAGTGGAACGTCTCGGGCCAGCCGTCAAGGCGGCCTACGATAAAGACGGCAATGCCACACCGGCCGCGTCTGGTTTCGCGCGTTCATGCGGTGTTGATATCAGCGCACTGGAAACCGTTGAAAAAGACGGTGTTGAAAAACTGGTGTTCCGGGCCGACAAAGCCGGCGAAGAAACAACGGCGTTGTTGCCCGGTATCGTGGCCACGTCACTGGCGAAACTGCCAATCCCGCGAAAGATGCGCTGGGGCAGCACACGCGATGAATTCGTTCGTCCGGTTTACTGGTTGGTGATGCTGTTCGGTGACGATGTTATTGATACAGAATTGTTCGGTATAAAAAGTGGCCGGATTACCCATGGCCATCGCTTCCATTGCGGCACTGATATTTCACTGGCATCACCGGCTGAATACGAGTCAAAACTATTGAAGCCGGGTTATGTGATCGCCGACTACGAAGCCCGAAAAAACAAAGTCCGCGAACAGGTTCAGGCGCAGGGTACCGCGCTTAATGCCGAAGTTCGCATCGACGAAGATCTGCTGGAAGAAGTTACCAGCATGGTGGAATGGCCGGTTGCATTGACCGGGCGCTTTGATGATCACTTTCTGTCAGTGCCACCCGAAGCATTGATTTCATCAATGAAGAATCACCAGAAAACCTTCTACGTGCTGGACAAGGACGGCAACATGCTGCCGAACTTTGTTGCTGTCGCCAATCTGGAGAGCAGGGATCCGGCGCAGGTCATTGCCGGTAATGAACGCGTTATTCGCCCCAGACTGGCTGATGCCGCTTTCTTTTTTGAAAGCGATCGCAAGCAGACACTGGCATCGCGCCTGCAGCAGTTGAGTACGATTGTGTTTCAGCAACAGTTGGGCACCGTAGAACAGAAGTCGCGACGGGTCGCGGCACTGGCCGCCAACATTGCCTCTGCGCTATCGATCGATCCGGCGCATTGCGAACGTGCAGCCTTGCTGGGCAAGTGTGATCTGGTCAGCCACATGGTCGCCGAATTCCCGGAACTGCAGGGCATCATGGGACAGTATTACGCGCGCTATGACAATGAGTCAGGCGAGGTGGCCAATGCCATCAACGAACAGTACCAGCCACGTTTTTCCGGCGACGCCGTGCCAGCAAGTGAAACCGGAGCCGTTCTCGCTGTCGCTGAGAAACTGGATACCATTTGTGGTCTGTTTGCCATCGGGCAGCCACCTACCGGCTCCAAAGATCCGTTTGCACTGCGACGTGCAGCGCTGGGTGTGTTGCGCATTCTGGTGGAAAAATCACTGGATCTGGATCTGCACAACGCCATCACTCAGGCGCTGACGGCATACACCGAACAGGGCCTGAGCGTACCGGACGACACTGCCACTCAGGTGTTTGAATTTATGCTCGAGCGCTTCCGTGCCTGGTATACCGGTGACGGCGTCTCGCCCGCCGTGTTCCAGTCGGTTATGGAATTGAAACCCGCCAAACCGCTGGATTTTGCTTTGCGGGTCTCAGCGGTTCAGCAATTCAGTACACTCCCGGAAAGTGCCGCTTTGGCCGCAGCCAACAAACGTGTTTCCAATATTTTGCAAAAACAACCGGACGCTGCGGCAGTCTCGGTAGACAGGTCTCTTCTCAGCGAACCCGCGGAAATTGCATTGGCTGAACGCCTGGCTGTGATGGCGCAGACAGTTGCGCCGATGTTCAAACAGCGAGACTACAATCAGGGACTGGAAGCACTGGCCGGGATGCGCGCAACGGTGGATGCGTTTTTCGACGATGTACTGGTGATGGCAGATGACGAAGCAGTGCGGAACAATCGCCTGGCGTTGCTGCGGGAACTGCGCACACTGTTCCTGCACGTCGCTGACATTTCCTGCTTGCACACGACGTAAACAGCATGACAAAGCTGGTTATTCTGGATCGCGATGGCGTCATCAACGAAGACTCGGACGCCTTCATCAAATCAGTCGACGAATGCATCCCGGTGCCGGGTAGCATCGATGCGATTGCGCGGCTCAGCAAAGCCGGCTACCAGGTCGTAGTGGCGACCAATCAGTCTGGCATCGCGCGCGGACTGTTCGACGAATTTGTACTGGCCCGTATACATCAAAGCATCAATGATCAGGTTGAAGCAGCCGGCGGCATCATTACCGGTTTCTTTTATTGCCCGCATGGCCCCGACGATGGCTGCCGTTGCCGAAAACCGTTGCCAGGCCTTGTTGAAGAAATTGTCCAACAGCTTACCGTCACGGTAAGTAACGCACCTTTCCTGGGAGACAGCCTGCGGGACCTGCAAGCGGCACAAAGTGCCGGGTGTGAACCGGTACTGGTGCTTTCCGGCAAAGGGCAGGCCACGCTGGACGCCGGCCTGCCCTCAGATCTCGCCAACATCCGGATATACCCGGATCTGGCAGCTTTCAGTGACAGCCAATTGGGTGTTGATCAATCATGATTGCCAAAATTCGCGCTATACTTTTTTTCCTCGGTTACGCCGGCCTGACCTTTATTATTTCGGTATCGATCGTGCTGGTATTCTGGATACTGACGCCGCGGCGCCGGTATTATCTTTATGCACTATGGTGCCGTCTGGTGATCGGCTGGTTACGTATCACCAGCAACGTACGCTACGAAATCGAGGGTGCTAACAATCTGACGGGGCAACCCGTGGTGGTGTTCAGCAATCATCAGAGCACCTGGGAAACCATCTTTCTGTATCAGTTGTTCAGTCCCGCCTGCCCGATTCTGAAAAAGGAGTTACTGGATATCCCGTTCTGGGGATGGGCACTGCGGCTGCAACGTCCGATTGCCATTGATCGCAGCAAACCCCGCGAGGCGGGCAAATCCCTGTTGATACAGGGTCGCGAACGCATCAACGAAGGTGTCTCCATTCTGGTGTTCCCCGAAGGCACCCGGGCAGCGCCTGGCAAACTCGGCAAATTCTCCCGCGGCGGCGCGCAGCTGGCTGTCGCCACGGAAACGCCGATTATCCCTGTGTTGCACAATGCCGGCAGCCATTGGCCTGCGGGGACTACCCGCAAGAACCCCGGCACCATCAAACTGATTATAGGCCAGCCTATCAATGTGACCGGAAAGACTTCCAAAGAGGTGAATCAGGAGTTTCTCGACTGGGTCGATTCCCGTCGTCTTGAACTCGGCCTTGAGTACGCCGACGGTCCGGCAGCAACCGCCTAAAGTCGGTTCGCACAGTCGGCAACACCGGGTGTGCGCAGATCTGTGACAACTCCAGCCATGACGTGTCTATATCTGGATACCAGACCTGGCATAAAAAAAAGGGCTCCGAAGAGCCCCTTTTTTATCGATCAGCGACGAACTTAGAAGTCGTAGACCAGACGTGCGTAGATTGAACGACCCATCGGGTCCTGCAACTCACCCAGTACACCCGCCAGTTGCGGCGTACGCTGTGCTTCACGGTCAAACACGTTGCGCGAACCGATACTCAACGCCATTTCGCCATCAAACAGCTCTAGGCCACGGTAAGTGTAGGCGATATCCATGTCGGTCCAGGCCTTGATGCCTGTGTCGACGATATTAGCCGGACGGTAAGTGCCACTGAAAAAGTCTATGTGGCTGAATGTCGGGCCGTCATAGATCATATCATCAACATAGTGCACGATTGATACCACGGAGTGGCTGCCCCTCGACCATCCCAACGTCAGATTGGCTTTCCATTCCGGCAGCGCCGGTGCGGCACCGGTGGCGTCGTTCTGCATGCCAACGCCATCGACGATATCCTCGTCAGCATTGGCTTGGAACAGGAACTCATCCAGGTAGGTTGCCTGCAAACCAATGCGGAAATCACCCCAGTCATTAAAACCGAAGCGGTAGTTCGCCACGATGTCGTAGGCTGTCACCTTCACGCGTTCCGCGTTAACACTACCAGTGTTGTCTACACGCAGAATCGACTGGATGTTGTTCGGATCGCGAATGATGGACGGATCGGAAGCGCCGCTGTTAACCCAGCTTGTCAGCTGTGCAGCCGAAGGTCTGTTGCCAACCGTACCGTCGCCAGCAAAACCAGTCGCGGCCTTGAAATCCTGGAAGTCGGCGTTGACGATTTGCTGGCCGCTGGTGCCAACAATACGATTCGCGAAATCGGTTTCATTCCAGGTGACATGGAAATCGAAGTTATCAAATTCCAGATCGATGCCCAACTGCTTCGATTCTGCCGATTCGTTTTCCAGCGTCGGATTACCGCCGCCACAGGCAACCGTAAAGCCCGAGTGAGGACCAAACGGGTCGGTGATTTCATCCAGACCACATGTCACTGGATTCAGCAATTGCTCCAGGGATGGCGCGATAAACGCTTCGCCACGGGTGGCACGCAGAGTCAGCCAGTCGGTGGCTTGCCACGTCGCACCAATTTTCGGATCGGTGGATTCCTGGCCGGTGCTGAATTCCTCACGGCGCACTGCGGCCTCAATCTCGAGGGAGGGCAGTAGCGGGATCGCCAACTCCAAAAAGTACGCATCCACATCACGGCTACCGCTGGTCACCGCTTCAGTGGACGCAGTACCAATAAAGGTATCGCCACGGATCTCCTGGAGAGAAGGCGTGTTGCGATAGCTGCTGGCGCGGTTCTGGTAGCCAACGGCGGCGCCGATTACGCCACCAGGCAGTTCAAAACCGCCGGGAATGGGGAGTTCACCGTTAAGCACGATGTC
>Ga0115567_10001278_pt1 | contig 25342 bp, 28 predicted proteins | sample COGITO_mtgs_1204_2_FD_88679 | JGI IMG/M metagenome (GOLD analysis project Ga0115567, IMG submission 88679) | Pelagic marine microbial communities from North Sea - COGITO_mtgs_120412 | ecosystem: Environmental > Aquatic > Marine > Epipelagic | place: Germany:Helgoland, sampling site Kabeltonne... | reverse complement strand
TGGGTGGCTGTCGCGTCTTGAATGTCGTCAGTTCCGTCTGTGTGACTGCTGGCATGAGCCGTTGGGGTGCGAGCGTCTGATAGGCGACTGTCTGAGGTATCAATCAGAGTCGCATCGGCAACGATTGCGTTGAGCTCTGCGAGGGTGTCAATGTCTGATGACTGCAATGCTGAGTCTGCCGCTGATCCTTGCGCAGCCGTGGCAAATGAGGTAGCCTCTTGCCCATCCAACAAATCAGCGTCTAGCAGGGTACCCGTACCGTCAACAGTGAGAAGCGCGGCGAGTATTTCAGCTGCGGTTTGATCTGCTGTCGCGCCAGCTTCGATCCCGTCGAGCTTGGTGTGGTCAGCGTCTGTATAAGCGTTGGTATCAGCCTCGCCTTCATATGACGCTTTGATTTCAGCACCGGTTTGATCCGCGGTCGCTCCGATTTCAACTCCTATTAAGTTGAGAACCTGAGCCGCTGTCAACTCTTCTGCGTTACCGGTTCCCGATGCCACACGTCCCAAGATTCTAGCGGTATCTAGGTTTTGAATCTTCGCAAGAGTGACAGCGTCATTAGTGATCTGACTGGTCGTGACGAAACCGATTAAGTCACTGAAACTTCCAGACAGCGCGACAGTTGAAAGTTCACCTGTATCAAGAGTCGTCTTTACCCAGACTGCATTATTAGTCGAGGCATCAACACAACGATATGCCTCGTCATTATTAGTATCAACCCACAAACTTCCTACAGAGAAAGTTCCAGATCCACTACTATTTGACGCGTCATCAGATGCTGTAGGATTTGTCGTTCCGTTGAGTTTATTGTCTCCAGTAATAAGTTTAGATACCTTTGACTTTTCAGCGTCTGTATAAGCGTTGGTATCAGCCTCGCCTTCATATGACGCTTTGATTTCAGCACCGGTTTGATCCGCTGTCGCGCCAGCTTCGATCCCGTCAAGCTTCGTGATTTGCGCAGCCGTCGCGAGACCTTTCTGGGTGGCTGTTGCGTCTTGAATGTCGTCGGTGCCGTCCGTGTGGTCGCTGGCATGAGCCGTTGGGGTGCGAGCGTCTGATAGGCGACTGTCTGAGGTATCAATCAGAGTCGCATTGGTTACAATGGTGTTCAGCTTGGCGAGGGTGTCAATGTCTGATGACTGCAGAGCAAGAGCCGTGATGGCTTGCTTGATGCGTAGGGCACTCACACGCTGAATTGTTCCACTCGTTCCAGCTTCGGCGGTAGCCTGAGACATTTCGGCTGTATTGTAATACTCATTGAGATTAACCCACTCAGCCTCATCCTCTATTGTCGACGTACAGAGATAGAGATCCTTGCTCATCGTCGAGTACCATAGGTGCCCGATTGAGTACCCTTCTGTGGAATCTTGTGCAGTTGTCGGAGTGCCAGGTGCGCTGTAGAAATCAAGGACCGGACTCGAAAAACGAAATCTGGTCCAAATGGCCGCTGTCGCAGTGTTGTCAACACAAATAAAGGCGGAGTCATTCGTAGTATTGACCCACACACTACCAATATCATACCCGTCATCTGATGCGGCGGGGTTTGTAGTGGTTGAGTTCTTACGAGGGTATCTAACGTCACCGCGTGCGTCGTTGTGGTACTGAGTGTGATCATCATCAGCAAGCCCAGTAAGAGCACCATGGTCAGTAACTCCTCCAGTAGCACTCGCTGTGATGCTAGTCCAGATAGCCGCTGTCGCAGTGTTATTTACACAGATAAAAGACTCGTCTGTTTGGTTGTTTGTCCATATAGTACCAATACCGTAAGTAGGATAGTCGTCGTCAGCGTCAGGACTCCTAGAGGCTACTATTTTGCGAGGGTATCTAACGTCACCGCGTGCATCGGTGTGGTACTGAGTGTGGTCATCATCAGTAAGACCTTCAAAAGAGCCATGGTCCCAGAGTTCCATCCACTCAGCAGCTCCCGCAGCCTTATAGACACATATGTAAGGCCTTTTGAAGGCTCCCTCAATCCAGAGGGTGCCTACTTCATATGTGTCATCGTTTTCGTCAGGCGGGAGTGTGGCGTGGACCACTCTCCTGGCATACCGGGCGTCACCGCGAGCATCGTTGTGGTACTGAGTGTGGTCATCATCAGCAAGCCCTTCAAAAGAGCCGTGGTCCCAGAGTTTCAGCCACTCAGCAGCTCCCGCAGCCTTATACACACATATGAAAGGCCTTTTAGCGTCTCCCTCAATCCAGAGGGTGCCTACTTCATACGTGTCATCGTTTTCGTCAGGCGGGAGTGTGGCATGGACCACTCTCCTGGGGTACCGGGCGTCACCGCGAGCATCGTTGTGGTACTGAGTGTGGTCATCATCAGCAAGCCCAGTAAGACTGCCGTGATCAGTGGTGCCAGCTGAATCAACAGCAGCCCAAATAGCAGCCCCATCTGTACTATCCTGACAAACCCAGGAATCATCTGATGTTGTGTTCGTCCATATGTCGTTGACTGAGTACCCAGCCGAAGAATCATCAGAGACACCTGGGTCTGATATCTTCGACCAACCTTTAATTCTTCTATCTGGTTCAGTATCAATAACGATACGAGCTAGACCGAAAGGATCAGTTGAGGGTGTGAAGTCAGTTGAATAGACTGATACTCCAGAAACTACTCTGACCGCATCAATGAAACCATTAACCTTATGATCAAAGGTACTGTCTTCACCCTTTTCTAGACCGATAACAATCGGAACCGATGTCGGTGAGTTCACTACCCCAGATATGGTGTGTGTCGTTCCATTCGCTGTGCCGTTTAGCCAGCATTTGAGATCAGATCCATTTCTATTGACTGCAATGTGGTACCAGGTGTCGATGACAATAGAAACTGACCAATCCCAGGTTGTGACTGTGGTACCATCAGAAGTTTTCAATCGTATGGTAGTCGCGTTGATTACCTGGAGCTCAAACGCTTTTGATAAGGCGTTAGAGTCCTGATTGTCATAGTGTGCAATGAGTGTGTGAGTAGTCGCTGTGATTGACGACGGTCTGAACGCGACTTCAATCATGAAGTCATTCGATCCAAAATCCCAGATGCTCTTGTAGGGAATCCTAAAATACCTCGGGGTCGTACCATCGAACTGATAGCTTCCTCCTCGAACGTACTCTTGTGACTCCGAGCATACGGTAGCGAAGCGTTCAATGAAGTTCGCGTTGAGGCTTGTATCAACAGGACGACATTCTGGATTGATGTAGGCTACGTTCACAGCCAGCACGGTGTTTGAGTCTACAGCCGCAGACACTGCTCGAGTGACCAAAGTCTTGTCGTCATCTGCCGTATCAATGATGTTGATTTGAGACCCTGACCTGACTAACTCAGGAGAAAGAGATGTAGATTCAGGAGACGGTCGATGGTTCTTTTGATCGAAAGAATCACTACCAATCCCTCTCGGGTCATACGTAGATGTAGACATGTTCCCACCGCCGCCTGAAGCGGAAACCCATGATGTTCCTGACCACGTGACTGTGACAGTCTCGTCTTCAACGTACGCTTGGGTACCCTTCAGTGGGTTAATGAAATTCCATTTTGAGTTCAGCCAGTAGGCAATCTGGTTTTCTCGACCAACCCAGTCTCCTGTGGCTGTCGATTTTGGAATGTACATATCACCAACACTCGGCCCCCCAGGAGGCGACGTCAAGTCACGGTCGATGATGCTCGAATGTAAAAGAATATCAAGTTGGCGAAGGTCATCGTTAACGACTTTTTCACCGCCAGTCTGTCCTTCTTGAATAAATGTAAGGCCGTGTCTCGCCGTCGTGTCACTCATAATAGCAGCTGAGTCCTTCTACCCGTAATATTTAATGGAACATAAATCTCATACACCCGAATTACAAACGAAGAAGACTTTGGTCCGCCCCAGTCTGCTGCCTGCATCGCCGCGGTATATGTGAAAATTGTTGATGGATGTGAGCTCACAGTTCGCTTGATGCTCCCAGAAACGGCTAAAATCACTATTTTATACCTTTCTTCACTGTCTATTTTCGGGCTGGCTCCGACGAAATGCCTGAAATTGTAACGAGTTCTCCGATTCCATGAGAAAACCCAGTCAGTACCATCCCATTCACCTACAAGATTAGCGACTGCGTAGGGAATAAAGGCGACTCCTGTGTGATTGTATGTCGTTCTAACATAATCAGAAGGATCGGCACCTACGGCTAGGGCGTCATAATTGTAAGACGATCCTAAATACTGTGACTCTACCGGGACAAGTGTTGCTGAGGCTAGTAAGATAAATCGCTCATTGACAGTGTGGCTATCAATAGACCACTCAGTACCGCGAAGACCTCGCAAGAGATCAGTCAAGATGTACTGATACCCAGACACAAGTGTTGCTGTGACAAACCCTATTACCTCGTCACCAACCATAACTATATTTTCACCATTCAAAACCTTGATCCTAGTACTTGATACCAGGATACCATCTTTCAAGTCAACAGTGATTGAATTTGTCTCATCCCAGAAATGAGGTGAAACTCCACCTCCTAGAGCTGCGGGTACGTCTCCGACAGTAGCAGATGCCTCGATATCTTGAGAGCCTTCTCTGAAAACGGGACTTTTCAAAGTAGCTCCAGGCCAGCTATCAGATATCGGGTCAGTGTAATAGCCTGCGTGGGCGAAAGCTATTGAGGCTTGGTTATCAACTAAAGCCGGAGCGTCAAAGAAATATCCACCGATGGTGATGACACTTGGCGGAGCGTTGATCTCTACTGGTGATTCTTCTGTGAGGGGGCTTAAATCAACGAACGGGAGCTCATCTGGTATTGTTTCTGATTGAACATACCCTGAGACCTCAGCCAGCCTATTTGCCCCTCTTGAAATTTCTAAAACTCTAATGAAGAACTCGTCTTCACCAGTCAAGGCTATGACATCGCCTTCTTGTAGACGAATACTAGATGGGGGGAGCTTGAGCTTCGTTACCATACGCCTTTCGACCCAAGCCGACCATAACTTTCTATTGGCTATTTTTCTCGCTGTGTTAGAGTCAAGGGTCAATGGTGACTCTATTCGAACTACTCTTCTCAGGTCAAAATCAGCTTTCTGGACTCGCTGAGAGCCAAGTTGATGCTCACGGTTAGGGTCAACGTAGGTCATGTTGACTTCTGAAGGAAGGTCGAGTGTGTCTTCAACCTCAATTTCAAAAAGAGGGTCTTGAGAGAGATTTGAGTCTGTAGATCTCGCCCACTCTGTTGAGACTTCAATAACTTGAGCGGGGTACTTCTTCCCAATAGCTAGAGTCTCACCTTCTTGAATCTGAAGGTTATACGCGTCTAAGATTGTCTCAAGAACAGCGCCAAAAGACTCAAGATCACCAATTCTTAGACCCCCAAAAGGACCAAGGTCTTCTTCAATGGTAAAATCAGATGAAGAAATACCAGAGTCTGTGAGAACCTCATCGAGAACACCTGAAATCGATTTTGACTTTCCCGAAAGTGCGAATGAGAACGTAGGACTTGTTGAGCCGAACTCGTTTAACCCGAACCTTTCGAAGACTACATAAGTGAAACCTGTATAGGCTGGAGTACGGTTGACTCCTAGAAATGACTCGATTAAAGGATCAGGGTTGATTTGAGATGAGTTGTAGACTCGAATATCTTGGAAGTAGTCAGTCGCAGACACAGCATTAGAGTCCCATATAGCTCTACCGTTTGCCCAAATTTTTTCAATCGTATGCTGACCATATCCAACGCAAACGGCGATGTGAGAAAAATAAACGAACTCCTTCGTTGAAGAAGTGGTTCGGTTTTTCCCAGTACCAATAGAAGTAGTGTGGATAGTCGTCTCTTCAATAATAGGACTGATCCAAATAACCTCACCTGATAGCCGAGTAGAGGTACCATACGCCTTTGGTATCGGGGCTCCTTCAGAGGCGGTCTGAATTGTGAATTCAGCGGTACGTCTCCCAGTAAAAGTCTGAGGTTCGGGAGGAAATAAAAATGGGATGACATACTTTGAATCTAGATACGATCCGGCAGTAGCGGCAACCCCCAACGCTACATTAGAGGCAAAAGCTGATACTCCCGCGCTGGCGGCAATTGAGCTGGTAGCGGCAGTAAGAAGTACGGTAGCCATTAGACTATCTCTGGAAATTGAAAGACGGCCATAAGACGACGTCCCCAGAACTCGCCAATTGAGTTCTCGCAGACCCTCCCAACTGAAGAGTTCGTGTGGATCATCCCTTCAGGTGACGCGATCCCGATGTGCCTCGCGATGTCGATTTTATTAAGCCAAAACACGAGGACGTCACCGGATCTGTAGCTAAGACCTGGTTTTAGCCAAAGCCCATTAGACAGTCTTTTAATGATATCTTCTCCGGAAGGGTTCATCTCGTAGTCAAGATCATCACCATACTGCACTTTGAGGTCATTTGCAACCCTTTCTACCAGTCCTCCGCAGTCTACCCCGTTTGAGGTTCTACCACCCCAGACAAATTGAGTACCAATATAGCTTCTCGCTGAGGCGACTACACGACCTCTAGATATATGCACGCTAGGTCTCTTCTATTTTGGTATACCTGTTGAAGAACAAGAAAATCACTGTATAGCTCGTCCTTTATCTAAGAGCCATAGTACTCGGCTTTTCTTTGAACAGCCACGTATCATTGTGACATCCTGCGCATTTGATCTTGGAGATCTTTTATGTCCTTCGATAGACTTTCTATCGCATCACCCAACCCTGCGCATTGAGCAGTATAATTGATCATGCTATCGCGCAGTGATCGCATGACCGTGATGCTCTCCTCTTGGACAGCATGGCACTGCTTTATGCGTTGCTCCGCTACCAAGTCGCCTCGCCGCGTCTGCATCTCCATATAGGTCAGAAATCCGAACACGAGTATAATATTAGCGGCCCATAAAGGGACATTGTTTTTGTTGAGTGCCTCTAAAGTCATTTTTCGATCTCTTTGTCTGGGTTTTTCATCGGGTTGCTGGTACTTTAGAGACACGGTCAGAACCAGGAATGCTGATAAATCCTCCGTATCTCTTTTGATTGGAAAAAATTGTTCTGCATGTCTCAAAAGTGTGGTCACACCCTTTGACTGCGAAGAGGTAATCACCCGGAGTGGGAGCTACTGGGAGTTCATGGAAAAGAGTAATAGATTGAGCCTTGTGTATGGCTATTTCTACACTCAATCTAGCATTACTTCCTGAGATAAAATGACATTTCCCGTAAGTGTACCCAGAATGATTATCAGTGTGGTCATTAACCAAGGTGAACTTACTTCTTGATTCTACTGACTCGACTTCAAGCCTCGCTGATACATGTCTAGCAATGTTGACACCACATTCAGGACTTCCGAACTTCCATTGACAAGTTCGACCAAAAACACCTGTGACGGGGTTTCTAAGGTTTCTCGTCAAACCCTCAAGCTCGACCTCCCAGTTTGAGTCAGTCCATCGAACACGCCTAATGGTGTATGATTGAGTTCTTAATGGTCCAACCCAAGGGTAGGTGTGGTCAACAGTCATTTCAAGTACTTGGCCGCCATCATACTTTCCAGCCTTCAAATCAGACGAGGTCACTGCCTCAGCAGACAGTACTCCGATCAGGTCTTTGTTCGTTTCACCTAAGCCTTTTGCGTATTCGGTAGCGGTTTCGTCAAAGCCGCCGACGGGTGTGTAGTCTTCGACTCCGATTGTGACTATGGTGTCATGAGTCGTGAAACGTAGTATCACCCCGTCACACCGGATGAGCTTCCAGCAGGTACAAAACCTATGAACAGCACCTGGTATGAGCGCCAGTCGCGCATCGTTCATTGGTATCATATGATAGCTCCAATGCGAGTTCCGGTAAGTACCCAGGTGATGTTAGAGTTACCTTCAACAGAACTACCTCCTAAACCTCCGACGCCTGCAGAGCCGTAACCAGAGGTCCCGTTTGAACCCGCTTGCCCCAGGTCACCACCATCACCACCAATTTCCTTGACATCATAACCGTAGGCACCTGTAAAAGAAAGTCCTCCTAGCCCACCATCAGATGAGTCACCATCGAACCCGTTACCAGTTTCAAGCTGATTTCCGGACTTATCGACAATATGATAGAAATGACTACCAGTACCATAGTCCTGTGGCTGCATCTGTATGGCTGTAGCCCAGTCAGCAACCAGAGCCAGAGCTTCTGTACGGTATAATTCGAAGACAGGGTACTTTTCATCTGTTGATGTGCCGGGTACGTCCCAAGTGTCACCGGAGTTCATAGCCCAGTAAATTTCTTGTTGATTGAGCCCAGAAGGAAGAATACCTGTGCTGAATAAACGTACAGGAGTAGGTGTCGGGAAAGGGCGGGTCCCTCTCTTTATCCTGATGTACAGATATGGGTTTACCGTGACTTGGAAGATAGGAGCTCTTCTAAAACTACCGACAGTCGTCTTCAAAGAAAGCCCTACCCCAAGTCCAGTACCACCTTTTCCTGCCGCTGAACCAGCACCACCACCGCCCCCACCGCCAGTACCATCTTCATTTGAACCTGCACCACCACCACCTCCGCCGCCTCCAGCTATGAGACCATAGTTCGTCACAGACACAGCCTTTTCGACCTTCAAAGCTGTGCCTCCGTCCTCGCCGTCTTGCCCCACAGCTGAACCTACAGCTCCTGACCCTCCTGCACCTCCTTTTCCTAAAATAAAGCCCCTGTTGATAATAGACAAAGTACCTACGGTCCCACTCGGAATATGAATAGCGCCATCAACTTCGAGCAATGTTGGTGCTCCGTGGGTATCATATTTCGTTCGCCTAAGTGCCCCAACAGTAGCCCCCTCACCGATCTCAATCGAAATAGTATTAGGGTACAGATCTAACCTGTCACAGCACTCTTTAGGGTTGATATGGCCACAATCTTCTACGGTGTCTGTGTGAATATAAGTGAGGTCGCTGCCATCACTCGGTGTCATGATACCACTCACACGACCTTTTTCAAGCCAGGTGACATGCTCGCTGCCTAGCACTACATGACCAGGAGCTCCGCCTAAACCTTCTTCTGATCGACTTGCAGTGTAGACCCAAGCAGGCTCTCCCTGAGAACCTAATCGACCACCGTTTCCTCCCCAATTCTTTTCAAGAGGGTCAGCTTCACCACCAGAGCCTGGCGTTATACCAACGCCAGGACTTCCAGTTGAAGAATTCCCGTACCCCCCTACTCCGGGAAGAAACCCTGCACCACCACCACCGCCACCGATAAAATCGTCGTCATAAACTGAGGCTCCGCCCCCGCCGCCACCTCCCGCGAGGAGCCCAGTGTTTTTAATGGCAGTCGGGACCGTCAATTTCAGACAAGGACCACCATTCTTGCCGTCACTGCTCGCTAACTTACCGCCCTCACCACCAGCCCCGATGATTGATCCTTTATTCACAAGTATGACTGATGAACCAGCTGGTAGGTTTCCAGTACTGCAGGCAGGGCTAGAAGTGGTTTCCCCGAATAGAACTGAACCCTCTTCTATGGTAACCGTCAGTTCTACTGGAAAACTCTGGTCGTATCCCGTTCTTGATGCCAGCTCGTTTGCGAGGTTTACATTACACCAGGTTCTTTTGAAACTCAATGACATCTTAGTTGCAGCCGGAGTACTTCCTGAAGAAGAGCTGAACGAGTCGAGTGGAGAAAGTAACCACTCTCCTCCAGCCAAAGTCAAAACACCACACTCATTAGAATTAAGAGTGACCCCTCCAAATGAATACTTCCCAAATAGATGCGCGTACCAGCCTTCATTGAACGCCCCCTTGTAAGTAGGAGTAGTGACTACCTCGGTAGAGTTCCGGTAGCATCTGGTTTCAGGAGTTATCACATTAGAATCTACCTTGAAACCACCGTAGTATTCTCTTTTTGAAATCACCCTACCACTACCCACGAGTATGAATCTGAGGATATCTCTAAAAATACTGAAGCAGCCTTCCCTGGAGCTAGTGACTTCATTTCTTCAGTACCACTTTTGATGACCAGTGAAGACACACTGCCTCCGTTTTGGATTACCCAGTACGGGCCTCCTCCCGGCCAGAGCCTAACGTCTGGAATTGGTAAGATGACATTTTTATTCGAAAGCCCCGGATCTAGCTTTTGGAGTTTTCCTGATGTCTCTGAGAGTGTGGTGTCAGCTTCTAAAAAAAGAGTCCCTGAAGTTGACCCCCCAAAGTACTGTGAATCTGAGAGGGGTGTAGGACTGACCACCTCAATGATCTCTATAGTAGTGCTTCCTGATCCGATACTGTCAAGTGATATCATGAGAGTTTCGTCAGCTGAATCGAATCTGGCGTGAACATCGAATTCAAATCCAGCGGTAACCTGTACAGAATCCGTTGGAGCTACCGAGAACGTAACGATACCCGTAGTGTAGTCACAAACCCAACCAGACACCTGGGCTGCACCGTCAAACGCTATGACAAGCGTTCCATTGACAGGTTTTGATATAGTCCGTGTCCTAGTAGAACCTCCGTTTATATACTTCTTTACGAGCTGAAATGCAGTTGTCTCTCCATCACCAACACCAATCAAGACATCTTCATATGTAATTTGAGTGCCCCCCATACTCTCTGAGAGACCTGAGGCTGTACTTTTGAAGTCTCCCCAGTCTTTGAATCTAAATGAGTGCGCAGAACCTTGTCTAGCCATAAAAAAGGTTTTGACCTCGCTCAGATCTTCGTGCTTTCGTATACCGTAAGAAACATCGTACTTATGTCTTGGCTGAGACCAAAGAGGGGTGATCTCTTCGTGCCCAGAGTTAGTAGATATGATTTGATTGCTGAAGCCTGGTCCACCGACACTCCCATATGAGATATTTGGTGGGAACCGCGTATCATGAAAAGACATACTAACCTCCGAAAGCTTTCATAATCTGCCTTCTAGACTTTCTAAAGCCATCGGGATTTGGTGTGTTCACAACCATGTTAACGTTCGTTCCTGGTCTCGACCTACCTTGGGGTAGTAAAGGCATACCAGGAGCCGTCGACGCCGTATTAGCCTGAGGCAAGAGTCCGTTGACAAACGATGAGACCCCACCGGAGATGAAATCTCTGGTGTACTCTCTAAGAATTTGCCGTGATACATCTTGAACGAGAGAGGCTAAGGCCTCTTTGACACTACCCGCCCCTACCACAATATTTTCAAACGCTGTGGCGAATGAGTCTCCAATATCATCGGCGAGCGTCCGTGTATTTTTGAGCTCTTCATTGAGTTCAACGATTCTTTCCGGGGGAGGTAGTGCCGCCGTTGACTCAATTCCCACTACAGTGTCAGGAAGCCTTGGCGTATTCTTGACAGCTGTCGCAGCCAACCTAGCTCTGACCGCGTCCATGAAATCGCCGACATCGAACAATGAAGTCTCTATAGGGCCGGGGTTACGCTCTGGTCTTGTGGCGTTAAAACCTGAAATGCCTGCAATGCCTGTCATCCCCAACTGCGCCCACTCACCAATGGCTGTGATCATCGATTTGAGGTCGTTCCACATCTTGCCGATTGTGTCGTCCCACAGTTTCCCGACCCATCCCGCAAACTTCTTGAGCAGCTCCATTACTATGGTTACGGCCTCACCCACTCTGTGTATCAATTCGTTAGCTATCTCTCTAATGAGGTCTAGCTGTGTGTGACTAGATTCTTCAAGATCATAAGATGTTTCACGCAAGTGTTCTAGAGCGCCAGCGACCTGGTTGTACCACGGAATCAGTAGTCTGACAGCCTTTACTATCAACTCAGCAGTCCGCGCGTACTTGCCTCCGGCTTCGTCCATATCAGTCATGTTTCTAACGACTGCGGTAGTGAGGTCAATTAACTCTCTAATGGCTATCTTAGGACCATTGTCCATCATCTGAAGGTAGGCTTCTTCAACTGCTGATTTGAGAGTTCTGAATGAACCATCAAGAGTGTCGATTTTTTCTTTCGCTAAATCTGCAGCGGAACCAGCGGCCGCCTCGTTTTTCTTTATTAGCCTTTCTACTTCATTAAGGTTATTCAAAATCTGAATAGCTGCGGAAGAAGCTTCCCGTCCAAACAGGATAGCTAGATCTTGTTCATTAAAACCTAGGCTTCTCATCTCTTTGAAAATATCAACCATCGAGTCAGAAGTAATGTCGATCACTTCAAAGAACTCAGCGAAAGCTTTCTTGGCTCGAGCCGAGGGATCAACAAGTGACAGAAGCATCTGCCTAGTCGCAGTGCCCGCCATTGTCGCCTGAATACCTGCATTACCCATCACACCTATCATCGCAGCGATTTCTTCGATGTTTTTGTTCATGGCTCCTGCGATAGATCCTCCGAATTTCATCGACTGACCGAGCTGCAAAATTGAGGTGTTCGCATTATTGCTGGTCGTCACTAAGACGTCAGCAACTCTTCTTGTCTGGTCAGCAGCAAGACCGAACTGTGACACAATATTTGAAGCCAGGTCAGCAGACTTAGCCAGGTCCAAACCTCCGGCAGCGGCGAGATCTAGAGTAGCAGGTAGGGCAGAAATAGAATCATTCACACTAAACCCCGCTCTAGCTAGAAATATCAGTGCATCTGAAGTCTGTGTGGCTGTAAAAACGGTTCTCGCTCCTGCGAGTCTAGCTGTTGATTCAAGCCTTTCCATCTCATCAGATGTAGCTCGCAAAACACCCTTGAGGGTTGCTTGACTTAACTCAAAATCAGCACTCACTCTCACAGCCGTTCTCAAAGCGGCACCGACTCCGCCTATTGCGACTGAAAGTGCTAAGTATCTCTGCATCGTTGAGAATGCAGCACCAGACGAAGCTTTCTTAGTAGCGTCTCCAGCTCTTTTACCAGCTGCGGCGACATCGTGACTAGCACGTTTAATTCGGTCTGTCGCTTTAGAAAATACCTTAGCTCCCTCAGTAGCGCCCCGAGCGTCTATCGCTACTGAGAGTATCTTTGGAACTGCCATTTTGACTTTTATCTCTACAAAGGTTTACCCACACCGTGTCTATCGCTGACACTGCTATTACGAGCGGTTTCCAGAGACACTTAGGTGTGATGTTAACAAGAAGGTATGAGTGTATCTCTCTATAGGTTATTTGACTAATTCCGAAACCGATTTCTCGAGTTTTTGATAAATCTTGCCATACATCGAGAGCATATCTCTCCCAACTATCTAGCTGTGGTTCTTTGGATAGTAAGGTCGTCTCTCCGAACTCAGACTCAATGACTTTGAGGTCTGCGGCTCGTTCTGATATTGATACCCACCACGCTACCCAGTCTAGAAGTTTCCCAAGTCGGAATCACCTTCAGCGATTGATCTTGAGATCTGAATCACATCTTTGTAGAAACGATGAGCCTCCTTAAAAAGCTTGAGTGCCTGTTCTGGTGAGTACTGGATTTCTTGGTCGTCATCATCAATAAGACCTCTCCAATCAATGAGGACTGTATTAGCAGCCGCCTCTTTCCCAACTTCTTCTTCATCGAGGCTCTTTGTCACCCTACGGATCTTGAACTGTCGGTTGACGTAGGCATCAAACTCTTTTGAACCAATAGGACGAATTTTAAGTTCGAGACCATCATCACCGTAAGGGACCCAAACTTCTACTTCAGTCTTATCGGATTCTTTTACCAATTGTGAAAATTTCATATGACTCTCTCTCGTTAGGTTGTGATTCGAACTAGACGTGCAACTATACCTTCAGTGGGATCTAACGAAGCGGTCCAGTCAAGATCCTCAACAATATCAGTAGACGGTCCAGAGTTTTCATTGGCACCGGCAGTGTACTTCACTTGAGGCAGGTCGAAAATATACCTATTGCCCTCTCGATCTTTCATCATCAATATTAGAGAAGAGTCCGTGTCATTCAGAAACTTGGTTCTCAGTGGAGCTGACTTAAAATACGCTCGTATCTTTCCTGTGATCGAAAGTTTTCCTTCGCCAATTCCTTGAGGACCGAGTTCACCGAGCTCTGGCTGGGCTCGCAAATCATCACTGATGTTAATTGAAAAGAATGTACCCTTAAAAGAATTGGTGGTGCCAGCTACCGGAGTCCCTTCAATGATAGCCTCAATATTAGAGGTGGTGTCAAAGATACGAGTAGTAGTGGCTGGTGTTACACTATGCCCTGTCCCTGACATTTCTTCGACCTTCCCCATCAGAGACAAATTGCCTGTGACTTTTCCCGCTGTCGGGACTTCGAGTGTGAACCCAGAGATTTTCTGACCCAAGAGTCTGATGTACGTCGCACTCAAGTCAGTATAGTTTTTCTCTAATGAGAATGATCGAGTAGTACTACCATTGACAAGATTAGAAGCCTTAGTGATCACTCCATTATCTGAAGCGGAAGCAGCTTGTGTCCCATCAATCAGAGCGATTTTTCCAGCGACCACTACCTGATCATCGTCGATACGATCTATGACGCGGAAAGGAGTTCCATTCATAGAGACAAGACCACCTGTCAGTCCAGAGAAGACAAGCCAGTCTCCTATTGCGATAGCACTGTTCAGAAACTTTCCAGTGGCTTCTACAGTACCTGCGGACGAATTGAAGTCAATCTGCAGGTTTTCTGTTGAGGCTACGATTTCAACCGCGGCAGACCAAGTCCCACCCATGAGGGCTTCAATAAATGGGTCATAGGTACCGTACGACAGCTCAAACCCCAAGTCTCCGTTACAATGAGCGTCTACGCGAATTGTGTCTACGTTCGCACGATCCTCACGGATTTCATCTGATTCGACATAGTCCGCCTTCTGGTTGAGGTTTTCGCTGATGAACCTGAGTTTCTTATAGTCACCACCTGGTTCTACCCCAAAGGTCAACTCTTCTTTGTAGGCTATCGCAAGTTTATTTGATGCTGACATATCTTTTCCTCTACTCTGTGGTTATTGAAATATAATACATGGTTTTCGATAGAAAGCTATATCTAATCTCATAATGGTGTGCCCAACGGGTCAGAGCTACTATAGATCTCGTTAATCTGTTCGTGATCGAGTACGCTTCCAGAAAAGAATCCTATGTCATCAAGAGACCCGATCTTGAAGTAGTACCCAGGGACGCCACCAAAGTTCAACGTGTCATTTGCCACAGGAGCGGGAGACGCAACTGCTGTGTGCCTCAACACCCCATCTAGATAAAAACGTTTCTTCGCACCGTCATAGGTGATAGCAACGTGACGCCAAGTTTCATCAAACAAATCACCGGTTACCTCACTAGGCAAAGGAAAAGAGTCGTCGTGGTAACAAACATCACCTGAGTAGAAATCTTTGTTGGTATTGAAGATAAAATGCGGGACAGGGTCTGAAAGATTATTGATGTCACCCCTCCAGATGACCTTGGCGGATTGCTCACCAATGTATATCGGACCCCTGGCGTTTATCCAGAAAACCACACTGTATGCGTTGGGGTCAAGGGTTGGCGCAGGCACTGATAAAACTGCCGCATTGTCAAATACAAAAGCCCCGTCATGTTTGCCTGCCCCTGAGTAGGTTTCACCATACCAACTGTATTCTGAGTTTTCGTAGATGTTATCGAATGGTAGGTAAAGTGATGGGAGAGGTACGGGGTTAACGTAACCAAAGTCAAGATCGAACGGGCATATCACATCATGGCGGTACTTCGACCCCTCTACTCCGACTTCTTCTACGGTGGTCGAATAAAAAGTAGCTTCACCGACATCAACACTATCGAAAGTCCGACAAATCATATCACAGATTCTACTCATCATGTAGTCTCCAGTACCAACGGGTACCATGACCTGGAATCGTAATTGTCCTGGAATCCTGTTCTGTGTCGGACTCTCGTTCCCGACCTCAACCTTTCTTGAAGTCCCCTCAAGAATGTAAACTTTCAACACCACGTCACGATTCTCATTCACAGGAGCATTAGGGTACCTAATCTCATAGCTAAGGTTGCCGACTACGCCCGAGACCTTTTGGTCGAGAACTGAGTGTATTCGACTTCTGATGCTCTGTCTAAATAATTCTCGTATTTTATAGCTCATTCACGAAACCTTCAACCTCTTGAAGAGACAATGAAAGCATACCTCGAGGGGCTTGCCTTGATTTCCCGTTCTCAAGCTCAAGAATGTAAGGCACCGAGTTGAATATAAACACTGTCTCGATTCGATCAGCACGAACGATGACTTCTGAAGCTTTAGAAAAAGCAGCTCCTGGATTTGTGCTCATGTGTCCTCCGTCAGCCACTGGAGCCTCGTTGACAGTGGCTCTCCAGTTACTTTGAGCTCGACCAGTGTCGACGGGCGTCTTGCTCATCACACGCCTGAGAATTTCAAGTGATAACTTCTTGACGAAGTCAAGAAAGCTGTCTTCGTATTTTTCGCGCCACTTATCAAGACTGAGGTTAAACTGCATCACATTCAAGTTGACACCTCAATTATGTTCAGCGCGACTCCAGCACCTGTGTCTACTGTCTTGACAGAACCTACAGTGTACTCTTGTGATTGAATTTGAGCGGTTACGCCTCTATGGAGAGAGAATGAGACTTCAGGGCACAGTATCACCAACTCAGTGTTGAAAACCAAGTCTGGAAATGAGGTTTTCGCGTCTAAAGGAGGCGAAGTGCTCACCACGTGAGTAGTAGGGGTCCCAGTGTACGCCCCAGCGATCGGACTATACGTTTGAGCCGGAATTGTGAAAGTAGTGCTCACTTCGAGGATACCAAGAACTTCTTTGATGACGTCTGGTAAGAAATCTAAGAGTGGCATCAATCACACCGTTTCTATGCTTTTGGTAGTCTCATTGAGAATAGTGCTTGTCGTACAACCACTATCTATAGACATTATAGCCATAGTATCGAGGCCAGCCTTTATATTCTACGACTCTTTTAGAAACGTTGGCGATTCGACCTCCAGAGCGTTCTACTGATACTATCAAGTCACCAACGTGCTTAAGAGTGTCTACCACCTGTCGAGGAATGATGTCTGGTTGGAAATCTCTGTCAACACCCATCGTAATCGGTCCGACTTTTATATCAGACAACCCTTTCTCAGTAAGGGACGAGCGAGAAGTAGTGTCGGTCTTAATAAGTACAAGAGCAAGCTCAGAAGCAGCAATCTGTACTGGAGGTGGTATTTCGGTTGAAAGGTACGCTCTTCCTTCAACGTCAGTGGTCCCTATTCGAGGCCACCTTAACTTCTGGACGTTGTTGACGACACTTCCATCAAACTCAAACTTTTCTTCAATCAATCGTGTCGCCCAGATCAGCGAGGCAGATTGATTATCGGGATCAGCTCCAGTCCAATCAGATGTGTGGAGCCTCTGAGAAAGAAGAGCGGTAGCCGCTGCGACCGTCAAATACGCGTTCGCAGCGACCCCACCAACTGTAGCATCAAGAGACACTCACTTCACTCAGTGAATTCACGTTTTTTCAAACGAGAACGGGGAGCACTAGAGTTTTTAGCACCACTCACCATCTTAGCTGGTTTTTCAAGATGGGCGTGGACTGATTCATCGAAATCAGACTCGTTGATGACACACACTCTTCCGTCACTTTTGCGAGTGACTCTGATGGTCTCCATTTGATATCTCCTTTTAGGTTAGGTGGTTTGCCCTAGCCTAGCAGACGAGCACCGAGAGCTGGACGAACCGTCTTCGTTCCCCAGAGCATGTCATATGAGAAGACAGTCTGTTTATGCTGACGAGTAACTTCAAGACGAAGTGTGAGCCGAGACACCGGGTCTGTAGCTTCACGAATGATCGAACCAGGCAAGGTGAGTTGCTGGAGTGGGCGAGAGGCGAAAGCAATCGCATCACGATGGAACGCGAGGTTTACCACATGAGTACCCACCACGGTGATCGCAGCATTGTCTGCAGGCGCAGCCTGCAACCCAGGAGCGAACGTGATACCAGGTGTGGTAGTTACGTTCGAGTTTTCTGCTGTCACGACATAGTACTGAGGATCACCTGCAATGGTGAATAGATCACCAAGGACAAGAGTACCAGTCCCACCATCTTGATTGAGAGTAGTAGCCCCAACCGCAGGAGTACCGTTGACAAGCATACTTGCGGCAGTACCAGCAGTGTGTGTCGGGGTATTCTGGTTCATCCACCACTCAAATCCGAGCTTACGGTTGAGCTGACCCTCACGAATGGCCATGAAATCACCACTGTATGAACCGTCGTTAAAGGCACGGAGCTCAAGAGCAGCGGCTTCAGCGTCAGGGTCGAAGACGACACGACGATCTGTCAATGGAGCGAGCTGTTTATTCAAAATCTTCCGAATCTGAGTAGCAGACTTCAAATCAACGCCACTACCAAATGGGGTTGTACCAGCAGTACCATAAGCCCCATAGAAGTTCTTGTACTCACCGAGGACACTCAAATCAACGATGTTGATAAGAGACTTGATGGCTTCACTAGCCTGCATTGGGATGATGCCAGTCATAGCCTCGGCCATGTCACGGTCAGTAAGATGAAAAGGAGCTTCATACCACTGATCAACGACGACAGGAACTGTAGTAGGTGACGAGTCTTTCGCAGTAGGTGGAGTATTTGAAGGTGAGACAGCGTTCGCGACTACTGCAGATGGAACGGGCACGTCAACAGTAGATCCTTGGGTGCCAGACTCCGGAGAGTACCCTCGGTTCACAAGTTGCGCGGTTACGGCGTTCTCTCGAAGAGCCATCAAGCCCTGTGCGAGAATTTGCGGAATGACGGAAGTGAAATCGTTAGCCATTTGGCTTCTCCTGAAAATAGAATGATTGGTTTGGCCTCCCTCGGGGAAGCGACTTAACCCCTCGGGGGTAGTCTGAAGCTGAGAAGACTATCAATCTCTCGGAGATTAAACGAGTCCCATGCTAACTGTAATCTATATGCTCTACTCAGCTTTTGCAAGACTTATTTCTTTTAATACAGAAATCGTTTTTTCATTGATTAGTCAAGATCTATGGCCACACCAAGTGGTAGGGTAGTGCGGCGGTCTGCGAAATCAGCTGGAGTGTACTCATTGCTAGGCTCACGCTCATCAATCAGACCTAGAGCTTGGTAAGCTTCCGCGACGAGCTCACTGCAGAACAGGCTTGACAAGTCTTCAGCGTTCGCTCCAAACGGTCCGTCATAGGCAGCTCTAATGAGCTCAAGTTTATTTTTCTCATATGGACGATCCCTAAGTTCTTTTCTCAGAATCATGAGCTTCAGTATACTGTCATCAGGAACATTGACCAGCAACTTTCTAAAGGCTATCTCACCACGGTACTGTTGAATTCGATCAGATAGAGGTACTAATTGCACTCCACGGCGTAGTACTCCTGAAACGTCTCTAATATCAGACAATGTCGTAGATTCCCAAAGGCATGTGAAGTCGTACTCAGGCAACACGAGAACCATACCAACATGAGACCAGCGTGACCTCGTGGCATACTTGATACCGGTGGAAATATTGCCTTTACCGCTGAAGAGTACAATATCACCAGTCTTGAGGCTGTTTCTGATGTCTTCGTATTTCATTTAGAGGTCCTATAATGATCTTCCAGAAAAACCAAGTATTGCCATTCACTCGTTCTATCCGTCTCATAGATGATGTCTGGCACACCGGATCGACGCGACGCCTCTTTATACTTAGTCAACCCCTGCCCCGCTTCGCCCGTTTATTGCGAATTACTCATAAATTCCCATAATGTGCTGTGAACAAAATCATGGTGATTATAGTACTTCCGACCAGTGTTTCAGCTAAGAGCAGAAAAACGAGTAGCGTATATGAGAATTTTTTATGATTGATAGCACTAGACACCATGAGAACTTTCACGAAAAAGTCTACTGAAAATATACTGAACACCACTCCGAGAATAACAAGAAATTCAACCATCACTCCGGACCTCATCTAAGAGTTTCGAAACCAAGTTCATTGAATAGTTCAGCAGTTTTTGAGAAGTCTGGACCGCTCCAAGAGGGATCGAAGTCATCAGCTATTGGAAGCGTGGTATTTGTAGTAGTGAGTTCAACCATTAGATCATAGTATCCAGAGCTTATCGCTTGAATAAGGGCTTTACCAGTGGCCTTTGACGCGTTTATCTCGGCGGCAGTAACGATGTCCGGATAATCCATTATGAAAGACGTCGCTGTTTTCGGTCCGATACCCTGTACACCAGGAATATTGTCTGACGAGTCTCCAACTAGAGCAAGCCACTCTGCAACACGAGATGGTGGGACTCCAAATTTTTCGATGACGTCAGTTTCTTTAATGAAAGTCTGGTCTGGCTGGTAGATCCAAGTGACTTTGTCAACCAGTTGACAAAGGTCTTTATCGCGTGTCACGATGATCGTTTTCTCGTCCGTGTACTCGTACACTGCTGAAGCAATCAAGTCATCAGCTTCCCACTCTGGGTTTTTGAGAGTAGGCACCTGCCAAAGATCGAGTATTTTTAGGCACAAATCAACTTGAGGAAAGAGGTCTTCTGGCGAAGCTCCTCTCGTGCCTTTGTACCCGGGAAAGATCTTCGACCTATGTAACCCCTTTCTAGGAGAGTCAAGGCAGGCGATCATCTGCTCAGGTCGGAACCCTCTCCATAACTTCAACAGAGACTTGACAAAGATGTAGACTGCTCCGACTGGTTTATCATCTATAGTCGTTAAGTCTACCCCTTTCGCGTAGTACGCAGAGTAGATGATACCTTGTGTGTCAAGTACTAGAAGCATCTTGTAGGGTGGTCTGGGTTGAGCACCTTACACTCTGCACTGACTGTCTTCATACAGTGCAAGCCCAGACAGCGACTGAAGTCGGAGTCTCGTATAGACGGAGTTCACAGAGTGAGTAGTCACTCCCCGACATTCTTAGACGTAGGTACTCTGCGCACCATACGACGAGGTTCTCAGCAGTAGGTACGAACGAGCAGCGAAGGTGATCAACAACTCCACCATCCTGTTGATGCTGTTTCCAAATCTGAGGACCCTCAAACCCCTCCCACTCTTCGTCAAGAAGAGGCTCTACTTTGACTTCGCTGAGCGACTTGTCACCGGTCTGCAAGAGCATCTTATGATCGAGAAGATCATGAATCTCCATCAGGAGATCTTTTAAGTCTCCAAAGTCAATAACCATACCCTCTGAAGAACCCTGGCGCCCAAGCTCAGGTGCTGTGATTCTCGCCTCGAGCTTATATCTGTGACCATGCAGGTTGCGGCACTTACTCTTGTGGTTCGGTATTCTATGACCCATGTCCCACTGGACTTCTTTCGTTACACTAATTACTGACATCATCGTTCCTTTCAATGGTTAAAATCACACTATCTAAGCGAGTAAGATCCTCTTGTGGGACTTGGCTCGCTCTGCACTCTTCAACGTATACCCGCCCACGAATCCCTCGAGACTTCATATAGGTAACTCTACTGGAATTGGCTAGTGACCTCTTGTGGTACCAGCCTATCGTGGTACAAGTGAGGGTCCCTTGCGACTTAATGAACGGGGCATGATAGTGTCGCAGTGCAAAGTACCCACAACGCTCTTCTTCATTCATAACCGGACTCCTAAAAAAGTGGAAGGGCTGGAGGCCAGCCCTTCCTGCCGGGTCGCAGGAGTTAACGGAGAATCTGTCACAACCACACGCTCAACTACGATGTACCCCGGCATCGTATTATACCTCGTTTTTTATTTTCCATAACCCACAACCCTCATCATTGAACATCAGGGCACTTGACTGTTTCATAACACCACGTATTTTAACCGTCAGCTTCTTTCCCCCCTCGCATGAAAGCATAGCTCCAGACCTATGAAGGCTCACGGCGAAGGCGCACGTCCCACATGACCCTTTGAGGTTTGGTCTTTTGAACTTAACGATGGCAGTGGCTCGGCGTTCACGTGATTTCGACTCTCGTTGAGAAAGTAGGATCTTTTTGATAACACTTGCAGAAGCACTGACCTTGAAGACTTCTCTTGCACTCATGATTCTCTTCGACTATGGTTTAGATTCTTATCCTCATCTTAGCTATACAATAATCTTAGGCAAAAGCGTTTGCATTAGGTAAAAAAGCGTGTATCGTAGGTATGTCACAACGAATTACACAACACGGAGAAAGACGATGGGCATTTGCGCATATTGTAAAGAACAGACTGAACCAGTGGTCATCAACGATGGCTTTTATTATGCCTATGGATCAGAGTCAGCATTTTATGATGACTACGAAGAGGTATCGCCATGCTGTGGCGAGCAGGTTTTGGATGGGAAGTGTTTCCTCAACAAAACTACTCTTCATCATGCGAAGGCAGATATTATCCGCCGTGGTGAGGTTTACATCAAGGCAGGTGAGCAATACAGATACACAATCAAGAAGGGTTTTCTGATTGACGAGGGCAGGCGGGTTGGTTTCATCGACATTGCCAAAGAAAAAATCGTACGACGATCTAGTCAGAAACGGTCGCTAATAGGTAAACTGCCTGTATAATAAGAACGTCACAACGTGACACCAGATAGGTTCAAGCTATAACAACACAACACGGAGAACAAGATGGCAATTAAAAAAAGATCACGAACTGATGCACTGGCCAAAGCCACGTCACGATCAAGAATTGAGCAACAAATTGATGGTAGGTGGCTTTGCTCAACTTACATCGATGGGAGTTGGGTGTCTGGTGACCCGATGCGCTGGCACGAGGCCGTAAGAATGAACAGGAACAATCAAGTACTTCTAGCCCTTACCGAGATGGGCTGGTCATCACAGCAATGTGCGCAGTGGCTCAATAGCTTTGGGGCTCAGAAAAACTCTAACGTGGCCAAGCTCTTGCGAGAAGAAGTCAATCGTAACCCTGACTACATTCTAATGCGGGAGGAGTCATGAGCTACATTACAGCCAAGATGATTTACGAGGCGCAACTCCTTATCCACGGACGGAAATGTGTGTCTTGTAGGAGACAAGCTACAAGATCATGCCCGATTGCGGTTGACACCGATCGCTGTGGGGAGTACTTGTGCCACTCGTGCCACCATGTCTCTGATCACGGTGTAGAGTCCCACACCAATCTATCAAGAGAATTCGACAAATGCTAAATCTAACCGAGTGCGTGACGGTAGCAGCTTCTCAGACTAAGTTGGAGATGTGCACCACAAAGTGGCCACGTTTATGGTGTGTCAGTACATTAGGTCCCAGCGGTATCTGGGAGCGTGGTGTTCAAATGAACTATTGGGATGCTCTCTCCGCTCGGACTGATTTGTGTGCTGTTCGCGCCGCTCAGATGTATCTTGATCAACGAGGCATACAAGAGGGCATAAGTTTCCCATCTTCTGGTTTATCTGGAGATATGCTTGAGCGCGCGATGGTCTTACTCTCCACCGTTGGTGTAAAACCTTTGGCAGGTAATGCTGGCCAGAGGCAGAACAGACAATGGCGCCAATGTTTACCTGTCGGAGACCAGTGAACGTTTTGCATCAGTTGCCATGAGAGACTCAAACGGTTTGCTGGTAGCTTGCCGAGGCAGATCCGTAGTAGGTCAGCTCTGCCCTATTAGAAAGTCTTGCACTTTAGCCCTGATATCAATGAGGCTGGAGCCTACTCAATTGATCACCCTTATTTCGCCAAAGGCTATAGGGCACGAGTGCCTCTATTTCGAAAAGATAAGACGCACGGATTCGCCAATTTAACCTAATTCTTTTAGAAGCGCCTCGGCCTACTTTGTCATATAACACGCGTAGCCTTTGTAGGTGACGTTTGAAATAGGCTCAGCATCCTGTGACCGGTGAACGTTTTGCACCAGACCTAACACCGTACTCTTTATGTTCTATAGCCCCTGAGGTGGCCTGATGCGAGTTGCCTAGTGTCTTGATACTCAGAGCTAGTTGCCTTGATGCTTGATACTCAGAGCTAGTTGCCTTGATGCTTGATACTCAGAGCTAGTTGCCTTGATGCTTAATTAGGCAAAAGTTAGTTTTTCTTTTTTTTTACTCTCATAGGTAAAAAACCAAAACGTAGAATCACGATCGAGTGCCTATCTGCGCCACCCCCGTTTCAGGGGGGTATACGCATATGTGCATATGTGCATATGTGCTGTCTCGTGTGTCGCACCCTGCGAGACACGGCGTTCGCGAGACACGAAGCTCGTGCTGTGGGCGGCGAGAGCGAAGCTCGTGTCTCGCGCCGCTGCGGATATGCGCATATCCGCATATGTGCTATCTCGTGTGTCGCGAGCTGCTCTTCGTGTGTGACGTGCTATATACGAGACAGCCAGCCACACAAAAGCGCGAGCGTCAGCACGCTCGCGCTTTTGCTTGCTTGCGAGCAGCGGCTACAGCATGCAAACTGTTTTAGCTATTTTAGCCTCAGCTAGGCGCACTCGCATCAGATCCTCAACGTCCCTGGGAGACAACCCAGAATCTGGCTTTTCGGCGGATAGGTGGTACAGGTCCGCCCGGCGCTTGGCTTCGCGAAGGGTCTGCTCCCCGTCCGTGCATATTCCTCTAGGCCACTCTACTCGCCAGTACGGATCGTGGTGGCCGCAGAGTTCAAGTTTGAACCCTCTGTACAGGTAACTACCTGCGCACAGCTTTTTCGCCTTGTACTTGTTCATCTCGTGTTCCTCGTTGTGTGTGTGTGTGACATGCTTAATATACACGCTGTTTTACCCAATGCAAACTGTTTTAGCTATTTTAGCTATTTTAGCTATTTTACCTAAAACAGCTTGCAAACTGCGAGCAGCGGCTACAGCGCGTAGACAAAAAGCATAATGTGATCAAGTGTGCGCTGCGCCTCTGCACTGCGTTCAGTCTTGTTTTCGTCGTGGGCGCTTGCCATAGCGTAGCTATACGCTAGTTCATGCAAACTTTCGCTCAGTTTGTTCAGCGCGCGCTGAGCACATTCGTCGTTCGCCGCTGTTTCAATGTGGGCGGTTCGCAATGCGTTTGCAAGCTGTAGTACTGTGGCGTTCATCTCGTGTTCCTCGTTGTGTGTGTGTAGTGTTGCGACATACTTAATATACACGCTTTTTTACCTAATGCAAACTGTTTTAGCCAATTTTTCTTGCTACACCAACGCGCGTCAGTACACGTGCATTGACACGCAATGCAAGTGGGTAGTCTTCGAGTGCTTCGCGTGCATCCTCACGGTAAGACCAACCAGACGAAACTTCGCCTGTGTCAGCGTGGAAAATGAAGTACTGGTACTCAGTGTTCTCAAGCAGTGTTTGGTCGGCGTTGCGTTGCGTGTTCATCTCGTGTTCCTCGTTGTGTGTATGGTGTTGCGACATACTTAATATACACGCTTTTTTACACATTGCAAACGCTTTTACCCAATTTATTCAAAAAGCGCGAGCGGCTGCAATAATTATAATGAACGCGCGAATACACGCTTTTTCACCTAATGCAAACTGATTTTTCATATTTCAGCTATTTTAGCTATTTTACCTAAAACAGCTTGCAAACTGCGAGCAGCGGTTTTTCACCCAATGCAAACTGTTTTAGCTATTTTAGCTATTTTACCTAAAACAGCTTGCAAACTGCGAGCAGC
>Ga0115567_10001276_pt1 | contig 25350 bp, 30 predicted proteins | sample COGITO_mtgs_1204_2_FD_88679 | JGI IMG/M metagenome (GOLD analysis project Ga0115567, IMG submission 88679) | Pelagic marine microbial communities from North Sea - COGITO_mtgs_120412 | ecosystem: Environmental > Aquatic > Marine > Epipelagic | place: Germany:Helgoland, sampling site Kabeltonne... | reverse complement strand
TTTTATCGTAATTCTTCATAAATTCCGAAGCTATTTTAGTAATTTCGTTTGAAAGGCAATTGTCTTCCAAAGTTAACCAAAAACCAAGTAATGAAAAATATTTTAATTATAGGTGCAGGTCGTTCTGCCACAAGTTTAATTCGATATCTACTCGATAAAAGTGAGGCTGAAGATTTGTATTTGACCATTGGAGATATTTCCATAACTAATGCGCAAAAATTTACCGCAGATCACCCTAATGCACGAGGAATTTTACTTGATGTTTTTAATGACGTACAAAGAAAAAAAGCGGTAGAAAACAGTGATTTGGTTATTTCAATGCTTCCAGCACGGTTCCATATAGAGGTTGCGCGCGACTGTATCGAGTTCGGAAAACATATGGTAACTGCCAGTTATGTGAGCGATAAAATGCAACAGCTAAACCAAAAAGCAACCGCAAAAGGTTTGGTATTTATGAACGAAATAGGTCTCGATCCTGGAATCGATCATATGAGTGCGATGAAGGTAATAGACCGTATTCGCGATAAAGGCGGGAAAATGTTGCTTTTTGAAAGTTTTACAGGAGGCTTGGTCGCACCAGAAAGCGACACCAATCTTTGGCATTATAAATTTACGTGGAACCCTAGAAACGTAGTTGTTGCCGGTCAAGGCGGTGCGGCGGAATTTATACAGGAAGGTAGTTATAAGTACATTCCATACCACAGACTTTTTAGAAGAACAGAGTTTCTTGAAGTGGAAGGCCACGGAACTTTTGAGGGCTATGCCAACCGTAATTCTTTGAAATATAGAAAAATCTATGGTATGGAAGATATCTTGACGCTATACCGAGGTACCATTCGCCGCGTGGGCTTTAGCAAGGCTTGGAATATGTTCGTACAATTGGGAATGACAGACGATAGCTACAAAATTGCCAATAGTGAGCATATGACCTATCGTAACTTTGTGAATCTCTTTTTGCCCTATTCGCCAACAGATTCTGTAGAATTAAAACTTCGCTACGTCCTTAAAATAGATCAAGATGATTTGATGTGGGGCAAGCTTATGGAACTTGATATTTTTAATGATAAAAAAACATTAGGTATCAAAGATGCAACACCTGCAGAAGCGCTTCAAAAAATACTTGAAGAAAAATGGAGCCTTGAAAAAGATGATAAGGATATGATCGTGATGTATCACAAATTTGGGTATGAACTCGATGGTAAAAAATACCAAATTGATAGCCATATGGTTATTAACGGTGACGACCAAACACATACTGCAATGGCAAAAACCGTTGGTCTGCCGGTTGCGATCGCTGCACTTAAAATATTAAACGAAGAAATTACAACGCCTGGTGTGCAACTTCCCATTAAAAGAGAAGTGTACGAGCCTATATTGAAAGAAATGGAAGACCACGGAATTATTTTTAAGGAAAAAGAAGTTCCGTATTTGGGGTACAATCCAGATAAGGTGATTGGATAAGTTTTATAAAAAAAAGGAATCTTTTAAATCAGGCTCATAGCGCCGATTTAAAAGATTCCTTCATTTCAGTTCCTTCGGAACTTTATTCGGAATGGGATTTACCTTCTTCCCAAAAACATACTTATAAAATAAAGCAAGGTTGCGAGTGAGCCCAAAGCGGCTACGACGTAGGTTCTTGCTGCCCATTTTAGAGCGTCTTTTGCGCCAGCGTGTTCTTGCGGCGTTACCATTTTACTGCTTTCTAACCAAGCTAACGCACGTTTGCTGGCATCAAATTCTACAGGCAAGGTAATAAATGCAAAAACCGTAGTGGCAGCAAATAAAACGATTCCTACCAAAAACAAAGTATTACCAAATGCTGTGCCCATAGCCACTAAAATGATTCCGGCCATAATTACAAAATTTGATAGCTTGCTGGCTACACTCACTGCTGGTACAATTGCCGAACGCATTTTTAACCAACTATAAGCCGTCGCATGCTGTACGGCGTGGCCACATTCGTGTGCTGCAACTGCTGCCGCTGCCGCATTTCGCTCCATATACACAGGTTCGCTTAGGTTTACGGTCTTATCTGCGGGATTGTAATGATCTGTTAACCGTCCAGCGACCGAAATCACCTTTACATCGTGAATGCCATTATCAGCAAGCATTTTTTCGGCTATTTCCTTGCCGCTCATCCCATTTTGCAGATGTACTTTCGAGTATTCCTTAAACTTGCTCTTTAATTTGTTGCTTACGTACCAGCTCACCAAAAATATGATACCGGCCATTATATAATATCCAATCATAGTTATTGCCCGCATAAGCGGGTATCTTTTAAATTAAACTCAGCTTTACTAACTTTCGCTTGCGCGATTTTTCAAATATTTAAACTTTGCCGTCACACTGAGCTTGTCGAAGTGCATTCTCGTAACTTGTCTGCGACAGTCTCAGACGGACAGATAATTCATTTTAAAGATAGCAAATACTGTGCAAAAATTATCTCGACTTGAGATTCCTGCCTGCGCAGGTATTTAACCTACAATATTTACTATTTTTCCAGGCACTACGATTACCTTTTTGGGCGTTCTGCCTTCCAAATAATGCGCTGTCTTTTCGTTTGCCATAACGGCAGTTTCTATTTCGTCTTTGCTTAAATCTAACGGAAGCTCTAAAGTATAACGCATTTTTCCGTTAAAACTTATCGGGTATTCCTTGCTGCTTTCTACTAGATATTTTGCTTCGAATATCGGGAATGGTGCTGTCGAAATACTTTCGTTGTGTCCAAGTTTCTGCCAAAGCTCTTCGGAAATGTGAGGCGCGTAAGGTGACAGTAAAATTATGAATGGCTGAAGGATTTCCCTAGCATTACATTGTAAGGCCGTCAATTCATTTACTGCTATCATAAAAGTAGAAACCGACGTATTAAAGCTGAAATTTTCGATATCCTCTTCTACTTTTTTGATGGTTTTATGAAGAATCTTTAAACTTTCAGCATCTGGTTTTTCTTCTGAAACAAAGAAGGTTTCGTCGTTGTTGTTATGGTACAAACGCCATAGTTTTTTCAGAAACGAATTTACGCCTGTAATTCCTGCTGTATTCCAAGGTTTTGCCTGCTCCAAAGGACCTAAAAACATCTCATACATCCGCAACGTATCGGCGCCGTATTGCTCACAGATATCATCTGGATTTACAACATTATACCAACGTTTTGACATCTTGTCTATTTCTCTTGCCACCAAGAATTTTCCGTTGTTAGAAATAAATTTAGAATCGTTCAAATCAGGTTGCCAATTCGCAAATGATTCAGTGTTTAAATTATTGGACGAATCAATAAATGAAACATCAGCACGAACTGTATCAACCTGAAGAGTAGTATTTTCATCGAAACCAAGTTCCAAAAACTTGTTTTTTAATGGTTCTATCTCTTTAACCTTTATAAACAATGGGAACTTTTTAAATTGTTTAATATAAGTTTTTTCTAAAAATTCATAAGAAATATTATGCCCAAGGAAATTGTTTTTTAATTTATCTATTTCTTCACCTTGGTCTTCTAATTTAGAAATATCTAAATCAATTGCATTTTCTGGATATTGGTTTTTAGTTAATATGAAGTTTACAATTCTTGGGACTAAAGCGCTTTCCCCCAAAATCATTCCTTGATTTATCAACTTTTTAAATGGTTCGTTTACGGGAACGAGATTTCTATCGTATAAAAATTTCACCCAAAATCGGCTATACAATAAATGGCCGGTCGCGTGTTCGCTTCCGCCAATGTATAGATCCACGTTTTGCCAATACTCCATTGCTTCCTTGCTGGCAAAAACTTCGTCGCGCTTGCTATCGCTTTCGCTATTTCCAGACTCCATATATCGAAACATATACCAGCTACTTCCTGCCCAACCTGGCATTGTGTTTAGTTCTAATGGATATACACCGTTATCTGGTTGCGATCCTGAAACAAGTTCAGGATGACGGTCGACTTCTGCTGCGCTCAGTCTGACATTATCATTTGAAACGATTTTATTTTTATTTGTGTCCCAAGCCCAAACATCGGCGCGGCCCAAAGGCGGTTCGCCTTCTTCGGTTGGCAAATATTTTTCTACTTCGGGCAAAGTAAGCGGCAAATGTTTTGCGTCAATAATCTGCGGCATTCCGTTTTTGTAATAGATCGGGAACGGCTCGCCCCAATAACGTTGGCGACTAAAAACCGCATCGCGCAATCTGTAGTTTATCTTCCCTTTGCCGGCATCTTTCGCTTCCAAAGCTTCGATGGCTTTTTGGGTGGCTGTTTTGTAGGGCAGATCATTCAAAAAATCGCTATTGGTGATTACTGTATTTTCTTTATCTGAATATGCTTCTTCTGAAATATCAACATCCTTAAAAATATTCGGGATTTCGATGCCAAAATGTTTTGCGAAATCATAATCGCGCTGGTCGCCGCAAGGAACGGCCATAACAGCGCCCGTTCCATAACCCGCCAAAACGTAATCACCAATCCAAATCGGAATTTCCTTTTCGGTTAATGGATGTATAGCGTAAGCGCCTGTAAAAACGCCACTAATTGTTTTAACATCTGCCATACGTTCGCGTTCGCTACGCTTGGCGGACTTTAAAATATAGGCTTCTATTTCTGCTTTTTGTGCTTCCGTGGTAATCTTTAAAACCAATTCGTGCTCTGGCGCCAACGTCATAAAACTCACACCATAAATCGTATCGGGACGCGTGGTAAAAACTTCAATGAATTTTTTACCATTAAAGGTTTCAGATTCAAGGTTCAAAGACTTTGAATTTTGAATTTTGAATTTTAAAACCGCTCCCTTCGAGCGCCCAATCCAATTTGTCTGCGAATCCTTTAAAGGTTGTGGCCAATCAAGGCCTTCCAATCCATCGAGCAATCTTTGGGCATACGCGGAAATTCGCATACTCCATTGCTTCATTTTTTTTCGCACTACAGGATAACCACCACGTTCGCTCACACCGTTTACGATTTCGTCGTTCGCCAAAACGGTGCCTAATTGCGGACACCAATTGACTTCAGTTTCGGCCAAATAGGTCAATCTATATTGTAAAATTATTTGTTGCTGTTTTTCTTCTGAAAAATTTTTCCAAGCTTCCGAAGTAAATATTTCTATATCATCGTCACATTCAGCATTTATTTTTGAATTTCCTTCTGAAGAAAATATCTTTTTCAGGTCGATTATATCGCATGCCTTATTTTCGTTTTTATCATACCAACTTTCAAAAAGTTGGATAAAGATCCATTGCGTCCATTTGTAATATTGCGGATCTGAAGTTCGCACTTCTCTACTCCAATCGAAGGAAAAGCCAATTTTATCCAATTGTTCGCGATATCGCGCGATATTTTCCTCGGTGGTTTTACGAGGATGTTGTCCGGTTTGTATTGCATATTGTTCCGCCGGCAATCCAAAACTGTCATAGCCTTGTGGATGAAGCACATTGAAGCCTTTGTGCCTTTTATAGCGCGCATAGATATCACTCGCAATATACCCAAGCGGATGCCCAACGTGCAAACCGGCGCCAGATGGGTATGGGAACATGTCCAAAACGTAATATTTTGGTTTTTCGCTCTTGTTTTCAGCCTTGAAGGTTTGGTTTTCGGCCCAATATTGCTGCCATTTGGCCTCAATTTCGTTAAAATGATATTTGCTCATTGCGGTGATTTCTAAGAAACGACAAATTTACGGCTATTGTACGAAAGGCGAAAGGGAAATTAGAAATACGAGGTAGGTTGTAGGTTGTAGGTTGTAGGTTGTAGGCAAAATTCAATCAACTTCAACACTTTGAAATTTAGATTTTCTTTATTTTGGAATTTTTCTATAATCGCCGTGCATTGCTCTTACCTCATACCAATAAAAAAATAGGACTTGAAAAATCGTATATCAAAAATCGTGAGGGACAATATTATACCTCACACTAAGTTTGTACTTTTACATCTTTAAACCAAATCTTATATGGCATCAACTTTTGAAAAATATCAGAAACGGAGATTGATTTCTTCCTATTTTTCTGTGGTTATAAGTATTTCACTTGTATTGTTTTTGTTGGGTTTACTAGGTTTATTGGTCTTAAATACAAAAAAAGTAGCAGACCATTTTAAAGAAAAAATCGCGCTTACGGTCTATCTTAAAGATACAGCTAAAGATGTGGAAATTACGCAGCTCAAACAAAGTCTTGCCTTGGCAGAATATACCAAGTCTGCGGAATATATCTCAAAAGAACAGGCAGCCGAAGAGCACAGCGCAGCAATAGGCGAAAATTTTATGGAGTTTTTGGGCTATAACCCGTTACAGAATAGCATTGATGTGTATATGTTGGCCGACTATGTTTCTCCCGAAAAACTTGAAGAAATCGCTACGGAACTTTCAAATAAAGATTTTGTAGATGAAGTTGTTTACGACAAACCTTTAATAGCTCTACTGAACGATAATGTTAAGAAAATAAGCCTTTGGGTTTTAGTGATAAGCGGGATTTTTACATTTATCGCGGTACTATTAATAAACAGCAGTATTAGGTTAGCAGTTTATGCAAAGCGTTTTACGATAAAGACGATGCAAATGGTTGGAGCCACCAAACGTTTTATTCGTGGTCCTTTTATTTGGAGAAGCGTACGATTGGGTATGCTGGGTGCGGTTATTGCCATGTTAGGAATGGGATTGGTACTATATTATTTGAATAAAAGCTTTCCTGAACTTCAGCTTTTAGGAGATAAATTTTTACTTTTAGCTTTATTTGGATTTATATTTTTAATGGGCTTTTTTATAACTTGGCTTAGCACATTTTTTGCTACACAGCGATTCCTTAATCTTAGAACAGACGAGTTATATTATTAAATATATCTTTGCGGGCTAAAAATTTGGCGCTTCGGTTCCCCTATTTGACTTTTTTAGCAAAAAACATTATAAAGGATTTTGAATTTTGAAGCTTGAACATTAAATTATAAAGAAATGGGTGAACAGAAACGAAAGGAAGAAGCCAGAAAGACATACTTTATCTTTGAGCGCAGGAACTATATGTTTATGATAATAGGCATTGCGTTTATCGCATTGGGCTTTATTTTGATGATGGGCGGTGGCAGTGATGATCCCAATGTTTTTAACCCGGAAATTTATAGCTGGAGGCGCATTCGTCTCGCGCCGGCATTGATACTTGTTGGATTCGCCATAGAAGTTTATGCCATATTGCTTAACCCAAATAAGAATAACGAAGCGTGAACATTTTAGAAGCCGTTGTGCTAGCCATTATAGAAGGAATTACAGAATTTTTACCTGTTTCTTCTACAGGCCATATGATCATCGCATCCTCTTTTTTTGGAATTGCGCAAGATGATTTTACCAAACTTTTTACCATTGTAATTCAATTAGGCACCATTCTTTCTGTAGTGGTACTTTATTTTAAACGATTTTTTCAGAGTGTTGATTTTTACCTAAAGCTTCTAGTTGCTTTCTTGCCTGCAGTTGTTTTAGGACTCGCGTTCAGCGATTTGATTGACGACTTATTAGAAAACCCTATAACTGTTGCCATTTCCCTGATTTTAGGAGGATTTGTGCTTTTAAAGGTTGATGATTGGTTTGGTGATGGAGAAGAAACTAAGATTTCGTATTTGACTGCACTTAAAATCGGATTTTTTCAATGTCTAGCCATGATACCTGGTGTTTCTCGAAGCGGCGCAAGTATTGTTGGCGGTATGTCTCAAAAACTTTCTCGCACCGTTGCCGCAGAATTCTCCTTTTTCCTTGCCGTTCCTACTATGTTGGGCGCGACCGTAAAAAAATCTTACGATTACTACCAAGATGGTTTTGTATTAACAAGCGAGCAAGTAAACCTTTTAATTATAGGAAACGTAATTGGATTTATAGTAGCATTGATTGCTATAAAATCATTTATAAACTACTTGAGCAAACACGGCTTCAAGGTTTTTGGATATTATAGGATTATTGCGGGAATCGCGATACTGCTAATACACTTCTTTATTGTAAAACTTACGGTAATCTGATCTAAATATCTCGATTTACAAGTAACCATAAATTAATATGAATATTGAAAATCTTCTAGAAGAAGACTACAAACAAGGTCAAGTAATCCTTATCGATAAACCTTTGGATTGGACCTCTTTTCAGGTGGTAAATAAGGTTCGTTGGCTCATAAAGCAGCGTTTCAAGATAAAAAAAATTAAGGTTGGCCACGCTGGCACTCTAGATCCTTTGGCTTCGGGCTTGCTGATACTTTGTACAGGTAAATTCACCAAAAATATCGAAACGTACCAAGCGCAAATTAAAGAATACACTGGAACTATAACTTTGGGTGCAACCACGCCAAGCTATGATTTGGAAACAGAGATAGATCAAACCTTTGATATTTCAGAAATTTCAGAAGAAAAAATCAGACATGCCACACATAATTTTATTGGCGAAATTCAACAACAGCCACCCATATTTTCTGCGTTAAAAAAAGAAGGAAAAAGGCTTTATGAATATGCTCGAAGTGGTGAAGAAGTGGAAATTCCCACAAGGGCCGTTCACATTTCAGAATTTGAGATCACGACAATAAACCTTCCAAATATTGACTTTCGCGTTGTTTGCGGAAAAGGCACCTATATCCGTTCATTAGCTCACGATTTCGGAAAAGCCTTGAACAACGGTGCGCATCTTTCCGCTTTGCGTAGAACCATGATTGGTGCGTTCTCTGTTGAAGATGCTACATCCATTGAAAGTTTCAGAGAAACACTCGCACGTTAAAAATCGCTAAAAAACTTTCAGAGTCGTTTCAATTTTAGACTTTTACATACATTTAAATCTCTTGTTTGAAGTTTAACTATTCATATCGCGCTTTTTTGATAACTTCTCTTTTATTGGGAATTTTGGTGCTTACACTTTTCAGCATAAAATTGAATAATGAAACAGAACCTCAACTTGAAAAATACGACGTGGAGTATGCCGAAGTGGAGAAAATTCCAGAAGAAAAATTCGAGACACCCAAAACCTCAACTGCCCAAAACACTAAAATTGAGACGAACCGCGCCTACAACGAATCTAAAAAATATCTTTCGAAAAATAGCGACCAAAATCTTGATGCTACTGAAACGACCGAAGGGAAGCTTGCCCAAATGGAAGCTGCCATTGAAAATGTAGAAACTACTAAAGGTGATCTTGGTATTTCCGCGACTTCAGGCAAAAGCGGAAAGAGCAAAAAAACTTCAAACAGCAATACTAAAGATGAGACCACTTCTATTAACGCCTCTGCAAACCGGCGGACAACGATAAGCTATAGTCTTGTTAAGCGTACTGCAACAGAACTCCCCAATCCTGTTTACACTTGCGAAAGTGGGGGCAAGGTGGTTATTAATATCGTAGTGGATAATAATGGACAGGTTATAAAAACCGACTATAACAGCGGTGCATCAACAACTAAAAATGGGTGTTTGATCGATATGGCAGAGGAATATGCCAAAAGCAGCACTTTTACTACAAGTAATGAGCGTGAAAAACAATTGGGGACGATAACTTATAACTTCCCAGGACAGTAATTATTTAAGATATCTTTGAAATGAAGATAAAAAGATGTCCTTGGTGTGCTGGCAATACGCTTTATATGGAATATCACGATAATGAATGGGGCGTTCCCGTTTATGATGATGCTGTTTTTTTTGAATTTTTAATACTGGAAACCTTTCAGGCAGGATTGAGCTGGATCACGATTTTGCGGAAACGTGAAAATTTTAAAAACGCGTTCGATGGTTTTGATTATGCGAAAATTGCTACATATGGTCAATCAAAAATCGATTCCTTATTGGAGGATGAAGGTATTATTCGTAATAAATTAAAGATCAATGCCGCGGTAACCAATGCTAAGGCGTTTATTAAAATCCAAGAAGAGTTTGGTAGCTTTAAAAGCTATATTTGGGAATTTGTGGGTGGCAAACCTATTAAAAATAGTTTTACGTCAATGCGAGAAGTGCCGGCTAACACAATCTTGAGCGACAAAATAAGCAAGGATCTAAAAAAGAGAGGACTCAAATTTGTTGGGCCTACCGTAGTCTATGCATTTTTACAAGCAACCGGTTTGGTGGACGACCACCTAACAGATTGCTTTAAATATAATAAAATCTAGTTATTGCCAGACGTTGCGATGCTCTTGCTTTTTGCCTTAATAGCTTTTAAGGTTTGTCTATAACGAACCTCAAGGACCTCATCTGGTTCTTCTTCTTCAAAAAGAATTTCATAATACTTTTTGGCAAGTTCATAATTATTTTCAAAATAATATGCGTTCGCTAGTTTTTTATAAATAAAAGCCGTTCCATAACCTTCTTCTATTACCTGTTCATAAACAAGTGAAATATCAACATCTTTGTTGACATCTATTTTAGATCGTTCAGGAACGTTGGCTTTGGACTGTGAAATTGAAATTTGGCAGCATAAGATTACTGCCGTTGCAGAGAATAATGTCTTTAGGTTCATTTTAAGTGATAGATTTGGGGATGCTAAAGATGAAATAAAATACGTTTATATACAAATTTTTTCGATGAAATACATCTAAATTAGTATTGATACATATTTTAGTTTCCTAAAAAACGCAAAAATTCTAATCTTGGTATTTCTTCTGCTCCCAAACTTTCTAAATGATTATTATGTATCTGGCAATCAATAATCTTGTAGCCTTCGTTTTTCAATTTTTGTGAAAGATGGTAGAAAGCGATTTTAGATGCTTCACTTTTTTTACTGAACATACTCTCGCCACAAAAAACTTTTTGTTGTCTAAGGTCTATACCGTAAAGCCCACCCACTAATTCATCATCTTCCCAAACCTCAACAGAAATGGCAGCATTCTTTTTGTGCAGTAAAATGTATGCTTCTTGCATAGCGCTTGTAATCCAAGTGCCTCTTTGACCATTTCTTTCTACCGTCGCACAATTTTTAATTACTGCGGGAAAGTCTTTATTAAAAGTTACCGTAAACGTGGTTTCCCTTAAAATTTTACGGAAACTTTTTGAAATTTTAAATTTTTCAGGAAATAAAATCATTCGAGGATCTGGGCTCCACCAAATGATAGGTTGGTCATCTTCGTACCAAGGAAAGATTCCAGATTGATATGCCAACATCAATCTTTCTGCGGAAAGATCGCCGCCAATTGCCAAAATGCCATCTTCTGAAGCTTCAGAAATATTAGGAAACCACAATGCTTTGGAGAGGTAATGCATTGATAATCAAAAAATAATCGTGTTAAAATTCCTTCTAAAGGTGGTTCGTTGAAATTTTTGTTCGATATTTATATACTTTTTTGACATTAAATTTGTTCATCATTGTTTTAAGTCAGTCAAAAAAGTAACCTAAATTCCATACTAACCTCGCTTTTTTAAAGCGAGGTTTTTATTTGTTTGGAAATTTTAATCAAAGCTTTAATGCTTCTAAGAATATAAAAAAAATTAAAAAGGTAGGTCGTCGTGATCTTCTTCATTTAAATTATCTGCCGGTTGAAAATTATCTACTGGCGGCATTGGAGGCATATTCTGTGAAACAGATTGGTCTACATTTTCGATTCTCCAGCCTACGATAGAGTTAAAATATTTCTTTTCGCCCTGAGGATTAACCCATTCGCGACCGCGAATATTAATGCTCACTTTAACATTTTGACCTTCGCTATAGCCATTTAATAAGTCTGTTTTATCCTGAACAAATTCCAACATTATATCTTGTGGATATTGCTCTTCAGTAGTTAGTACCATTTCACGTTTTCTAAAACCATTGTTGCCAAAGGTTTTGGTCTCGTCGATCATTTTAATCTTTCCTTGTAATTCCATATGCTTAAATTATTTTCCGCTTTTGCGGCAATCAAGTTAGTATTTGTTTATTTTTTGAAAAGCAGGATATTCCAAGCTTCTTCAAGTTTACCTTCGCACAAGTAAGATTGTGCTCTTTTGTGTATTTCTTCTTGACTATTTAAAGTTTGGCTTTTTTCTACTTTAAATAAATTATCATTATTGTAGCTAGGTATCTCTTCAACATTTGCCAACATACCTAGATCGTTGCCAGTCAATACTTTACTTTCACGAATATCTTTTGGCAGATTATCAACGCCAATACCTAGTTTCGAAAGTGGTTTTGGCACTTCGAACATTCCTTTTTTAGAGCGGTTGTACCAATTGCCGCCCATTCTGGCAACGGTATCGATCTTATTAGGATCTATCTTACCATCGGCATCCAGAATATTTTCATCCATATGAAGTTTAACTACTTCACAGATAATGAGGTTTCCGGCACCACCTTCATTTCCCAAAGAAATTATCTCGTTCACTTTACACTCCATTTGAAACGGAGATTCTGCTACTCGCGGAGGTTTTATTATTTCCGAAGATAATTCAGTAAATCCAGCCTTTTCAAATTCATTAATGTCTTTACCGTAATCGGTAGAAGATAGCGACATTTGTTGTACCATTGCGTAGCTCACTATGTTTATGCAAACTTCTTTGGTTTCTATCGCGTTCTCCAAAGTATGTTTTACGGTATTACCGCGCACGCGCCTAGCTGGAGAAAACACCACAATGGGTGGATTCGCACTAAATACATTAAAAAAACTAAAAGGTGATAGATTTACATTTCCATCACTATCAACTGTGCTAGCAAATGCAATTGGTCTTGGTGCAATTGCACCCAATAAATAACCGTGCAATTCGCCTGTAGAAATATCGTTTGGTGTAATAGAGATCATTGTAGCAAATGTACCCAAAGTATGCAACTCTTAAAAATTTGCCCGGACAATAATATCAACATATTTACTTTATATTTAGCACACAAAGTTTAGATCGATGAATAGAAATCCTTTTTTTACAAGGTGGTTTTTTATTATAGCTTCCCTCACAATTATCACGCTCATTTTATGGAATTCTTTTTCCTTTTTTAACGAGCTTAAAGAGCATGAACGCAATAAAATGCAATTATGGGCCGCAGCGCAACAAGAACTTATAACGAGTGACCTTGATAGTGGGAAGGATCTCGAATTGATCAGCAAAATTATTAGTGCGCGAACTTCTACGCCAATGATCTTGCACACCATAGATGAAAATAGCTTTGTAGGAAACAATATTGAGGAAAGCAAAATCGATTCCGCAGAAAAAATAGATCGGTTGATAAATATATTCTCTTCAGAATACCAACCCATTGAAATCTTGGATAACAAAGAACTTCTGGCCATACTTTATTATGGAAATTCACCAATGATCCAGAAACTAAAATATTATCCAGCCTCCCTCGTACTTATAATCATTCTCTTTTTTACTGCTATCTATTTCTTTTACAAAACATCAAAATCAGCTGAACAAAACAGACTTTGGGCCGGTATGGCCAAAGAAACGGCGCACCAGATTGGCACACCTTTATCTTCATTAGTAGGTTGGACCGAAATTTTGAAAACTGAAAATGTTGATCCCGATTATATTATTGAGATTGAAAAAGATATTACCCGTTTAGAAAAAATAACAGACAGATTTTCAAAAATAGGATCGATACCTACTTTAACCAAAATCGATCTTGTAGAGGAAACCCAAAACGCATATGATTACATTAAGCGAAGATCTTCAAAACTCATCGAGTTTGAGCTGAAAATTCCCGATGAATCAATCTATGTCGAACTAAACCCTCAGCTTTTTGGATGGACATTTGAAAATTTAGTAAAAAACGGTATAGACGCTATGAAAGGCAGAGGAAAGATAACCGTTAATCTTGAAAGAAATGGGAAATGGGTGAACCTAAAAATTACAGATTCGGGAAAGGGAATTTTAAAGAGAGACTATAAGCGTGTATTCAATCCTGGTTTTACCACAAAAAAAAGAGGATGGGGCTTGGGACTTTCCTTGGCAAAAAGGATTATAGAAACATACCATAAAGGAAAAATTCGCGTTTTAAAAAGTACGCCAAGTAAGGGCACAACTATGGAAATCTCACTACGCACCATCAATGATTGAAAAAAAAATAAACCTATATATTGCAGACCTCAAAAATAATTGTCCTGTTTGTTATACAGATAACGGTATGCAACTCTCCTTTTTCCAGATCGAGAAGGAAACTCGGTATTTTTTAAAATCTGATAAGGAAATCCAAGGATCTATTTTTTGTAGTAACTGTAATCAGTCCATTTACCCGATACAATATACCAAAGATATGGAATTGGTTTACGACTATCACTCAAAGAAGGTAGAAGCAATAAAACCTAAATACAAATTTAAAACACCCGTATTTATATTTTTAGGGATAGGTGTTTTTTCAATAATTTCGGTTTTTCTGTTATTAACTTTTTTACTATAAATTTTCCGCTATTTTTTCAGCCAATGTTGTAAATTCTTCGGGCGTCATTGTTACTTTGTGCTGAAAGGTCATTTCCTCCATCTCGTTCAAAGGAATTAAGTGTACATGCACGTGCGGCACTTCTAAACCTACAACTGCCATCCCAACTCGTTTACAATCGACTGTTTTTTCAAGTGCAATCGCTACTTTTCTAGCAAACTGCATTAACTGTAGGTACATATGTTCTCCAAGTTCGAAAATCTTATCTGTCTCTTCTTTCGGGACACATAAAGTATGGCCTTTAGCATTAGGATTTACATCAAGAAAAGCTATAAAGTGTTCTTCTTCCAAAATTTTATAGCTAGGAAGTTCACCTTCGATGATCTTTGTAAATATAGATGCCATAATCAGTCGCGTGTTATTTCAACAATCTCAAATTTCATTACGCCGTTGGGTACTTCAATTTCCGCAATCTCACCAACTTTTTTCCCTAACAGTCCTCTACCAATAGGGGAATCTACAGAAATCTTTCCTGTTTTAAGGTCTGCTTCGCTCTGAGCTACAAGCTTATAGTTCATTATAGTTCCATTAGAACTGTTTTTTATTTTCACTTTACTATGTACCAGTACTTTAGATGTATCTAACTGAGATTCGTCTATTAGCCGCGCATTGGCAACAATATCCTCCATTCTTGAAATACGCATTTCCAACATGCCTTGTGCTTCTTTTGCCGCATCATATTCCGCGTTTTCGCTCAAATCACCCTTATCGCGAGCTTCGCCAATAGCATTGGACGCTTTTGGCCGTTCTACATCTTTTAATTGATTGAGTTCGTCCCTCAATTTTTTTAAACCTTCAGCCGTATAGTAAGATACTTTACTCATATATTATTCGTTTTAATACAGTATTGGAAATTGCAACATAAATCACATCCTATACTATAGTTTTCCAGCCTTTAACCGACATCGATCTTTATTGGGGTGGAATGAAAAAATCCCATACGCGACGGGATTATCTTACACAAATATACTAAAAAATTTATTGTGATAGAATTGTTGTAATTTCGGAAAAAATTTAAATTGAAATGAAAAAAATCCTTTATTTTTTAACTGTTTTTCTGTGCTTTTCTTGCAGCAAGGACGATAAACGAAATGATAATAACCCAAATCTAATAAATCCCTTGGTTAGCCTAAACCTCAATCTCAACCTTCCAGAGTATAACGCTTTGCTCTTTGCCGGCAACAGTATTATTATTAATCAACAAGGCATAAAGGGAATCGTAGTTTATAATGTAAATAACGATTTCTATACTGCTTTTGATCTTAGCGACCCCAATCATACACCAAACGACTGCTCTAGAATGACTATTGCCGGAATCGTTGCAAAATGTCCTTGCCAAACTGATGAAAACGAATATGATATTGTTACGGGCAAGCACAGGATTAATCCAGATCTATACCCAATGCAGCAATATTTTGCCCAGCGCACTGGCGATAACTTGAGGATCAATAATTAAAATTTAATCTAAGGGTGGAGATTTTCGGTTCGATTTTTTAAAAGCATTTTTCTTTTTAGAATTCAAACGCCGTTCGATCGAGTTTTTTGAAGGCCTCGTTTTTTTTCGCTTCTTTGCCACTTTCAAATTATCCCTAACCAATTCGATCAATCTTTCAATTACGATCGCCTTGTTGCGATGCTGGCTTCTAGATTCACTACAAGAAAGCATTAAATTACCGTCTTGTGTTATACGGGAAGCCAGTTTTTGTCGCACGCGGAATTTTTCAGTTTCTGAAAGTGCGCTACTTTCCTGAATATCAAAACTTACCTCAACCTTAGAAGCGGTCTTGTTAACGTGTTGGCCGCCAGCGCCACTGCTGCGCACGGCTTTAAATGAAAGTTCCTTTATGAGTTTCTCTCTGTCCATTATGCATTTGGGCGATGTTCTCTTGCAAGAAGGTCATTTACTGTTTTAACTGGATTAAAAGTTTCTAAAGGCACCTCGATCATTACTGTATTCCACTTTGCCATAGCACCGTTCCATAGACCGGGAAGTTCTAATGCTTTTAGCGGCTGCCCATTTTGTGATTTTTCGGTAATAAAACCCATATTAGGATTATTGAATTTTTTAAGATCAAATTTATTGCCTTTATAATCCTTTACAGCGCACACTATATCTACTGGATTAAAATGTGTCGCGTCGTCAACGATAGATCCTTGGTGTTCATTCTCAATATCTATCTGCGCCATCTCTATAATCTGTAACGAGATGTTTCCTTGAGAGTCCTTTACCCAGAATGGTCCTCCTCCAGGCGCACCCGTATTTTTTACGACACCGCATACACGTAAGGGCTTGGAGAGGATATATGCCAATTGGATCTTATCTTCTGGAATATATTTGATGTTCAAATGACTAAAAAGGAAAGATTTGATTTCATTAATAGTTTCAATACTCACTTCTTCCTTGTCCAAAAGTCTTAAAAAATCAAAAATCTTATCTTGGAGCCATAGAAGCTTTCCTGCCATAATTTTTTTATAGTGTGCAATGTGGGGTACATACTCTTCTGCAACTACATTATCGATATTCTTTATAAAAATTATGTCCGCATTAACTTCGTTGAGATTTTCTAAAAGCGCGCCGTGTCCTGAAGGTCTAAATACCAGATTTCCATCCAGATCCCTAAAAGGTTTGTTATCTGGACCAACAGCGATGGTATCTGTTTCCTTTTTCTGAAAGGAATATGATATATTGAATTTAGTTTTGGTCTTTTTTGTTATTCTGTTTCTAATTGCCTCAAATTCCTTTCGGAACTTTGATACGTGATCTTCAGAAAAAGTGAATTTTAAATATACCTCATCTTTTGATGAAGCATAATATGCAGCTTCATAAAGCTGTTCTTCAAATGCTGTAGTGGCATATTTGGTGTATTTATGGAACGGAATAAGACCTTTAGGCATATTGCTGTAATCAAGGCCCTTCTCTGTTAAAAGGGTTTGCACGAAGCAATATAACCTATGTCCTTTTTTATGGATTTTGTAATCTGGATATTTCTCACGTATTTTTTTCCGAACAAGATTCACGAATGGAAATTCCTTGAGGGATGAAAAAAAAGTCTGTAGCTCCTTATAATTACCTTCCTTTATGTAATTAGATAACAGTGCTTCGTTTGGATCGTAAGTATCTAAAAAAGTATGTAAGAACTTAAACATCCTGGTAGCAGCTCCAGACGCAGGAACAAATTTTACAATATCAAGTTCATTTCTCCTATTTTCGTATAATTGACAAAATTTTATTTCGATCTCTTTGGAAAGTGCAACAATACCATTATCTACTGAAGCAGCAGTAACGATGTCAACTTTTCCAATACCATCGCTAAATGTTTTTAGCTGATGATAAACATCATCTAATGAAAGCCCGTGCTCCTTTATTTGTTCTAGATCTTTCTTTGTTAACATTCTTGTTCTAACAGATTTTCGATTATGCCTATGGCCATTTCAAGACGCTTAATTCCTACTCCTTTTATAACTGAATACGAGCGCTTGGATTGTTTGAGTTCGTTTTCAAAAATACGAAACATATTTTTTCTATCGTTTGGCCTATCCCTCAAATCATCCTCTACCCATGGAAGATCTGGATAGAGCAATAAATAGTATTCATAAGAGCTTTTCTCAATACTATTCAAAATAGATTTAGGGCAAAATCCACTGTAGTAATATTGAGAATATACCTTGATTTCCAAAAGGTTGGTATCGCAAAATAAAAGCTTTTCCGCCAGCGGAGCTATTTTATTTTCTGAAGTCATTTGTCCCTTTGCAATTGGCAACAAATCCTGTTTCTCGCAGCTGTTTTTTTCAGTGTTCCATTTTTTCTGAAGATAGCTTCGCATAAATTCTGGTACATAAGGCTCATTAAAATGCTCGGCTAGCTGTTTGGCCAAGGTCGATTTCCCTGAAGATTCTGGGCCAAAGAGCACGATTTTTATACAATCACTGTGTCTTTGTTCAAGTTCTTTTTCCATGTTCTATAGCCCAATATTGATATTACTACAAATATTACATATAATAAACTGCTTATCGTATAACCCTTATAAAAGTATAACGGTACGCTTATAATATTTCCTGCCAACAAAAAAAGCCAGTTTTCTACCTTCCGCTTTGCGAGAAGCCACATCCCTACAAAGAAAAGTCCTGTTGTTAAGGTGTCTACATAAGCGGTCCAACTTGTCCATTTTTCAAAATAAAAATAAACTGCAACAACAAAAGCAACCGAAACCGTAAAGATTAATGTTGCTGTGACCGATTCTATTTTTGTGATCATTGTTATTGGCGTGTGTTTTTTTGGCGCTACCTCTCGTGTCCATATATACCAACCATAAAAACTCATTATAAAATAATACGCGTTTATGATCATATCACCTAAAAGCGACCATTGCCAAAGTAGATAAACAAATATTGAGGTACTTATGATGCCCATTGGATATACGAGAATACTGTTGCGCCAAGAATAGATACTTGAAACAAGACCAAAAAGCACGGCGACAACTTCAAGGATTATAAAATGAGTTTCGTAATCCGCATATTGCCCAAAGAAAAAATCAAAAATGGGGCTCATAGTCGCTTCTATCGCTCTTTACCAATTTTATATAGATTATCCCACGCTCTACGGCTTCTAGCGCGTTTTTCATTTCTTTGTTTAAAAGGACCATAACTTCATCATAGTTTCCATAAACCTGTGTACTTAAAGGATTCTCTAGTACTTTCAAACCAGAATTTCTAAGACTTTTTATAAAATCGATAATCGCTGGCTCATAATTGTCTTGTATGGGTGTTAGCGTAAGTTCTACTGAGATTTTCATATTCGTTTAATTAATTTTTCAAATGCTGTGCCCATAATTACCATATCTGCACCGGCTTCGTAAGCCATATTCTTTTGTTTTACAGTTCTGATTCCACCTCCGACCAACAACGGAATCTTAAGCTCATTCTTTACCGCACTTATAACAATAGGTTGTATTGGAAATTTAGCGCCACTTCCCGCTTCTAAATAGATTAGCTTTGCACCCATATACTGTCCTGCAAGGGCAGTATGCACAATATTCTCTATATCTTCTTGCGGAATTGGAGCTGTATTGCTTATTCGTGCGACTGAAGAATCTGTACCGCCATCGATTAAAATATAACCTGTAGGTATAATCTCAAGTTGAGAATCCTTCAGGTTTTTTATGGATTTAACTTGCTGTCCCACTAAATATTCTGCATTTCGGCCAGAAAGCAATGATAAAAAAAGTAACGCGTCTGCCTTTGGCGTTAACTGAGAGTGATCGCCCGGAAACAGAAAAATTGGCAAGTTGCATTTGATTTTCAACAATTTTACAACTTGTTCTGTCAATCCTTCAGCGACTTCGCTGCCTCCTACAAAAATATGCGTGGTGTCGATTGGTACCGTATCTAAAAACAAATCCACGGAATTTAAATCGAATTTATCTGGATCAATCAATATAGCCAAGCTTTTATCGCCATTTACCGCTATATTTTTTAGTAAATTATAGAAAGAGGTCTTGGGCATTAAGAAATTTTCTGGATTATTGCGTAGGCGCAAGTAAATTCATCAAACTCTAAAAAGGTTATCCCATACGTTTCCCTTCGATTTAAGTAAGTCACTTCAGCAGTTGTATTTCCGGCTTCTAGACGAAAATCGGCAACATAGATATGGTCTAAAAAACTAACGCCTTTTTCAGCAAAGCTCTTATAAAGCGATTCCTTTGCACCCCAAACCATAGTAAGCTTTCGCATAAGCGCATCTTCATTTGCTATGGTTCTATATTCTTCGATAGGTGTAAATTTATGGGCGATCTTCAAGATTTTTGACCGTTGTTTCTCAATGTCGATCCCTACCTCAAGATCACTTACAATTATAGCTGAAAACGTATAAGAATGCGTAATAGATATTTTCTTGCCATCATTTAAATGCGGCTTACCATTCGCATCATAATAAAGATCGTGATCTGTGTAACCGGCAGCAAAAAGCAAATGCCTAACGCTCATAAATCCACGACGGTGCAGATCACTTTTCATATTCTCTACACGAGTTTGGCAATGGTGCGTCAACGAAACTTCTTTTGAAAGTACATCAAAAGATTCCAATATATGCCAGATGAATATTTTAGTGGCGTTGTTAACTGTTATAGTTTTGTAAAGCGGCATTATTTTTTAAGAGATATTACGTATTTTTGCAATCTGAAAACCTTCAGATTTTTAAATAATAAAAATACTGAATTAATAACAAGTTTTCTGTTTCAGAAATTAAAAATAAAATATATGTCGACTAAAACGATCCCGTACACAGCTTACAAAGTAAAAGATATCTCTCTTGCAAAATGGGGAAGAAAGGAAATTCAGCTCGCAGAAGCAGAAATGCCCGGTCTAATGTCCCTTCGAGAAGAATTTAAAAATGAACAACCGCTAAAAGGAGCAAGAATCGCAGGTTGTTTGCATATGACGATACAAACTGCGGTTTTAATAGAAACACTTATTGCATTGGGTGCAGAAGTTACTTGGAGCTCTTGTAATATTTTTTCTACACAAGATCAAGCCGCTGCTGCAATTGCTGAAGCTGGAATACCCGTATATGCTTGGAAAGGTATGAACGAGGAGGAATTTAACTGGTGTATCGAGCAAACACTTTTCTTTGGTGAAGACAGAAAACCTTTGAATATGATTCTTGACGATGGTGGTGACCTTACCAATATGGTTTTGGATAAGTATCCTGAACTTGCTGAAGGTATTAAAGGAATTTCAGAAGAAACCACTACTGGCGTTCACCGTTTGTACGAACGTGTAAAAAAAGGAACGTTGCCAATGCCGGCTATAAATATTAACGATAGTGTTACTAAATCTAAATTCGACAACAAATATGGTTGCCGTGAGAGTGCCGTGGACGCTGTAAGACGTGCTACAGATATTATGCTTGCCGGTAAACGTGTAGTGGTTTGTGGATATGGCGATGTTGGTAAAGGTACCGCAGCCTCTTTTAAAGGCGCAGGTTCTATTGTTACCGTTACCGAAATCGATCCGATCTGTGCACTTCAAGCTGCAATGGATGGTTTCGAGGTTAAAAAGTTAGAGACCGTTGTTGCCAATGCAGATATTGTTATTACAACTACAGGAAATAAAGGCATCGTTCGTGGCGAGCACTTTAAAGCAATGAAGGATAAAACCATTGTTTGCAACATTGGCCATTTTGACAATGAAATTGCCGTTTCTTGGTTGAACGATAATTACGGAAATACTAAAGATGAGATCAAGCCTCAAGTTGATAAATATACAATCGATGGTAAGGATATAATTCTTTTAGCGGAAGGTCGTTTGGTAAATTTAGGTTGTGCTACAGGACATCCAAGCTTTGTAATGAGCAACTCATTTACAAATCAAACACTTGCACAGATCGAGCTTTGGAAAAACAGTGAGAACTACGAAAATGAAGTTTATATGCTTCCAAAATATTTAGATGAAAAAGTAGCGAAATTGCACCTTGAGAAAATCGGTGTAGAACTTTCTGAACTTACAGAAGAACAAGCAGAATACATAGGAGTTGCCGTTGAAGGCCCATTTAAGCCTGAATATTACAGGTACTAGATCAAATGACAATTGACAAAAAGTAATTTTTTAGAATATGACCCTTACAGAAATGTGAGGGTTTTTTTAGTCCTGATTAGATAGTATCGCAATGCGGAAATCCCTAAAACAAAAAAACTCTATTGCTTAGCTCTGGCTGTAATATTAGTTAAAGCAATAAATATGATCTAGAAAGTTTATTGGCTTTAGCGCATCACTTATTATTCTTTGTAAGGTATTTCTTTATGTCAAAGTTTATTCAATATTTTTTGGAAATTCACGTTAAGTATATACCCAAATGTTGAAAATGCAAAACTATCTCCGATTATTGGTACTGCTCATTATTTATACTTTTTCAGGAAGTAATTTTGCGCAAATAGGTTCTGTAATTGGACCCAATCGTTCTGTGGAAAAGCAAACTGTTTATCGCACAAAAAGAATTCCGCAGAAAAAAAATACAGTTAACCATTCTTACGATTTAAATAATCTAGCCCAAAAGATAACTCGGAATTCACGCACCGAAGATGAAAAAGCTAAGGCTATTTTTTTGTGGATCTCCACGAACATATCCTACGATAACGAACTTAGAAATAATAGTAAGCTTCAAAAAGAATTTTACACTTCAGAAGAAAAAGTGATCGCAAAAGTTTTAGAGCGTAGAAAGGCACTTTGTGGAGGTTATGCGATGTTATATAAAAAACTGTGCAACCAAATAGGTTTGCATACTGAAGTGATAAATGGTTTTAGCAAAAACTATGATCCATCTTCCATAAATTCTAAAATACCAAACCATTCATGGAACGCGGTAAAAATAAATGGCAACTGGCAACTTTTAGACCTTACGTTGGCAATTAGTTATGGCACCCAGAATAACCCAGATCTATATTGGTTTAAAACAGACCCAAAATATTTTATAAAAACACATTACCCAGAAAATCTTAAATGGACCTTAGTCCGTAGTCCTATTTCTAGGAGCGAATTTGAAAGTTTACCTTAAAATTTTCACGCATAAAAAAACCTTAACGAATTAACGTTAAGGTTTTCTATTTTTTAAAATTTTGAGACACAAGCGTTATTGGCCCGGTCAAAATTTAGATAATATCAGCCGGTTCTGCGTTTGGAATAATAGAAACATATGATTTATTATCTCTCTTTTTGGTAAACTTAACAACACCGTCAACCCTTGCGTGCAATGTATGGTCTTTACCACCGTAAACATTTTCACCTGGATGGTGTGTATTACCTCTTTGTCTTATAATGATATTTCCTGCGATAGCTGCTTGGCCACCAAAAATCTTAACGCCAAGACGTTTTGATTCTGATTCCCTACCGTTTTTAGAACTACCAACTCCTTTTTTGTGAGCCATGGTTTAAATTTTTTAGAATTAAACTTCTACTATTTATTTTTCAATAATGCTTTTGCTTGCTTTACCCATTCTTCACTTTCGATCTTTTCGCGGGTAACACCATCAATTGCAGAAAGCTCTTCCCTATCGGCAGCTTTCAATTTACTGATCTGTTCGTAAGTATAGATACCTACTTCATTCAATCTCTGTTCGTAAGCAGGTCCAATTCCATTGATCTCTTTCAAATCATCTGCTTCTGCTTTTGTTGCAGTACCAATACTATGAAGAACTTTATCGATATTCATTTCGACACCAGAGTCTTCTGCACGATGCTCTGCGCGTGTAACTAGATTTTCGCTGATTTCATCCTCTTTTTTAGCTTCAGGAGCAGCTTTTTTAGCTTCGGCTTTAGTGGCAGATTTCACCTCTTTTTTTGCTTCTTCTTTTTTTGGAGCCGCTTTTTTAGGGGCATCTTTTTTAGATTCCTCTTGTTTTTTAGATCCAGAAGTTACAATGCTTTCAATGATGATTTCAGAAAGGGACTGTCTGTGTCCGTTTTTTACACGGTAGCCTTTTCTACGTTTCTTCTTGAAAACGATAACTTTGTCACCTTTAAGGTGTCTCACGACTTTTGCTCCAATAAGAGCGCCGTCTATAGCTGGGGCGCCAATGGTAATGTTATCGCCGTCTCCTATCAAAAGTATATTGTCGAATTCGACTTTTTTACCTTCTTCGGTAGACAAACGATTTACAAAAACCTTTTGGTCTTTTGCAACTTTAATTTGCTGCCCTGCTATCTCTACAATTGCGTACATAGCGTAATCGTTTAAATATTAGTTAATAATAATTTTACCCTTACGTTTTTCAGTATGAAAATCTTCCGTAAAAGGCGGGTGCAAATATAATTTTTAAATATGAAATGACAAAGCCCTAAATGTTTAAATTTTAGGGCTTAATATAATTTAATAGAAAATTGATTATTTCATAGAATTTCGCCTGCCTTCAGCATCGTTCCAGGTATCCTTTAGCAGTTGCATAAAAGAAAGTGTAAGAACCAATGAAGTAGAGAAACCCATAAAAACCAAAGACATTAATAACAAGAGTTTACCGCTATCCATATCGAGTGACCATCCTTCTATTATTGTATTTGCAAACTCACTATCTATTTGATAGATGAAGATCGCCATAAATATTGTGAATATTATTGTTGCAATACCGCCAGTAAACAAACCTAACTGAAACCCTTTTTGATATTTAAACCTTGATTTTTTGTTCTTATAAGCCTTCATAGCTAAATAGATACCTACTGCGAATATTAATCCGTTTGCCGCACTAAAAACTGGCATATCATGAAGTCCTACCAATTTTAAGAGCAGAAAATAAGCTATTAATATGGCTGCCGTTATTAAACCGTATCGTATATATATCTTGAACATAGTGTTGATCGTTAAAGTTTGGAAAATTACAAAATACAAATAAATCTACACTAAGACTTTGCAAACTTTTTTAAATGTATTGGCAACGGGAATTTTTGATGTACCGGTTTTATTTGTAAATAAAAAGATTTGGACTTTAATTTTACCTAACCGTTAACATAAAAATCCGCTCGTAATATTTATTTTGTTGTTGAAATATATTTCGGCCACTTAAATTTTTGCACCTAATATATTAAATTCTGTACTTTTAGGGCATATTAATGTAGCAAAATTGCGAAAGCCTTACTAACAATTAATTATTAAATTAAAATTTAAACTTTTCATGAAAAAATTTATCCTTAGCATTTCCTTTTTGTGCCTTTCCGTAGTGGGACTTCAGGCACAGCAAGTAGAATTTGAAGAATACGATCTGGACAATGGTCTTCACGTAATTTTGTACGAAGACAACACGGCACCCGTTGTGACCACTTCGGTAATGTACCACGTTGGTGCAAAGAACGAAGTCGAGGGACGTTCTGGATTCGCACACTTTTTTGAACATCTTTTGTTTGAGGGTACCCCAAATATAGAACGTGGAAAGTGGATGGAAATCGTGACTTCCGCAGGTGGCACCAATAACGCCAATACTACAGATGACCGAACCTATTACTATGAGATTTTACCTTCAAACAACGTAAATCTTGGTCTTTGGATGGAAAGTGAACGTATGCTGCAACCAAT
>Ga0115567_10001275_pt1 | contig 25351 bp, 30 predicted proteins | sample COGITO_mtgs_1204_2_FD_88679 | JGI IMG/M metagenome (GOLD analysis project Ga0115567, IMG submission 88679) | Pelagic marine microbial communities from North Sea - COGITO_mtgs_120412 | ecosystem: Environmental > Aquatic > Marine > Epipelagic | place: Germany:Helgoland, sampling site Kabeltonne... | reverse complement strand
GTGAACACCAGCCGGGGAGGACCCCGAACCGGCCTGGACAGTGCCAGCGGTCTGACCGCTGGGCTTTGCTGTGGTCGATGCCACGGGGCTCACATCCCTTCGATGTGTTGTGCTCGAGCGCGCTCGGAATTGAGCGCATTCAGAATCTGAGAAAGGTTGAACATGTCGTTGGCGAGCTCAAACAACTCTTCGGCTGCCTGCTCACGCAGACGGGACCGTTGAGCTGGAGTCCAAGACTCCAACGCCTGTTGTGCAAGAGGCCGCACACCCTTCACCATCGCCGCTAGCACAGGCACCAACACGTCAAACGCGGGTGACTCAGCCAACTCCTTTTCGGAGGGTTCTGGCAATGATGGCAGGGTGTCTGACCCAAACACGCGAAGCTTCTGCTGCAGATCACGCTGGGCGTCCTGCAGATCGTCGTCATACATGCTCTTTACCTCAGACAATGTCTTCGGGTGCATGGGCGGCTGCCCACGCATGATCCGCAGTGTCGTCTGTCCATCCGTCACTCCCGCCAAGTCTGCAGCCCCATCAATCGTGATGACTGAAAGGGCGTACAACTGTGCGAGGTAAAGGTTGAACTCTGGAATATGAAGTTCGGAAGATTCGTACCCAGCTGCCAGCAAGAACTGCCAGAGCCGGATTTCGTTTCCGCCCTTCGCGGGGTTGTCGTCGGCTGCCCACCGCTGCACAGTCTTCTTCGAGGCACCGGTGAAATCGCAGACAAGCTGCAGATCACCGTTACGCAAGAAGTCGACCAGCATCGGCTGCAACCACTTGAATGAGTTGTCGATGTACATTGGACCTCAATCCATGTAGTTGGGTGGACTATCTCTAATCACTCCTGTTTTTCAAGGGGCGACTGCCACCTCAGCGACAGTTGGTTACAATACTAGCATATTTTTGCATTTAAGTCAATAAATATCTCTGTATTGTATGTTGTGCTTGAGTATAGTTCAACCACACCCGGCATAAGCTGCTGACCGGGCAATTGATCCACCGAGACAAAGCTGTGTCTTGCTAGGCACGTCCGCACAGTTCCCGTCAGGATAAATCCGTAGGATTCGGAGATTATCTCACTGCCATCGGTAATAGTTAGATGAGTTGTGCCGGCAGGCGTAAGTTCAGTCTCATCTGTTACGTCGAGTTTCTCTCTAAGTTCACGGCGACCAGCACTCAGCAGCGTTTCACCCTCGTGGATTTTACCAGACGGCAAATTGTACATGCCAATAAATGGCTGTTTTTCACGAGGAACAAGTAACACCTCGCCCCTCTCGTTCTCAAGTCTCAATATTGTAACCAGCTTTGGCTGTGGTCGCTGCTCTTTTAGGTCCGAGCTATGCTTATCAGCATACTGCAACCCTTTGGTACTTAAAGTATAAGCCTCATCGAGCTTTTGAACGTATCCTGAGTCAATGAGACGTTTGAGATGATATTGATACAAATTACTCTCGGTGTGCGATGGACGCATGTCACGATTACGCAATTTTTCACTATAAATTAATTTGTCAAGAATATATTTTTGGACGTAATGCATTGACATAAGTATAATCTGTTATTTATCACAGTGTCAATCTAATTTGACACAAATTGTCCTTTCTAGAATGAATCTCTCGACCACGATACTATACAACTGTCAACAATGAGAGGAGATTCAATGCCAAGTACAAAAGAGTATCGGGAGGTAGAACGAAAATATCTACTGCGTGAGAATGAAGTGGCTGATATCCCAAGTTGGTTATTTACTGGTTCTGTTCAACCCGTTGAACAATACTATCTTAACCACCACAGTGAGCCCTACGAGCTACGAATGCGCAAAATACAGCTAGATGATGGCCTAGCTGCTCACCTTGCAACAATTAAAAAGGGACACCCGCCCGACAGACTAGAGATGGAGACAGTCATTAGCCCGAGTACATATGAACGTTGGGTGAGCACTAAAACGACTGAGATTCTACAAAAAACCAGGCAAACAGTTGCATTCGCAGCTGGGCACTGGGCACTTGATAGGTTTAAGGATATTGATCTGACAATATTGGAGGCCGAAGGTATCGTACCACTGCCTGACTTTGGATGTGATGTAACAGATGATATCGGGTATACAAACTACCATCTATCACAAGTAAGTGATGCCGAGGTGGACATAGTGTCCGACGTGCGTAAAGAGCCGACTACTGACGAAGTGGAGTTGATACACCTACGTTCACTTGTCGAACACCGTCGCCAACGGATTGATAGGCCGATCATAATCGGTATATGCGGTGCTACTGCCAGCGGTAAAACAACAGTTGCTGGTGAGTTGGCTGCACCATACGGTGATCAAGCGGTCGTCATAGCCCAAGATGATTACTACCACGGTGTCGACAAAATGCGAGCCATACACGGGCATGGGTACGAGGTGAATTTTGACGAGCCGGCCGCCCTCAACTCCCCTCTACTCGCTACGCATCTCAGGCAACTTCGTGCTGAAAAGCCTGTAGAGCGACCGACTTACAGCATGGTCACCTCCAACCCTACCGGTGAGTTTACGGTAGTTGACCCCGATAAAACTCCGATAATCTTTGTGGAGGGGATCCATGCCCTCGATCCCGAGCTGCAAAATCTGTATGATCTGTCGATCTACGTGGACGCACCACTTGCAACACGGGTTGGCCGACGCCTTGAGCGAGACCATGCTGAGGGTCGATCGTACAAACCGGAGGACAACCTTCGCTACCTCCTAGAGGTGGCCGAGCCAACATACCAACCGTATGTCGCCTCACAAAAAATTGCAGCTGAGGTTATCTACACAACTTAGTACCTCGTTGAGTGATGATTACTGAAAACGGCTCCGAAATATTGGAGCCGTTTCGACACAAAATTTGGCTCTCCCGCAGCAGGAGTACCGAACCTTGTTACATGCCCATCATTGACGGATCCATACCACCACCAGCTGGCGCGGACTTCTCCTCTGGGATGTCTGCGATCAGGGCACCCATAGTCATGGCTGTGCCTGCGATTGAACTTGCGTTCATGATCGCCTCTTTGGTGACTCGGGCTGGATCAACCACGCCGACCTTCTTCATGTCGGCTAATCCTGCCTCAGGAGCGTTGACATCAACACCTTGACCGGCGTTTGCTGCCTGCACCTGTGCGAGCAGTGCCTGTGCGTTGAGTCCAGCGTTCTCCATCAGCTGCACAAACGGAGCAACTAGGGCATTCTTGAGTAGTGATTTACCAGCATCTTTATCTGAGATGTTTGAAGCAAGGTTAACAAGCGTAACACCGCCACCAGAGACAATACCCTGGTCAAGCGCCGCTTTGACCGCTGCAACCGCATCATCCACGCGGAACTTCTTCTCCTCGATCTCAGTTTCTGTCGCACCACCAACCTTTATGACGGCAACTTTGCCGTCGAGTGCAGCGCGCCTTTTATCAAAGTTCTCCTTCTCATAGTCACTTGTGGCATTTGCACTCTGTGCAGTAATCTGAGCCACGCGGTTTTTGAGATCAGCAGCCGAGCCACCACCTTCAATAATCGTGGTATTGTCTTTGCCGACGATAACACGGCGAGCAGTACCAAGCATTGATACATCGGCATTCTCAAAGGTTATTCCCTGCTCCTCAGAGATTACCTGTCCACCAGTTAGCACAGCAATGTCCTGCAAAACCTCTTTGCGGCGATCACCAAATGCAGGCGCCTTGATCGCTATAGTATTGAAGACACCTTTAAGACGGTTCAATATCAGTGTGCCAAGTGCTTCACCCTCGATATCTTCAGCAATAATCACCAAGTCTTTTTTACCGGTTTGGGCAACTTTTTCGAGGACCGGCAAGAACTCCTGCACACTTGAAATTTTTTGATCAGTAATCAGGATGAGCGGTTTATCATAGACGGCCTCCATGCGAGATGTGTCAGTCACCATGTACGGGCTAACAAAGCCGCGGTCAAATGTGAAGCCTTCAACTACCTCTGATTCCATAGCCAAACCTTGACCCTCCTCAACCGTAACGACACCATCTTTGCCAACCTTATCGATCACCTGAGCGATGAGATCACCGATAGCAGCGTCACCAGCTGAAATTGTTGCTACCTCAGCTACGCGGTTTTTGTCACCGGCGATATCCTCACGCATACTCTCAAGCTCTTTAAGAACCTCTCGAGTAGCTGCTTCTAAGCCTTTTCTCAGTTGCATTGGATTGTGGCCAGCTGCAATTAGTTTGTTTGCCTCGTTAAGAATGTGATATGTCAAAACTGTAACGGTCGTAGTGCCGTCGCCAGCGATATCGTTCATCTTGCTGGCAGCTTGTTTAATGAGCTCGGCGCCTGCCTTATAGCCCAGCGTCTCCTCCGTCTCGGGCAAATCAATGCCTTTAGCAACAGTGACACCGTCGTGTGTAACGGTTGGACTACCAAACCCTTTACTTATTACTGCATTACGACCCTTTGGTCCCATAGTAGTTTTGACTGCATTAAATAGAATTTCAGCTCCAGCTAGTAGCCGCTGTCGTGCATCTTCGTCGTAAAAAACTTTGTTCGCCATCGTAATCTCCTTTTCTGTCATTCCGGGCTCGATCCGGAATCTATTTTATTAAAACATTTGGGTCCTGAGTCGAGTTCAGGATAAGAACAATCTAAGCTATCGTCGCAAGGACATCCTCACTTTTAACAATTATGTAGTCGATACCTTCAACTTTTACCTCTGTTGTGGAATATTCTTTATAAATAATTCTGTCGCCAATCTGAACGCCTTCAGCATCCGGTCCTACGGCAACAACTTTTGAGATCTTTGACTTCTCTTTTGCTCCATCAGGTAAATAAAAACCTGAGGTAGTTTTATTTTGTGCCTTTTCGGCAACTGCGATTACGCGGTCACCCAGTGGTTTGAGCGGTGTACTCATAATTGTAGCCTCCTATTAACTTATTTACTCGGCAATTGTACCTTTATGGTACCGCATACAATTAGCACTCGCAACCCCCAAGTGCTAATTAAGCAGTCACCTCAGTGTCGGTCGTTTGAAGGTCGGGCTCAAAATCACGCAATATCTCCTCAAGATGAAACTGCTCAATCTCGTCAGTGTCAGCTCGTGAATGTGTTGCTGGCCATCGTCCCTCAGTATTAACTGATGTGAAAGCCTCCGCAAGATCGAGGCGCGAGAACGCGTCAACATCGAGTACGTGTGGAGACTCCTGACCACTCTCCATCTCCCAAGCGATGTATACGTGATCCCCACCGAACGCGCTATGTACGTCAGTAAGATCAGCAGCTGGGTATCGCAGTGCAGCCACTGCAATAGCACTGTTTCGCTTGTTTTTTGGTCGCATTTTGACTCGTGTGTGTGGGAATGGGTACGTCTCTGAGCCTGTAGTTCTCGTGACAAACCGCTTTGATACGCCAGCACCACGGTCAAGATCCTCATCCAAGCCAATCGACAGTCCCAAAATTGAGAATACACGAGATAGCTGCTCGATACGTGCAAAACGTCGCTCAAAGTCACTTGTGAGCGGCGCATTAAAAAGGGGCTCGTCGCCCTGGTCGTGTGGTCGTGAAGATTCTCTGTCCACCATATGTAGTGTAGTATACTGATCTGTTACTATTTGTCAATCAAAACATTTGACAAACAATGTCAACGGGTCTACGATACAGGGGTCCAACCAGGCAAACGAAAGATGAATATCGTGAGCACAGAAGCAATCGATACCAGCAAGCATGAGTTGCGTGTCATCAACACAACTCCCGGACTACAGGGTGAGGCCGTCAAGGTCAGAACCAACCGGGTGAACCTCGGTATGGAGGCCGACCCCACACCCCAGTTCATGCACTTTCTCGATATGGAGGCCGATCGTCAGGCCATCCAAGGAGTCGAGAGTGTGCTCGTGTACGAAGGGCGTCGAGGACCCATCAAGGTCGTTCTCGTGATCAACGAGGCAGTTGATGCTCTCACCACAGCAATCCTGTGGGTCCAGGGCGTCAACAAGGTCATCAAGGCACTGGACGAGCATCAGTACGCCGAGATGACCAAGCCAGATCGTGTTCTGACGAACATGGCGTGGCCCGCCACTGGCCCGGGGATCTTCGGATTCAAGGGTACAGACGACCCCAGCAACAGGGGGGAGTATGGCGAGGACAACGGTGATCACCTCGTATTGCATGGCGATCATCACCTGGTGATGAACGGCAGCGACTGGAGTGACGACTAGTCCAGACGGACAGGCGGGGATACGGACGAAGTTGTCCGTATCCCCGCACCGGCGGCGGAGTGCACACCTTGATGCAAACGCATCACAACTTGCACCCGCCCCATCTACACACGACACCATTTAGGTGTCGTTTTAAATACCATACTTTACTATTGACAATAACGCTAATGTTTGTTATGATTTAGTCAGATTACACAACACAAAAAGGAAAAAATATGTCAGAATCAACCACAATCTACAGAGTCGAAATACCAGCTAGTGATATCGCAGACATTACCACTGCACGTGGAGAGTTTGCGAAAATATACGAAGAGCTTGGGAGAAAACCCGATGAAAAAGCGATGGCACTCAGCGGCTTGGCGTCTGCTATTAAACTGATGGACGGCTCTTCACTCGCAGATCGTGTCCTTGATGAGGCGATCGCGCTCACCGATGAGCAGCAAGAGCGATCAGACATGCTGCGCGGCGCACTAAACGCAACCGGTGCAGTACCACCAGAGACGGTACCACGCGTACAGCACCCTGACGGTGACTACCTTGTAGTAGAGCTAAGTGATGATACTGAGATAACTAATATATTCACTCGAACCGTGCTTCCAGATGAGGATGAGCGGTCTATTGGATCCAAGCGGAGACAGCAGGCGCGAACTCCATCAGGTCCAAAGCAAAATGACTCATCTGGTGGTATCAACAGAGTAGACCCCAGGAGCCGACACTAATCATCCGCGGACGAAAGACCCTCGATAACGGTACGAGTTGTAATGTCCGCGATAAGACCTGTAACAGCATTCAGACTTTGCTGTGCTGAGGCTTCAGATTTGTCTGCCAACTCTGCAAACTGCTGAGGATCGAGGTCACCCCAGTCGTTCACGACGTCTTCATTAGCCGCGACCGCAGATAGACCTCTAAATATTCCAGTAGTCGATAGATCATGGACTAAAGATTTTGTTAAGTCTACCACTTCTGGACTACGAGCAATAACGCCTTCAACATACGTTGCAAAATCATCGCTGGACTGTTTTGGTACATTAAAGTTGTCTGTCATAGACAAATACTATATCAGTTTATTGTTGTCATGTCTAGTGTAACTACCTGCACGTACACCACCATATATGGATACTGTACAATGGTCGGCAATGGAAAAAATCAATCAAACAGTACTAATGTCAGGTGTCGAGTATTTTACAGTAGAAGAGCTTAACCCCTACTCCCATAAGGCAGATCAACCCGATGTGTCTACGGCCGCTGAAGAGTTTGATAATATCAGGCAAGCGCTCATCAACGCAGGTGTAACCGTCAGGGGTGTTGACGCACCAGCAGGGTGTCAGGATGGTATCTACACTGCCAACTGGGGCCTATGTCGAGGCGGAACCGCTATTCTCTCGTCACTCCCCAACATGCGTCGTAAAGAGGAGGAGTTTGCTCGCACGGCATTAGAAGACGAGGGATTCACCGTTATCCCAGCCCCATATCTCTTTAGCGGACAGGGCGACGCGCTGCCCTGCGGCAACCTACTATTTATGGGGCAAAGCTATCGTACTGACCCACGAATGCATCAATTTATCGCAGATGAGCTGGGATTTGAGGTAATTTCACTTCAAACTGTTCCCGAGCTCGACACCTCGGGCAATCCCGTGACTAATGGTGTCACAGGGTTACCGAGTAGCTATTTTTACGATATTGATCTCGCTCTCTCAGTAATTACACCAGAGCTTATAGCCTGGTGCCCCGATGCTTTTACCATACCGAGTCAAAAACTTATGCGCTCGCTTTCAATTGAAAAGATTGAAGTTAGTCTTACTGAAGCTCAAGAAGGTTTTGCCTGTAATCTTGTTTCTACCGGTGAGACAGTTATCATGAGTGGCAGAGCGCCCAAACTTCAAGCTGCTCTTGAGAACCGTGGCTTTCAAACTATTACACCGCAAATTACCGAGCTTGCCAAAGGCGGCGGGTACATCCGTTGTACTACCCTCACGCTTGTTTAGTAGTAAGTTGACTATACATCGATACTGTTGTAAAATACTATTATTATGAATCGACGACTCCCGGTTGGCCCGCCAGAAGTTATTGAGCATAGAGTTGACCCCACCGACAATACAGCGTCATTTGTTGTTAATTCACGTGCTCGTGGTGTAGATGTTGCCGCTACCCTCGCCTATCTTAATCCGGATATCGACGCAGTTTTAGAACACTTACACCGCGTACTCCGCTTTGCCGTTACGGAACGTAATATGCTAGCGCGCCTGAGTATCCCCATGCCAACGAGCACCAACGGCATTACAACACAAAGTAAACTTGTCACGCATATAGAGTTTGGTGATTCTCCGACATACGACGATGTTGAGTATACCTTTGAGACAGTGTACGGCACCGATGAGTCACGATTATGGCTTGCGCGATTGGCTATGGGCGCTGTTGATACGGGCAGATTACTTGGCCACGTAATCGAGACAACACAACAAAATGAGTTCTCATGTGCAACTGAACACAGTATCGCCGAAGAACTACACGTGTTAACCGAGAGTCACTACGAGCTATAAGCTCTTGAGTGCAGCGCGAGCCGCTGCATCCTCGCTATAGGGACGTGATGAGGTCATGGTTGCCTCGTCGTAATTGTCGGCTTCGGTATTGAGGACGCCAGTTTTGTTGCCCAAGATAGATTTTTCGTGCCCTTTGCCAAGCAACAGAACAACATCATCCTTTTTAGCCACGGAAACAGCCTTTTTAACAGCCTCCTCGCGTTTATGTATCAAAAACAAGTCTTTACCCTGCTTTTTACCTGCGGCCTCGCTACCGGCCGCTATTTGCTTAAGAATCAATTGACCATCGATGTCCCTGTCATCCTCCTCCGTAACCACAACAATATCAGCGTACGCTCCTGCAAGTCTCCCCTGCTCAGAACGCTTACTCTCATCACGACGGCCAGCGCTGCCAAACATAACAATAAGTTTACCCTTAACGGCTGTCTTTACCTCCCTTAGAATCTTCTCAAAACTGTCGGGAGTATGGGCGTAGTCTATAATCACGGCAAAATCTTGTCCTTCATCGACACGTGCCATGCGACCCTCGACAGAGTGCAAACTGGCAATACCCTGCTCTATCTCACGCCGACTCAGCCCAATAGTGCGCCCGATCGCCAATACCGCTAAGCTGTTGTAGACATTAAATCCGCCAGGCAGATTACAAACAATGGTGTACGACTCATCATCAACAGATACGCTATATGTACTACCAGCTGCTGAAGTTTTGATATTTTTAGCGAGCAGAGCACCGGCTTTAACTCCATATGACACGGGATTCGTTACGGCATCAGCAAAATACACTCCATTCGGATCATCAGCGTTGACAATACCAACCTGGCTACCTTTGCGGTTCTTTTGCGCATACTCGAATAGTTTTATCTTGGCGGTGCGGTAGTTCTCAAACGTTTTATGATAATCGAGATGCTCGTGATTAATATTGGTCATAGCTGCAACGTGCACCGGAATACCCCAAATTCTATTTTGCGCCAATGCATGGCTGGTCACCTCGAGAACTAACCACTCCGCTTTACTGTCACGAACCTGTTTTAACCTGTTAACTAACTGCCGAGACCCCATCGTAGTAAGCCGTGTTGCATTAGGCTGTGGCCCATTTCCGTCACCAAGATCAAGTGAAATTGTCGTAAGCATCGCAACTTTTTTACCGCTATTTCTGAGCATCTGCGCAGTCAGGGTTGCGGTTGTAGTTTTGCCATCTGTGCCAGTAATGCCGATGACCTTTATATTACGCGCCGGAAAGCCAGCAAGCACTTGCCATAAAACTGCTTCTAACAGATGCCCGAATGGCTCAATTTTTTGAAACAACGAGTGTGGAACTAGTTTTTTTATCAAAGATCTCATACAAAAATTGTACCAGACTCACTATCTGATCATCAGTCTTCCGAGCGGAGTGTTGAGGGCTGCGCGATACACAAACTCGCCGATTGACGTGAGTGGGTGTACGCTAGGGCGTTTAGCGGTGCGAGGAGTAGACGACTGATTTGTAGCATACCGAGTGATACATACGCCTGCTTTACGTCGTCGGCGTTCAAACCGGCGTACCTCCGCACGCTTAAGCCTTGTGTAGCCCACGGTTCGAGACTGCGCGGCAAAAAGCTCTAGCATGTCCACAGACTGCTCGGGGATGCCGGTATACCAAAGCGGCATCGAGTTCTCGCTCAGATCAACATGATTGGGCCGTTGTACAGCGGAATTAAACTCGCCAACGCGGACACCAGAACTCGTGTTGAGATACCTGTAACCCCTTGCATATGTCTCGCCATCAGGTACACGGCTCGGTAATGACAGGTCTGCCGCAACCGGGAACCCATCATGAAATCGCACATCTAAGACCATGCCAAGCGGTGCAACTGCAACCATTCGGTAGTCGCCCTTTATGTCGTAACCTGCCTCTCGCGCATCAAGTAGCGCAAGCTCAACTCTTGAATCTCGGTTCCACCGTTGGTCATCGTACGGTAATTCTGAATTTTCCATCTTACCCTGTATACTACCACCAGAGGTAGAATTAGTAAAAGCACCAAAACAATGATTATTTTAGCTATTGAAACCAGTTGTGATGAGACTTCTGTTGCCGTCGTTGAAGATGGTCAGCACGTGCACTCGCTTGTCGTAAACAGTCAAATTGATATTCACAAAGCATACGGTGGTGTCGTCCCAGAGATTGCAGCGAGAAGTCATATTGAGGTAATGCTCCCGGTCATTGACCAGGCTTTAGACGAGGCGGCTAAAAAGTGGAGTGACATCGACGCAATTGCTGTTACCCAGGGGCCAGGACTACTCGGTTCACTCTTAATAGGCGTTTTAACTGCTCGAACACTTGCCTGGGCCAAGGGCATACCGCTTTACCCTGTCCACCATATCCTCGGTCACATCTATGCCAACTGGATCACCTCGGGACCAGCCTACAAGACCCCATACCCTGTGAAGCAGCCAGAGTTTCCTATGCTTGCGCTTATAGTGAGTGGCGGTCACACGCAACTCATGTACGGCGAGAGCCACAAAAACTGGAAGGTTATCGGACGTACAACAGATGACGCTGTAGGCGAGGCGTTCGATAAAGTAGCGAAGGTTCTAGGTCTCCCCTACCCCGGTGGCCCGAGTATTGCTCAGGCTGCAAAAAATGGTGATTCACAGAAGTACCGTTTACCCACCCCTCAAGTAAAGGATATGTACGGATACAGCTTTTCAGGACTCAAAACTGCCCTATTGAGATCTGTGCAAAAAGAATGCGGCAAAGATCACCAGTTTCCATCCTTTGAACTTGCAGCACTTTTATCTGAGCAGCAGAAAGCTGACTTTGCAGCCAGCTTTCAAGCTAAAGCGGTTGAATATCTTGTGTCTAAAACGAAGTTGGCATCTGAGAACTTATCACCAAAATCAGTAATCATAGGTGGTGGTGTTGCAGCCTCGCTCCCCCTTCGTACCGCCATATCAAAAGCTATACCGATACATGTCGAGTATGCTCCACAAATTTTGTGCACAGACAACGCGGCAATGATCGGCGCTCGTGCCTACTATCAATCTCAGACTGAAAATCCAGTAGACCCTCGCCACCTCGAGACTAAACCAAGTTGGCCGCTATAAACCTGTTTGCTGATCAGAATAATCAGAAACTACGCTTATGATTTCGTCCATCCAAGCTAGCTGCTCAGCTGCAACTGCGTCTTGCTCGGCTTCTGGGTAGTCACCCACAAACATGACACTTTGTGCATCATCGGTTGAACCGATGGCGATGAACCCTGTGGTACCTTCGGATTCATTACCGAGGAAGACCGAGGCTTGCTCTTCATATATGCCATCGTTGTTATACGCTCGTACTGAAACACGATCATACACCACTTCACTACCGGCTTCTGTTCCAGATACAGTCAGCTCTCTATTCTCTCCACCATCGCCGCACCTGTAGTCACGACACACCACTGTCAGCGTCACATAGCCGTCGACAACTGTAGCGTCAACGCCAAGTCCAGCTTCATCTAGAATTGAAGGAGAAACACCCTCGAGTCTATCTACGAGATCAGAGATACGCTCACCATATTGTTTCGCTGATGCTTCTGCTTCAACCTGGTACTGAGGCGCTACTTCTGTTGTACTAGTTGGCAACTCTGGCACTACTTCTGTTGCAGGGGCAGATGTAGACGCAGTCTGCAACTCCTGGCTTTGTGATGAAGATTCACCACAGCCCACTAAAAGTAAGGCGGCACTCAACAACGCGCCAGTCATTCGTCCAGCGCGACCACGCTGCCGGATATGCCTATGTTCTTTTGTTTCAAGTTGTTCAATTGTATTATTCTTCATAAGAAATATTGTGCACTTTATTAATGTAATTGTCCAGTCCGACGTTAACGAATACACTGGATCAGAGCGCCTCAGCCAAGTTGTATATGGGGTCAGTAGATGTTATAGTCAGTGTATGAATCATGCAGACAAACAGTACGGTTTTGGTAGCACACGGTCGCATGTGCCGCTGTGCCTATGATATTTACAACCCAAGTTTCACATGAATGCAAATACATTCTGGAGCAGTAGCAAAATTCTGAGAACATGCTCCAGTAGCCAATAAGGAACTATAGATGAATCGTGTAGTGAGCCCTTAATCAATTATGTTCTACGTATATCTGTTACAATCAGATTCAAGACTATACGTTGGTTACACGGCAAATCTTAAGCAGCGTTTGTCAGAACATAATTCAGGTCAAAATAAATCAACAAGGTTGTACCTTCCCTGGGAGCTGATATTTTACGAAGCGTATATCAATCAACAAGACACAGTGAGACCTGAGAAATATCTCAAGACGACCCAGGGTCGACAAGCGATAAGGAGGATGCTGAAAGTGCACTTACAAGATAAAATAATCAACAATTTTGACTATTAAGGATCTACTACACGATGAACTTACCGAAACAATATGATCCAAAACAGTATGAGGCCGACATATACGCTCTTTGGGAGAGCAGTGGGGCGTTTAAGCCAAGAGGTACTGGCACACCTTACAGCATCGTCATGCCACCACCTAACGCAAACGCAAACTTACACATCGGCACAGGGCTAACCGTAGCAATTCAAGACGTGTTAACACGCTATCACCGCATGAAAGGGGCTCGAACACTATACCTCCCGGGAGCCGACCACGCCGGCTTTGAAACCTGGGTAGTCTACGAGAAGCACTTACAGAAAGAGGGTAAGAGTCGCTTTGACTTTACTCGAGAGGAGCTATACCAACAAACGTGGGATTTTGTTGCCAAGAACAGAGGTAACATGGAGTTACAGATGCGTGAACTCGGTGTGAGCGCTGATTGGAGCCGTTTTACCTTTACGCTCGACGCCAATATTGTTGATCGGGCCTTTAAGACGTTTGAAAAAATGTGGAACGACGGTCTGATATACAGAGGTGAACGCATCGTCAACTACTGTACCACCCACGGCACAGGATTTTCCGACTACGAGGTAGAGTACAAAGATGAAAAATCATATTTATGGACAATCGCGTTTCCACTCTCTGATGGATCGGATCTCATTGAGATCGCAACCACACGTCCAGAAACTATGGTAGGGGACGTTGCAGTAGCGATAAATCCAAAAGACGAGCGATACACACACCTCATCGGCAAAGATATTTCCTTACCGCTAACAGATAGAACTATTCCGATTGTTGCTGATGAAATGGTAGACACTGAGTTTGGTACGGGAGCAGTCAAGATCACCCCGGCACATGATCCAAACGATTTCGACATGGCTGTGCGTCACAAGCTCCCACGCATAAAAGTTATTGGTTTTGACGGCAAAATGACAGAGAACGCGCCGAAAAAATATCAGGGCATGGAGGTATTTGCAGCACGCCAGGCAATACTGGATGATCTTAAAAAGCTGAACCTACTGACAGACGAGGTTGAGTACGAGCACAGTGTTGGCCACTGTTATAAATGCAAAAACCCGATCCAACCCCTGTTGAAAGATCAGTGGTTTGTTGACATGAAACCACTTGCCAAACGTGCGATTGAAGTGCTCCGAGATGGAGACATCGACATAACACCAAGTACCAGGAGAGACGCAGGTATTGCATATCTTGAAAATATTAAAGACTGGAACATCAGTCGACAAATCGCTTGGGGTATTCCAATTCCAGCCTTTCAGAATATCGACGATCCCGATGATTGGATTTTTAACGAGGACGTATCAGAAGAGACGGTGACTAAAGAGGGTAAAACCTATCGACGTGATCCCGATGTATTTGATACCTGGTTCTCAAGTTGTCAGTGGCCATTTGCCACCCTAAACTATCCAGACAATCAAGATTACAAGGATTTTTATCCCTTAAGTGTCATGGAGACAGGTGGTGAGATCTTTAACGTCTGGGTGCTCCGTATGATCATGCTCGGGCTCTACATAACGAATGAAGTACCGTTTAAAGATGTCTACATTCATGGCTACGTCATGGCCGAAGATGGATCCAAGATGAGCAAAAGCGTCGGTAACACCGTCGACCCGCAAAAAATAATAGCGGAGTACGGATCAGACGCACTTCGAATGGGAATCATCAGCGGTCGAAAAGCTGGTGTGAATCAAAACTTTAGTCCTGCCAAGTTTACTGCCAGTCGTAATTTCTGTAACAAGCTATGGAATATGGCGCGGTATGTTGAAGGAGTAGTAGGGGATGACTTTACGCTTCGCGCTCCAACCCCGCGTACTGCAGCCGACCACTGGATTATCAGAGAGCTTGATGCAGCAGCCAATAATGTAGCTTCGATGCTTGAGGAATACAGGTTCTCTGAGGCGTTTGAGGCTATATACCACACGATTTGGGACAAAATGGCTGACTGGTACATCGAGGCGTCAAAAATCGCTCTAGAGCCCTCTGTGATGGTCTGGGCGCTCGAAACATGCCTGAAGATAGCGCATCCATTTGCGCCGTTTGTAACTGAAGCAATTTGGCAGACACTCGACTGGGAGGATAGTAAGATCATTAGCTCACCATGGCCAGAACGATATACGTACGAGGAACCCCGCGCCGATGAGTTTGAATCGATCAAGCAACTCGTCTCCGAGATCCGCGAGGTGCTTAGTGTCGTCAAGTCAACTGACGTTGCTCTGTTGACTACGGGCAGTGAACAAGTTGATAACAACGCAGAGTTGATAACAAAGCTAACCAAAGTAGGTTACATACAAACGCTTGAGACACCTACGGGCTTGCATCTCACTGGATCAAGTGAAGCTGTTTGGCTTGATCTTGATGACACCCAGATGACGCAGTACAAATCACAACTTGAGCGTAAACTCACTGACGTTGAAAAGACTGTACACGCTCTCGAACACCGCCTCAGCAATGAGCGCTACGTCGCCAACGCGCCAGATGCTCTCGTTGCTGAAAGTCGTGAGGAGCTCATAACTGCGAGTGAACGAGCTGGGCGTCTTCGCCACCAACTAAAGCAGATCTAGGTGCAGTTACCGCCTAAACTACAGAGGTTAATCCCGCTTGAGAAGTCGTGGGTCATACGTATGGGCATGCTCGATTTACAGTCCGACAGTAATCGATGTCTAGATTTTTTGCAGACATATGATGGCGAGCTGAGTGATGATATCAAAGCGCTACAGCGCATACTCAAGCAGTGGGGGAGTGATGAAGCGCTCGATGTTGGAGAATCTGGTACACTCTACCGATTTGTACAATATCTCTGTTGGCTAAACGGTTCAACGCAGCAGATCAAAACACGTGGAACACTGCGCGCTCGTAAGCTTACAGACAACCCAGCTATCATTGACTACTCGATTGAGCAGCTACTTAAGCTTGATGGTGGCACCTCGCAGTGGGCGAGTGCTGCAGTGCTATTTACCGATATCAACATGCCTGATCGTAGTTACCCCTACCATTTACAAATGAGCTTGAACGCAAAGCAATACTACGCGGAGTGTGGCGGCCTGTGGGAGCCTCGGTGTGACGCGACGATTCAACGTCAAGCTACAGCATTCTTCAACTGGAGAACATCTGGAGATATGATTTTTACCCCGGTTCAATCTGAAGACTTTCCGTTTGCCGTCGCTTTCGGCGTTATGACGACCGTAGAGGGGGAGCAACGCTGGCCACAACTTCGTAACCATGAGACCGACCGAGTGGTTGAGATGGGGCGTTTGCTTAATTCAGAGACTATTGATTCTCCAGATCACCGCGTAGTCCAAGCTCTTGCGCTCAGGTATCCTGATCGGGTTTTGACATCACGTAGTAAAAAAGCAGTTACAAAATCATGGCCTCAGTTCTGGCTGTTTCATTCAAGCGCATCTAGTCGATCAACAAAACAGTAGTCGTTGTCTTGACGTATGTAAAAATACATGATAATATTTCTTTTATCGTTGCGCGCGTTTTACAGTGCTGCAATCGAACATTAAAAAGGAAGAGATTTTCTAGATGGGATCAGTGGAGCAGCAATCTGCTCTATTGACCCCATCTAGAGCGACAAGTACTAGCTTGGGGCTATGCCATTACAACACGAAAGAGGTGCCATCTTGGCACGAGCACAAATCATTGTCCCGCGTTTTCCCTACGGCAAGAACCCGAGTACCGATGACCTGGAGGCGGCGCGCCATCGTGCGCTATCCGACAAGTCGGCGGTGAAAAGTCTCAGCGCCAAGATGAAAGCGTCGCTGCGAAGAGGTACGGATGACAACCTACGGCGCGCCCTGAACGCTGTCTACTTCACCCAGCTTGAGCGTGCCCAGAGAGAGGCGCTCGAGATCATCAAGAGCAGGCTGCTGGATATGCCGTCTGCACTCATGGCAGCGCTGGAGATGGGGCATGACCCTGCGTCGTCCGAGCTCAACGCCGATGACCACCGCAACGTTGTCGATGCACTCCACCTGGTGAAGCACGAGATCGGCGACGTCAAACGACGCCGACACGCCTTCGCCTGACTACGGCTCCATCGCGGGGGTGTTGATCACATGATCACACCCCCGCCTGGCGGCAATCTCTTCCTTTTCAACACACCCTTTTAACGTCCGAGGGCGTTTTTTAATTACAACTGATATTGAGCATAACATTGCATATCATCTATTAATCTGGTATAAATTGTTGAAGCGCGCTCTCGTAGCGACGCTCGTTCATTTACGACTACAAAATGGAGACCATCACTGCTCTGAAACTTTAGCCGCTATCCGCTTACGACAAGAAGGCGAGAACTATGGATCTTATCATCCCTAGCCAGTATCTGATCGGCGGAGAAGGTGACACCAAAGTCGTTGCGCTTTCTCGTCAGATCTCCGACAGCAATGCAGCAATCAAATACCTCGACGCCCAGCAGCGCGACACGTTGATCGGAGGCAGCCCCTCTGAGATGCGCAAAATACTGCACCGTCTCTATTGGCGACAACTGGAGGCGTGTCGACGCTTTGCGACGCACCGTCCTCACTGCAAACAACTTTCTCGGCACGACCAAACCGTGATCAATACGTCAGTTAGAGGCAGGCGACTGACGCAGGACGAACATCTTGATCTAGTAAGTGCGCTAACTCATCTGAAGCAACTACTAGAGCAGCCGCTCAAGCTAGTCTCAAACGGGTAGTAACCGTGAGGGTGTCAAAGCGCCCTCACGGTTATACCGTCACTCCATAGTCGTAAATGAACATTTACAATATCAACAAACATTGTACTAAGTATTGACATATGTATAATTCTATGATACTATCTATCTTGACATCGCGCAGAAATGCAGCAATGTCGCACCTTAGAAAAGGAAGAATATCCAGATGAGATTAATGGAGCAGTACCACGCCCGCTCTATTAACCTCATCTGGAAGCCTCAAGGCTAACAGGCGGGGACTCGAGTCCACCCATCATACAGGAGTAGTCCGTTGATCCGTTTTCCGCAGTTCCCGCAGTCCCTGAAGTCCAACACGTCCGACCCCAAGCTCCTTGCGAAGGAGTGCACCGCGCTCCTCAAGCTGGACGTCGCCCACTCGTATGAGTGGCTGACCGACAGCGACCGCAAGGCGCTCACCTCCGGCAAGACGCTCGCTCGTCGCAACGCCCTCCACAAGCACTACGCGTGCTCCCTGGAGGCCGCTCGACAGGCGGCTCTGGAGTCCGGCTTCGCTGAATCCGGCATCCTGCCGGAGGACGTGTTGAAGGCCTTGTGCCTGTGCCCGCTCAACCGCCTCAGCCCTCGTCAGTCGCACACGCTGCGCGACGCCATCGGCGCCGTCAAGCGTCTCGACGACGAGACCCGCAAGGCGGAACAGGAGCTGGCCCGCGCCGGTCGTCGGACCAGCCGTGGTCGTTCGCCCGCCAAGGCAGCCAAGTCGGCCAACGACAAGGACATCCGCAACCGGATGAGGTCCCCCAAGGGGCAGAAGCCCTCGCTGGGGGGCCGCAAGTCGGCCTGAGGCAGCCAAGTGGCAGCCGGCAGAGGACAGGGTAACCCCTGGTTGACAACGTCAATTACCTCTGTCGGCTCGCCCGGTACAATTCTTCCTTTTCAACTACCTTTTAGACCTAACTCTGTGTTTTACAAATGCAAAATGTAGAGCCGCACGCTGAAAGAACTTTTACACGAACATACTGCAAAACAAACATCTGTACGGTGTTGGTTTTTGTTATACGCACCTTTTAGACTTCAAAGGCGAGGTCAAGCCAAAACATCTCACCGGACTCAAGTTTCTCAAGTATTGGCAACATGGTAGGGAGCAAATTTTGCTCCTTTTTTAGTTCTTCAATTGTTGCCCAAAAGTTGTGGCCAGTTGGGGTGTCGTCTGTAAGTTCCCCGGACCATGATGACGAGCTAAACACCGTAAAAGTTGTAAAACTTTGCAACTCATCACCTCTGTGAAACCGTGCATAACCGTAGCCACGTGGCTCAAAACTGGCAGACAAGCCATTATACTCAGTAAAACGTTTGGTAGCAGTCTCCAGTACTGGCTCGACGTCGTTCGGTTCACCGTGCACAAATCCAACATAGTCATACATTGGCTGTGTTTTTCGACGACGCACAAGCCAGCCTCTTTGAGGGTCGTACACGGTCAAAAAGAAGACTGCGTGGGCCTGCTTGAGCCACTCTGCCGTTGATAAATGTGAGTTGATACCGAGCATTTTACCGAGAGCAGTCAACTCATATGTGCCACTCTCACATTTTTTTACAAAACCTTCTTTGATCAAGAATTTAAGATGGTATGCAAACGCGTTACTTTCAACATTTTTGGGTCGTAGCTGAGCAAAAGTAACGCTCTTGTGTGTGGCGAGTGATCTGATGATTTTGCGTTGAATGTTATGATGCAGCATATATTTGTTGGGTTACTCAAAAATTATTGACTCAAAACGTACTTGCTAGACGTTGTATCAACCCAATAATACACTGTATGCATGGAACAAGCACACACAACCCCAAACCAACTAAACGACCTAGACGAGGCTCGAATCAAACGTTTTGCTAAAAGACTTGGCGCTGTCGTTTGTGTCGAAGATCTATTTGATGATGGCCTTGGGGGAGATAGAGAAGAGGCAACACCCCCTCAGCCCTACACCCCTCCTCAACAAGCAAGCGCTCGCGTGTACCGCGAGTATTTTGCGCCGGTCATCTCACTTCACCCACAGCAAATCAGTCTAGATTTACAGCCGAGAATTCTTGAACCTGTCGAGTAGACCGATGCTACGGCGCGATCTTAGCAGCAAGCTCTGCCAAACTGTCGTGATCTGGGTCGGCGCTCATATCAGGGATGTCGCGTAGCTCCTCGCCGGTACTAATCGGGAACAACTTAACATGCACGTGATCAACATCAAGACCTTCTATAATCATGGCTACGCGTTTTTTGTCAGCAAATATTTTAGCCAGGCGTTTAGCGATTAACTTAACAGATCTCATGAGATCTTGATACTCAGAGTCGCCGAGTTCATAAAAGTTACCAACTTGTCGCTTTGAGACAACCAGTACCTGGCCGGGTTGGATCGGGTGTATGTCCATAAAAGCAAATGTGTTTTTGTCCTCGAACACTTTGTGGCAGGGCACTTCACCGATAATAATCTTGCTAAAAATTGAATCTTCCATCGCCACAATTATACCAGCTTCACGACCTCGAGTCTTGAATTACTGATGTGACCTGCAATAATAGAGCTATCACTGTGAGAACGCGGACTTGATGACAAAACACAATCTATCCACCACACCAGAAGTTTCACCACCGCGTGACCAATACAACACTCTCAAACGACATAAGCGTATGAGGAGAGTTGCCACTGCGTTGTTGACACTACCCCTTATGATTGGTGGAACTTCAGATATCCCGCTGCCCGCCACGTATACCATGAACACTGCTGAGGCGACGCCACTTGATGATGAGATAACCATTATGAGTGCAAACGTACACGGCTGGGAAACCCTCCAGAAGAAACCCGGCTTTTCTACCTTTATGGCAACACTCTTAAGGGAGTCTCCCGACATCGTATTTGTTAACGAGATGATAGACGATCCGGCGAAGATTCAAGCAATAGCGGATGCTGGGTACTCAAATGTGTACGCACAAACAAAGACCCAGGGTATCCGTGAAAGCACTGGAAACGCAGTACTATCTAAAGCTCCGCTTCGGTTGGAGAGGGTAGTCTGGCTGCAGAACTCACACACCACCGAGCCGCGCAATGCCATGATTGTCGGCGTACAAACAACCAAGGGGTGGGTATGGGTAGCCAACACGCATCTCAGCATCAATACTGATGAGGCACGACGTCAACTCAGACAACTAGACGACGAGATTCACAGCGGTGAACCAGTGGCCATTTTTGGTGGCGACCTCAACTACGAGCAACCGATCAGCGAGCCTCGGACGATCGGCAAAAGTGCCGTTCGATCTGGGAGATTGCTTGACTTTCAAGCAGCGGTCGATCAGCCACCGACATTTCCTCATGGTTTAGAAATCTTTAGGCTTGATCACATACTTTCATCCTGTTTTTTACCAGAAGATCCCTATACGGTCGATATTGGATCTGACCACAAGGGTCTTATGGTTCACGGTGACATATCTAAGTGTGCCAACTAGTGGAAGTGGTGGCCCGCAGACACAGTATGAGTCGGCGTAATACTGCTTATTTAGTCGTCTGAGTCGTCGTCAGAATCTTCGATCTGCTCTAGGAGGCGATTGTAGCGATGCTCAAGCTCTTGGTTCTTCATCTCAAGTATCGTAATACGGTCTTCAACTGCAATGTTACGTGTGATATTACCTTTGCCGTCATCGATGTAAGCAAAAACATGTATTGCCGGTGTCGTCTGATCATCTGATGCATCGCTACTCTGTGCAGCTTGTGGACTTACTGTAGCCTCAGAATCTGATTTCTCTCGCTTTGGAACTTGCTCATCAATCTGGACAGATTGGTAAATATCAAAGATGTCATTCCATATACTCATACTAAAAGTATACACCCCTCTCCTACACACTCAAGCATGAGAGTTATTGTGACAACATTACTGTGAATTATTTAAGATACCCCCTAAGGATCATTTTAGGTGTGATGTGACCTTTAGTTGCTTTGAGATACCTCTCGAGCTGAAGATCATCATATTTATCGAGGTAAGATTCGTAGAATATCAGTATTAAAACGAGTGATTCTTAGCTATTTGCACATCACTGATATAACGTCTGTTGTATATAGACTTGGGGTCTTTTGCGAATCCAATAAAAAAATTCTTACCTAACTCAGATATCAAAATCTACACGTGGTACTTTATTCAATTGTATAAGGCTGGCGGAGAGGGAGGATGTACGCTGCGCTACTCCCTGCGTATCTTTCTCGAAGCGAGCTTCTGCGAGAGATACTTGTGATCGAACCTGAGAACCAAATCCACCTTTTCATCAAGAAGAAAAGTGCCCAAACATTTTGCTTGAGCACCATTCTCCTGGCGGAGAGGGAGGGATTCGAACCCTCGGTACATGTGAATGCACACTTGTTTTCGAGACAAGCCAGTTAAACCACTCCTGCACCTCTCCTTAAAATCATGGTACCACATCCGTGACCTCTGGGAGATCTAGCCGTCATACGCTACACTTAGGTATATGATTCAATATCTCAAAAGTACGCTACAGCGTCCAAAAATTAGTAAAAATAAATCCCTGACTCCTGGAAGTTGGATCAGGTGCGAGAAGCCAACTGACGAGGAGAAGGGTGAGCTCGAGAGGCAAGGGCTCGACATCGACATCATTGAGGATGCGCTCGATCCACACGAGGTACCACGGTTTGAGCATAACGGTAAACAAATCTACTTTATTACACGCCTACCCGATACCGACGACGTATTTAATGATTACACTACGCCAATGTTATTTGTCATTGAAGACGGGGCACTCACAACAGTTAGCCGGGATTCACTCGGCCGTCTGTGGCAACCGTTTATCGACAATGTCCCAGCTGCAACAACACAGCGCACAAAACTTTTTGTCTTAATGATGGAGGCAATCGTCAAAGAGTATCAAACTCGCGTTGCATCGATTAATCGACAGATGAGAGCCGTCACCAATGACATCACCAAGCTCAGACCAAAGGACATCTCAACACTTGTCGAGTACGAGCGAAAGCTGAACGATTACCTCGACGCTTTAATTCCAACCAACACAGCAGTTGAGACGTTGCTCGGTGGCAAGCAACTACAAATGTACCGAGATGACGTTGAACTCGTGGAGGATTTGTCGATCTCGCTTGAACAGATCATGGCTCGATGCAAAAGCTTACTCCGAACCATAACCAACGTACGCGACTCATTCCGCGCTGTCATGGATACAAGACTGAATGAAACCATACGCCTCCTAACCGTCATAACGCTCGCTCTAACCATTCCAACTATGTTGGCGGGTCTTTACGGCATGAACGTTGATTTGCCCGGTAACGAAGCCTCTCCGATGCTATTTTGGATCATCGCCGGTGTCAGCGTGTTTACGGCCGGAGCAATGAGCTATTACTTCCTGAAAAAACGACAGTAGCGACAGCGCTGCTGTTAGGGGTGTCTATGAGACCGTGTTTAGAATTGGAGTCTGACAGTAATAGGCCTACAAAAAGAGATCGGACATACTCCAATCTCTTTTTCTAATTTCGCTATGGTACACGGTAGTTGAGGGGTTGCAACCTCCTCACATCGGCGCCCTGGGTAAGCTTCGAGGTGTAGACAAGCCAAAACTATTAGCCAAGTGTTACGGCTACTGGTCTCGTGACGGGCATGTACCAAAATCTACTATTGTTGCGTGTTTATCTAAAAACAGTGTACCCAAATCACCACCGTCTGTTTTAAACTTAACCACACACTCTGCACCGCTTGTAAGTTCAACTCGTGCAGTATTCTCACTACGATAGATTGGGACAGGTCCTGGATCGGTTAGCAGCCGATCATACCCGTTAACGAGCTGTTTGGCCTCGACCTCGAGGTCATCACGTATGGTTTTTTGCTGTTCGCTGTCCGCTTTCATTATTCCAAATGCCATTGATAATGAAGCTACGGTCACCCCCATAAATGCTGCAATTTCCGATTTAGTTACGCCAGTTCTCTCTACAAAACTACCTTTAATCTCACTCATGAAAATTACTGTAGCATTTATACTATACTATGTCAACAGATCATATACGGTAGTGGCGGAAGTTCAGGTAGTTATTATCTTGCAGACATGGAGGTAGCTCATGGTCAACAATGACTAGTGTTGTTATTATAATGATATGGAAAGACTAACGTCAAGAAAATGTAACGCTCTGCTGGCGGTCACCTTATCGGCTACTGCATTATTCGGTTGTTCTATAGACAGCTACCTAACTGACGCTTCTGATGTTCAGTGCGATGGTAGGCGTACAAAGTCTGACCTTGAAGGTAATGGTATGGCGACCTTCACTGTTCATGGCGAAGATAACTCACTTGCAACAGTTCGAGTACGCAGAAGCGAAGAAGGAGTGAGTGTTGGAGTTATCGGTGACGTGACAGGGCCGCCCCAGCAATTAGAAGATGACGGCTTTACCGCACCAACTCCCATAGTTGACGGTGCGGAAATGAGTACATTTGGCGCAGGTGGTGCTTGGGTAATTGATGCTCATGAAGATAGTGTTGTTATCCAAGGCTCTTGTGACGGAACGTAGCTTGCACTAGCTAAACACCCAACAGGATTTGAACTCATTTCAATCTGATAGAAATCAGCCAAACAAAAAAGAGATTGGAATAAACTCCGATCTCTATCTGTAATTTCACCGTGGTACGCGCGGCAGGATTTGAACCTACGACCTTCGGCTCCGCAAGCCGACGCTCTATCCAGCTGAGCTACGCGCGCGCAAACGCGCTTCACTCATCCGACTAGAACCCGACGCTAATAAATTAACGGCTTCGCCTGGGCAGCTGAGCTACGCGCGCACGTCATCCCGACGAATCGGGAAGACTAAAATTTGAGGTACCTTCCACCCAAAAAATTGAAGTAGAACAGATGTGAGTGTAACACAGATATACAGTGTGATCTAGTGACTAGAACCTGATGCGCTTTAGAAAGCGATCGACACCGTCCATCTCGTGCTGCTCGTGAGGAATTTGTGAAGCTAATACGTCAAATATTCTCTCACCGTCGTTTGGGTCAATGTAAATCGTCAGGAGGGGCATGAGCCGTTTTACTGGCTGAAGCACAATACTCCATAGTGCACCATCTTGCATGATGCTAAATGATCGGAAGTCCTCGTATCTATATTGCTTGTCGCCAACCTTTAAACCAGTTGGGAGTAGCGAGTAACGGAGCGTTCGGGGTTTTTGATTTGCCGTCACACCAAACGCTAAAGCTGCGCAGGCAATAACAACAACCGAGAAGATGCTACCACTTAACAGATAAATTACGCCACAGACAAGAACCGTTGCACCACCGAGTAAAAGAAACCAGTTGTTATTTTTATCATGATCAACAAACTCTGAGGCTTGCCATTGAATAGAATCTTGAGGTGGGGGAGCGGGCTGTTGATCTTCGGCTGCAAGTCCTGGTTGAACTGACTGCGCCTCTACCGGTTTGGTAGGCGTGTATGTAAATTGATCTCCACCATCACCCTGTTGCATGCCTATAAGTGTACTGCAGCCAGCAAAAAACAGCAATCGGAGCAAGACAGAATTAAATAATCGTAGGGAGCGGAGTGCGTGCTAGCTCGGCCATGGG
>Ga0115567_10001269_pt1 | contig 25403 bp, 24 predicted proteins | sample COGITO_mtgs_1204_2_FD_88679 | JGI IMG/M metagenome (GOLD analysis project Ga0115567, IMG submission 88679) | Pelagic marine microbial communities from North Sea - COGITO_mtgs_120412 | ecosystem: Environmental > Aquatic > Marine > Epipelagic | place: Germany:Helgoland, sampling site Kabeltonne... | reverse complement strand
CCTTTCGCGCTCCGCTCCGCGGTGTCGTTGCAGTGGGAGCCCATCGTTCCGCGCTGGGAGGAGGTGCAGCTTCTCCCGTCTGCCGGTGCGTCAGATTCAGCATCCTTCGTGGCCGGGGGTGCACAGTACCTCGTGGTGGCGCACTACCGCGCGTACGACTCTTGTTACGGCGATGTTGATTGCGAACATCCACCGGGTTTAGATCCTCACGACTCTTGCTACGGTGACATTGAATGCACCAACCCCGAGGGTGCAGATCCTCTGGTCAAGGATACTTTCATGCCTTACAACATCGAGTCGCGGGTCTGGCGCTTCGACGAGGTGCTGGGGCAATTTGTGCCGCATCAGGATGTGGCCACGCGCGGGGCCCTCGACCTTGAACACTTCGTCATCGCAGGCCGGCACTTTCTCGCTGTCGCAAACAACTTCGACTCGGCACGCTCCACTGCCCGCACCACCTCAACCGTCTTCCGTTGGGAGCCGCTGCCCTCAAATGCAACAAATGCTAGCTCAAATTTCACTTTGCACGAAGAAACCCCGTGCGACTACGGCAACATGTCAAATACAACAAACGCGACCAACGGCTCGAGCGCACTATGCGCAGTGTGGGGCTTTGTTGCGTACCAGGAGCTACCGACGCATGACGCTCGCCAGGTGCGGCACTTTCAGAAAGACTCGAGGCACTACCTTGCGGTAGCAGGGTCGCCGGGCGAAAGGATTCCGCACAGCATCGTGATTTGGCGCTGGGATGGTGTACGATTTGTGTATGCAGGAGAGGCAGCGACCGGGGAGGCGGCAGCTTTGGAGGTGTTTGAAATAGAGGACGCGCTGTATCTCGCAGTAGCTGTCGCACAGGCCAAGCGTGGGGCGTTCGAGGCAAATTCGAGCATACTTCGGTGGCAGGAGGCGGCGCAGTGGCACGGGTCGCTGCTGTACTCGGACGCATACTCACCCGAGGCGCAATTTGTGGTGCGCAACCTTACGCAGGACTCGACTACGGCGGATGGCGAAGCCAATCTGACCCTGACACTGCAACCAGACCGCACGATTCCTGCTGGTGAACGCATTACAATCTCCAATCTCGTTGGGTCGCTAACGCTGTCTGGGCAGTACCCACTTAGCGGGTCTGATTCCGACCTCTTTGGGGGCGTGTGGACTTTCTCCGCAGACAATGGCACCGCCGAATTCGTCGCATCAGTGGCTCTCCCAGCCAGCAAAAATATCTCGGTCACTTTTGTGCTGCGCAATGGGCCGGACCTTCGCGCACCTGTCCGGGCGATTGTGTCGAGCTCAGGTGGCGAAGTCACCTTCCTCCCCGCAGCTTGCACTGGCCTGGTCCTTGGAGTCGATACCCTTTCCCCTGCCAACATAACGCACTTCACGGTGGAGGAGAGCTCCAGCATCCGCCTTGACGTCTCCAATCGCATCACCGTGGAGCTGCGAGCGAACCGCGAGCTGCCGAAGGACGCCGTGATTGAAGTGCAGGGTCTCATAGGCACCGAGACGCCTGACGGAGAAATCTTGTTGGAGGCACAAGCTGTGAGCGCCGCTACCAGAGACGAAGTGTTAGGCACGCCGGATACAAGTGCGACGTGGGTTCAGGAGACGGGTACATTGCGGCTCGCCCTGAGCGCAGGCCTGGCGGCGTATGAATACCTGGCTTTCTCAGTCACGCTCGCCAACCCGTCAGAGGAGCAGGATTCCGTCCGACCGACCCTACAGGTGCTGACGGACGCATCGGCTGGAGCAGAGCTTCTTTTCCCGCCGGTGATCAGCGAGAAGAGCGTTCTCTCCGGCGCTGTAGCGCCGAGCCTCACGGTCGCACGTTTGTTTGCGCAGCACTCGGTGTCTGGTGCTGTGGATCGCCTTTTGGTGCAGATCCAACCAAGCGTCCCGATCTTGGCAGGCGCGACCTTCAAGATTGCCGGAATTGTAAGTGGCGAGAAGGAAGGTTCTGTCCTTCCGTTGATTGGTCGGCAGGGCGAGCGCTTCTTCACGGAAGCATCGTGGTCGGTTGTGACAAAGTCCCAGGCGACGATTCTGCAGGGCATCAATTTTCAGGTGGGACCAAATTGCACGACCGAGTGTGCTGATGGAAAGTGTCCACCTGCGGGCGATAAACTTGGCACAGGCGGCCAGGAGCACGGTGCCGATTGCGTGTTTCCCTTCACTTTTGACACCAAGACTTACTCAGCTTGCACCAAGGTTGGCAGCTCAGACGGGCGTCCGTGGTGTGGCACTGCCAGTAGCGTCGCAGGGATCGCTGCGGCCGGGCCGTCGGTGAACTGGGGATACTGTGTGTGTCACGACTCCATCCCTGCAGATGAAATCACCGAGTTCGCCTTCGACTTGACCGTTCCGCTTGAGGCGTCTCCAGGAAGCCAGCCGACGATCCAATTTGAGGGACGGGTGCAGCTGGCCGCTGTACCTCTCCAGGACGCAGCTGGGAATCAGGCGGTTGTACTGGCCTCACAGGGCGGCGTGGGGGCACTCAGCATCTCAGGTGGTCTTCCTGTGACGGCTCCGATGCCTTCTCAAGGCGATGTCTCGTGGCCGTTGCTGGTGGAGCATACCATTGAATTGTGGATTAAAGTCAGTGCGGGCACACGCCAGCGGCTCGTTTCGATCGGAGACGCCTTGACAGTCTCCGCGACTGGCACTGCTCGCCAAATTATGGTCTCGCAAGTGGACCAAACCGAGTTGTTCACGGAGGTTGTGTTCGACGACAGCAAGTGGCACCACCTTGCAGTGACGTGGTCCAACCTGGATGGGAAGCTTGCGCTGTATAGAGACGGACAACTTGTCCAAGCCGCGACGGCGGTGCACGTGGGCCAGGAGTTGGACTTGCTCGACGCGCAGCTTGCGCTTGGTGGATTGGCCTCATCGGATGAGGTGCGCGGAGAGCAGACCCTGGCACTTGCAGAGGTGCGCCTCTGGTCCGTACAGATGGACGATGCGGAGGTGGCCGCCCTATGGGAAACGTTTCTGGTTGGGCATGTGGCGCCGCAGGCACTGCTCGCGCACTACGACTTCACTCGCAGCTTGGATATGGCTGGTGAGGGGGACATCGAGGAGGCACCCGACGGTTCACTCTTTGAACGTGCTCTGAACCTCTCTGAGTGGGAGCACGCCACTGTCTCCCGCCAGCTGCGCGCGGACCTCGCGCTCGATGGCTTGGTGTATCCTAACGCGAGCTTTTCGACCGCCACAGCCACCAGCACGCCAGCGCGCGTGGGCGGCGACAGCTGCATCTCTCTCGCACTCGTGGTGGACGTGCCGCTCGGGTCGGGCGCCACGGTCACCGTCTCGGGGCTCACTGGCCTGCAGACGCGCGTCGCGCTTCTCCCGGCGGTCGTGGAGACTCCGACTCGACGGGTTGCGCGCTTCGGGAAGTGGGACCAAAATGCGGGCAGCATCGTCTTCACGCTGGTGGCCCCTGTTCGAGCGGGAGAGGCGCTCGACCTGAAGTTCACTGTGATCAATGCTGCGGCAGAGCTTCCGCCCCGCGTTCTGATGTTGACAGTGCGCGACGGCAACATCCTCGCAAACGGGAATCATGTTGGACTGCGGGCGCCACTCGTTGTTGATGGCACCGTCCTCGCCCCGACCGCAGGCGCCGAGTGTGAACTAGCGACCAGCGCAGCCTGGGCCGGGCAGACGTGCCCAACGCAGCGCGCCTGCACACTCCGCACCTCCGCAGAGTGCTTGTGCGCGGGCTCTTGTCCTACCGCGGCGCTCAAGCGGATCCCGAGTGCCCTCAACGCCTACGATGACGTGTGGGAGACGGTCATGGACGTGACCGATACGACGCGGCACGCTGCTCTTGACAACAATGTGTCCTTCGTCATTCAGCCCGACCGCATCCTTCCCGCGGGGAGCGCCTTAACGATCGCAGGCCTCACGGGCACAATGACTGTAGATCGAAGTGCGAATGCGGATTGCCCAATCACGGGGCGCTGCTTTGTGGAGGTCTCGGGTGATTGGGCGGACGCCTTCAACCTCTCAATTGGCACCTGGACGCAGGCGAGCGGTACGCTGGTCTTGCGCCTTTCTAAGTCACTTCCAGCCACAGAGCCCGTGCGCTTCAGCATGATGCTGCGCAACAGCCTTGCACAGCAGAGTCCCGTCACGCCAAGTATTGCAGTCAGCGGTCCCGTGGTTTTGCCGGCCGTCCTCATGTGCGGGTCGGTGTTGAGCGTAGACCAGACCTCGGGGCGTTTCATTGTGAAGACTATCGAGGAGTCTTCGTGCCACACCTGCCAAAAAAATATGCTGTCTGTGTCTCTCCGTGGCAGCCAGGAGATTGCGGTAGGTTCCGTCATCACGCTTGTGAACTTGACAGGCACACTCTCCCGGAACACTTCAGTATTCCTCCAGGGCCCAAGCATGAGCAAGTTCAAGGATGGCCTCGGCTACTGGGATGGCGTTTCGTCTCTTGTGCTAGCAGTGGGCGAGGCCATTGCTGCCGAGGATGACATTGTCTTTTCCTTTGAGCTGCACAATGGGAACCTAAGTCAGCCAGCGGTAGTGCCATTCGTTCGTCTCACCAGCCCAGGCGTGGCGACGGCAGAACCGTTCACGCGCATGGATGGTCAAGTACTTTCATTTGGAGGCGGGCCTGCGCCCAATGTGTCGTCGGTGTCCGCGTGGGTGCCGACAGGCTGGGCACCCCAAATACAGGTCGAAAATTCCGCGGCAGTCTGGCTGCAGGAAGCGCAGGGGGCGTGCTGCGCTGGAGCCTGCTGCGAGGTGGGTTCATGCTGCGGGTGCTCGTCGCTTCTCGCGAGTGGCCTGGAGCAGTACAACAAGTCGGGGCTCTTTTTTGGTGGCAGCCCTTGCGAGGTGTACTGTGATATGGAGACGGACGGCGGAGGGTGGACACTTGTCGCCACTGCAACCAACGCAGACACTGTCGGATGGGAGCAAACAGCGCGCGAGAGCACGTACAGTGTTGCGCACCGCTTCGATACACCATTCGTGCAGATAGGTCAGCCAGATCCGAGTGCAAACGCAGACTTCAGAGGGTGGGCCTTCTGGCAGGCGACGGGCGATGGGCGCGGGGCGGGAGACCAGATTCTGGTGACGACCGCTCAATCGCATGAGCGGGAGCAGCAGGCGCTGCTCCAGACGGGGGGGCTCTGCCTCGGCGATGTTGCATTCGCGGTCCATCTTGCGGGACTCGACTGGCAGTGTGATGCGGAGGACTATCCCATTTTCGACCTCTCGCGCAGCAGCGCGACGGTCGATTCGCAGATCCCTGGACCCGCGCCGTGCGCTCACGCCTGCGCGCTCGCGCGATCGTATCCCGATGTGAATGAGGATGCACTTCTTGGCAGACAGGCGCAAAGCTTCTTGTTTCTGAAGGCCGGGGCTACGGACACCGCCATGGACGCCGCCAGTTCTTCGCGCGTTTACCTTTCGACCGAGCTTGCCTCTGCTGCAGGCGACGGGCGCGGTATCGGGTCGTTGTGTCAGGGCAATGCGTGCCAGGACACCTGCTCGTCGCCTCCTTGCCGGCGCGACGTGTCCGGCAATTCAGAAAATGCGGAGGGCTCGACGTCAACGCGGCGTTACTCTGTATGGGTGCGCCGAAGCCAGACGTGGGTCGCAGATTGCAGCGCTCCGCTGAGGCGGGACGGAACGAGATGCGAGTGCTGCAGCTGCGAGGCAGGAGAGTCACCGGACGGCGCCAAATGCGTGGAGTGTCCGGCTGGGCGCTACCTGGAGACGCAAACAGACGAGCCGTGTCTGGCATGCGGAGGCACCGCGGCGCTCGGGACGAGAACGACAGAGTGTGTCCGCTCCGTAGAGATTTTCATCGTGACAGGCTCTGGCGGGGTTGACGTGGGCATCGTGCGGCCGGGCACGTCGGATCCAGCGAATAGCTCGAATGTCTTTGTGCAAATTCAGTGGGAGGAGAACGAAGAGTGGAGCGAAGCATTCGAATTCGAGCGCGGGATCGGATTTGGCTCGTATGAGACCGCACGCAAGCTCTGGGACGCCCTGCCTGCGTGGATTTACCTCGGGACGCCTAAGGCTGTCCGATATCACCTCGGCTGGCTGGAGCACGACACATCGATTTGGACACCGGTCTCGATTGCTGTACGCGTGCACGGCGGTGGTTGGTTCCAGACATCGGGCGCGTTGGCGGAGGTCGACGCTGCGTGTAAACCTCCTGACTTTCCTCACGCCTGTTCCTCGAGTGAGGCCTTCGCAGTCGCCGATCAGGGGCTTGACTGAGGAAGACCAGAGAATGAATATCTCCAAGAAGCAAGGCGTAACTGTTGAAGTGAATGAACAAAATCTGAACTGAGCACTGAACAAGGTGCGACTGTGACTCTAGCGTGAGAACAGCTGGTACACTCGATTATAATGCACCACTCGAACGCCGCCAGCCCTCATTTTACTTTGTTTTACCAAGGTTGGAACAAAGCAAGGATACAGACTCGAGCGCAGGCTAAAGCTAAACCGCGGCGGGGGATGCGGTCATGGTGAGTCGCGTACACGCGCCGTCCATGTAGACTGCAGGCACGACGACCTTGGGCTCGCGCCCAGCAGCGCTCCCGGCAGCGCTGCGGCCGACGCCTTCGATAGCACCAGGCACAGGAGTACCGTTGAGCAGGAAAGTCAGGCGGCCGGCTGGGCCATCCATGCGAACTGCGACGCGGTCGCCTGCCCGGAACGGTGGCACGCCATCGTCGCCGACGAAGCGATCTCCGTCGCAAAGGAATCCCTTGGAGTGGTAGAACCACGCCTTTCCGCGGGCGTGCGGACGCCGCAGAGAGTCGTCCGTGCCCACGTCCTGGCACGCAACTCCGATCCCGCACCAGTGCACGTCTCCATCCACCACCACTTCCCATCCGAGGCACGCCCGGGGCAGCTCTTGGCGCGCAAGCGCTATCCCATACTCAGGAACCCCGCACTCCTTGATCACAGCGCCACCCTGCACCGTCACCCCCGCAGCGGTGCCCCACACCTCCACATCATAACCCCGGAGAGCCTGCTGGCCCATCCTTGTGGCCACGACATCGGCACCGCGGTCGGCATCGCGGGGCTGCTTTGCACCAGCCTTCAGGCTGTGAGCAGGGGCAGGGATGCCGTCAGGCGGCGCCGTGCCCGGTGATGCCTGCTGCGGAGCCTGCGAGGCGGCGACGTCCGGCTTCCGAGTCTTGGTCGGAAGAGGCGCCGGCCGCTCCGCCCCGCCGCTCGTCTTTGCCCGCACCTGGGCCAGGGCTTTTGAGTCCTCTTGACTTCCCCGGGATTCAGGCTCGCCCCGAGAGCTGTGCGGCCGCGCGGCAGCACTGCTCACAAGGCCTGGCGCCACCGAGACAACTTTGCGCCGTCGCTCGACGCCTTCTGCTGGCTCTGCAGGAGTAGCCGCACCGCTCACGGCCCTGGGCGCAGCGGCAGAAGGGGGCCGAGACGCAGAAGGGTCCTTTCGCTTGTAGCCTCCGATCAGCATGATCTCGATACCTTCCATCCACTTGACCTTGTCTTCTTTGCATGGGGCGATCAGAACGAGCGTCACACCGCCGTCGCACACCACCCGGAATGTTCGCGCAGCCACCTCGGTTGTCACCTTATGGTGATCATCCGTTACACTTCCCCCTCCGTCGAGCACGGACAGCACCGGCCCCACGCTCTTGCCGTCGTAGCTCAGCCGCTTGTCCCTGCGCACAAGCTCTCGTCACGTAACCGAAAGGTGAGCCGCCTGCCGGATAGGGTCGGGATCTAGGGTGCGCACGGAAGCATGCGCAGAATCTTTTTGTGCGGCTTCCCCTTGCCGCCGTTGGTGTACTTTTCGAGGGGACCTCCAGCAAGTACGAAGTTGGTGGCCGTAATTTTGTCGGCTAGGTCATCGACAGTCGTGCGCTTCGGCTTGCTTGGTGACCCTGAAAGGCGATTCAGTACCCGAAGATGCTCTGGGACGTGTACACCACTTGCGCTACCTCCTACTAGGAAGGTAGTTGCCGCCTTTGATGTGGAAGCTACCGGCCTTGGCAGCGCGACACCCGTCGCTTTGGCGCGGAGCTGCGCAGCAATCACCCCGCCCGTCACACATCGTACCTTTCCAGATGTTCCAGTTCTCGCAGTAGTGAACATTTCGCAATCCCTCTCATCCTAAATCCTGGTATCTAATACATACGCGCTGGAAGCGAATTGCAGGCTGACCTTGGAGCGGTCGCCCATCCGCTTGACGCCCAACTCTTTGAGCTGACCGTCCTCCAGCCCCGCGAGGGCGACGGAATCGACCTGAGTATCGGGGAATTCAGTAGTGGCAATAAGCGATCTGAACCGGGCTCGGGTTGGCAGAATGGGGTCGATCTCCGGAATCAGGGCAAGGTAATCGCAGCTTCGCCTTCGGACTTCCTGCCTGCCTGCCTCTGTCCTGCAAGCACCAGCCTCGGGACGGGAACACACCCCCTCGTCTCGGAATGTCGGGATGAGATCACACAAACTTAGCTCCGCGAGCCATCCAGCGACGACTGAGTCTGCCATTTCGTGGTGCGTCTTTGAAAAAATTAATCGACATTTGAGATTGAGTTCACTCCCTCAGAAGTCAACAGCTGCTGTCACCAGACAGCGTGTGCTCCACATCGGGCCAGATTGCACGCCTCCATCGCTATGCTAGACCCCGCTGTCACGATTGTGAAGCTAGAGCCTGCACTTGAATTATTTCATGCTGCGTGTGGTGGCGACATGGACGACGTCGTGTCGCTCTTCGAGGTGATATACCTCCAGGATGTTTTTGTCCTGGTCCAAGCTGCACTAGGCTGTCTCTAGCCTGGAAATCCGCAAGCAAAGCTGTGGCGTGAATTGAAGTCTGCGCACGCGATAGGCAATGTCTGGGCAGCGGCTCCCTGGGCCGGTGCTGGCGCAAGTGATGGGCGTGGAGGTGACTGAGGACATGGTCAAGAGTGGTGCAATCACGGTGAGGCTATGCCATAATGATTATACGCCCGGTGATGAAGTGGCTTTCATTTTTTGGCGCTTCAGACTCTTCATGATAGCGCGCCGTTTCTCCCAGTCCTGCAAGAGTCGCTCAGCCCCACCCGTGGCACGCCCTTCCCTGCGCAGGTCACATCCAAGCAGCTGGTCGGGGGTGTTCTGGCCGCGTTGGACGAAAACGACACGGAGGAGAAGCTGAAGCCAGTCATCGAGGCGCAGACGAAACTATGTTCAATGCGCCGCGAAAATTTTGAGAAGCGCAAAGATGTGATCGTTGACATAGACACGGCTCTGGAAATCGAGATCCGGATGCTCGACTCGATGCAGCACGACGAAGAGATGCTTGCGCATATTCAGCAAGTGCGCATGATCCATGAAGCTTGGCGCTCGTCTACAGATACCGCCGATGTGTCCAAATTTCCGTCCGTGGCAATCGGCCCGCAGTTGCTGGCGCTCGATGGCCTGAGCAAGCTTACGCACATGGGCATTCTGACAGAGGAGGAGCGCCAACGCTTCTACATCGCACCCGATGACGTACTTTCACATCCCGGTCCCACGCGTGGTTTGCCGTGCCGCTGCATTTGCCGCAGATTTGCAGTATGCTCGGGGGTAAAGCGGAGGTGCATCAATGCAGGACCCTGTGCCGTTTTTGCTTGAGCGGCTAGCGATCCACCGCACCGAGAGTGGAAGTCCTGTGGCGACCGCACGGAACCAGGTGGGTCACCAGTGTTCATGGGACGATCAGGACTGGCAGGCGCCTCTTTGGATCTCTCTACTGAGGACACTCGGTCAAACATCGGCAGTCGCCTTTTTTCGAGGGAAGACACTGATCTGGCACCTGAAACCCCCAAACCCAAACCCTAACCCACCCAACGCCCTTTGCGCAGCGTGTGGCGTGGCTGGCGCGGGAGCTGACAGGAGAAGACATTCCACCAGAGCTTCTGGGTAATGCAGCCGTGGTGTCTGCACTGGATGCGGCACTGGCGGCGGACCTGGGTTCCGCAGCAAGAGGGGCACAGATCGAAGCGATCTTGGGAGACGTGGCACTGGGGTCAAGCCAAGTCCGCGCAAAGGCAGTCGAGACCTTGATTGTTGAACGCATCACTGCCGCCGGTGCAAAATCAGGCTCTCCTCTGCTATCTGGCTACACTGGTACCCGTCCTCGACCCGCCCGACTAGATCACGTCCCTCGGGTCGTGGGGGCTTGCGCGTCCCCTCATGCGCGTCCCCTCCCCCTGGCTGTCCGCGCAAGGGCGCTGATGACGGCCGCACGGGTGGCAGCGGTGGTGTTTTACGCTGCGCTCCGCGCCGTGCTAGAAGAGGATGTGCCCGGTGGTTTTGCAGAGGAAATGGGGGCCAAGGGCGGCCATCAACGGGGGCCAGGGGCATCCGTGGCGCAGTCGCTGGCGGCCCTGAAGGCGGTGCGGCGGCGCGTCAACGACCGATTCTTCCGCAAGAAGTGGCTCCCCCTGGAGTCGAACCCCGACATCTTCAATACCTTGGGCCGCCAGCTCGGCCTCCCGCCCGCTCTCGAATTCTTGGAGGTGTTCGGCTTCGACCCGGAGCTCCTCGCGATGCTGCCCCCATCAGCGCACGCAGTGCTCGCCTGCTTTCCCCTCACCGAGGAGTACGCCAAGAGCGTTGAGGCCTCTCGCTCGAGTGCCCCGCCGCACGACCCCGCTGGCCCATTCTTCATCCACCAGTCTATTTCAAACGCCTGTGGCACGGTCCGTCCGCCGCACACCGGCGTCGCGAGCGGCGCATGCACCAGGAGGATGCGCATGGGCGGTGACTCAAAAGCGCACTTCGGGCGCAGATTGCACTGGTGCATGCCTTCGCAAATCTTCCTGCGGACTCGGCGAGGATTGCTGATGCGGAAACGTGGATGCCCAAATTTGTTGCTGCGAACAAAGACAAAGATCCTTCAGGGCGCGCGGTGTCCCCTTGTTCCGCACAACCTGCCTAGCCTGCCCCACTGCGCTCAACACGGAACTTGCTGTAACGTGTCATGCAATGATTTTCAGAGAGCGCTGGAGGAAGACGAGGGTTTGGCGGTGGCGCACAACCAGATGGCCGCGCAGGGCGCCACGAATCCCGCAGACTTCAAGGGGAGTAGCGCCCAGGGCTTCGACGCAGTGCTACACTTCGTGGTCTACGTGCGCGGCCCTGACGGTTTCATGTACGAGCTGGACGGCCTCAAGGCAGGGCCCGTGCGCAAGGGTGACACCATCGTGGCTCCCGAGGGTCTACTCGCCGCCGCGGTAGGGGAGATCAAGAAAATGCTCCCGTCGAACTCAGAGGAGCTCCGCCTCAATGTAATGGCCCTGTGCCAAGCTTAGACGGCGAGAGGCATCGAGGTGGCAGGCAGCTGAATCAGCTCGGCCTTGTGCGTGGAAGGAGCCAATTAGGATCAATCGAGTCCTTGCTAGAGGAATGACAGATATTGAGATTATACGAACAATTTAGTTGTTACATCAAACTATGATTTCGGATTGAAAAGTCGGAGGATGTGAAGGGCTAGTGCACATAAGTCACTTATCTCATACTTGGTTTCTGCTCGCAGCTTGCTAATCCGTCTTAGAGAGAGACAGATACGTTTCATGACAAACAGTCACAAATCGCAGAGCGAAAAACTGGCGGGGGGCAGGGGCCGGGAGACCGCACCAAAGAAGCCGCATAACAACAAGGTCCCAGGCCCACACCACTAACGGGACGCGAGCACGTGGGCGGCGGGAGCCGGGGCAAAGGCCCCGACCCCATCTTCACGTGTCTGGTGCACCTCTCGCGCTCGCAAACTGACGCGAAAATAAATGGAAAAAAAAATTCCAACGTCTTCTTCTATGTTTTTTAACGAAACAGACACCTAAATTTTTTACCGCTTCCACATGGGGTTGCGGTGCGTCGTTCATGCTTTTGTCACAGTTGTAACGCATCGCTTTTGCCAGCCCCAAACTCTGTAACAAGGTCTGCTGAAACGTCTCGTCTTCACAAAACTGCAACTCACTGTGACGCGTAAAAAACTCACTGGTGAATTTGCACTGGACTGTTTCAGTTTTTTCAACGAAGTGCCAGAATTATCTGTATTCCTCCAGATTTTATCAAAACCTTTAATCTTCCTCCTAGAACCCTATGTGCCTGCGAATCGCGGTCTGGGTTGTGTTCTTCCCCCGCCGAGATTTTTGCATGCCTATCTGGGTTCAGCTCTTTTTTTTTGGTACCCGCTCTGTACGAGGTTTTTCAACATGATACCCGGTCTCTACGAGGTTATTCAGTACACCCTCTCTCCCTATTCAATACACCCTCTCTCTCTGTGAATCTACGTTGGTTTTAGTATTACACACGGATCTTTGTCAATTTCAAAGCACCCCACTTTTTCAGAAAAGAGCGGAGGTGCGTCGGGCGCTAACGGCATTCGACTGACGCGATTCCTCGTGTGCATGGTTGAGGTGCTTCTTGCTCCCTCCCCCAAGCACAGAATTCTTGCCGAATGAGGAGACAAATGGGTGGCGCAGCAGGCGGCGCGCGCATGGGCGCTTCGCGGTGTCGCGGGCGAAGCAAAGTGAGGTGAAGTCTCGGCACGCCTGCGAGAGATTGTCAGGCAGCACTGGCGGCTCGACTGCGCGGGCGAGATGGAAGAGCAGTGCCGCAACGTTTGAGAACTGCGAAGCGAAGGGAGGCTTAGACGTGCACATCTCGACGACGCAGCAGCCGACGGACCATATATCGGCCTGCCGGCCGACAGCGGACTGCCGCACGACCTCGGGCGCCATGAAAAAAGGCGTGCCCTTCATGGACATGTTTGCAGCCTCATTGAGTGACGACATCTTCCGTGACGCACCAAAATCTGCGACCTTGACGTTACCATCGGCGTCCAGCAGACAATTTGCACACTTTACGTCTCGGTGCACGATACAGTGCTTGTGGAGGTAATCGAGACCCTGCAGGATCTGACGCGTGTACGAGGACACCACTGGCTCCGAGAGAGCGCCAAAGGACAAGATGACGGACGCGATCGATCCACCTGCACAGTACTCGACGAGCACCGAGATGCCGGCTCCGCGCTGCACCCCATAGTAGGCCACAATATTCGGATGCCGCGCCAGCTCGAGCATTTTGATCTCCGCCTCAAGATCGCGGATGGCAGACTCCCCCGCCATGTGGCAGTCCACCTCCTTCACCGCCATCAGCTCACCCGTGTCCTCGTCCAGCGCAAGAAAAACTTTCCCAAACGACCCGGCGCCCAGCAGCTCACCGCGCTTGAAACGCACTTGCCGCCGCGTTCCTGCTGCCACCTGCGCCAGCTCGTCGCGCCGCTCCTCCATCTCGCGCGCAACCTCACGCCCGATCTCCGCTTGCTCCTCCTGCGAAAAATCTGCGTAATAGTTATCGCCGAGATAGTCCCACTCATTCTCCTCCCCTGCAACCGCGCTTGCTCCTGCGCCTTTGAATGCCGGAGGTGTGGTTCGATCAGTGCCAGCAGCGATGCCGAGTTGGCTAGCGCGCCTGAGTGAGGCGAGCGATCCGAGGGGGCTTGGCCCGCCGAGAAGCCAGGAGTGGTCGAGACCTCCAGCGCCGGCGTCGGAGCGCAAGGTCTCTGCAATAGACCCCTCCTCCTGCGAGGAGAGCGAGGATACGCCGGCCTCGCCCTCTTCGCTGCTCCGCTGCGTTGGACTCGACGGACAGAAGTCAGCAGAGGACGACGACAAGCTCGATCGAGATCGTTCCACTAGCACAGGTAGATTGCTTGCTCGCGCCACCCGAATCGTCCGCAGCCCTGTGACGCCTAACGTCCCTCCCATTACGATTCCACTGCCCACCGGTTCTCGCCGGGTCGGCAAAGGCAGCAACGCCGGCGAAGAAGCTTCCGCGAGTTGCCCTGGAGTCGAGCTTTTCGTTTGAGACGCAACTTCTCGGTCTGCGCTGCCAGACTGATCAAGCTTCGGTCCATGAGGACTATCACCATCATCTACCGCTCTTGCTGCATTCCCATATCCCATCGCTGCGTTCGCCTCCTCCACAGGCTGCACCATACACCCTGCAATCTGCGCTGTGCTACTCTGGTCTCGTTTCAACCCCTGAACTGTTGGTGCTTCAGCCTCAGTCGGCTCCTGCCCCCCCGCCACCACACCCTCAGCTTCCTCCCCCGAAGCAGCATCATTCCCCTGGAGCTGGTCACATCGCAGAAGCGGCGGCGGCGGTTCCTGCGAGTATGCAGCTTCTTCATTCTTCCTGAGTGTCGCCGGCTCTGCTGGTTTCTGGACTTGTGAAGGCTTCGCGGCAAAAACTGCACTCACTCGAGCCTCGCCTTGCTCCTGCTTTACGTCTCTAATTTGTTTCGAGGTGGGTCCATCTCCTGACGGGGCTGGAATGGGGTTACTGCTCTTGTTGGCACCTCCATTCTCCTTGTCGCTCATCTCTGTTCCGCGTTCATCCGAGCGCCCCCGCGCGGGTGATGGCGCCCCAAGCACTCGCGTTTTTGAACGAGCAGCCCCCACTCGCTCAGGTACTATGCGGTCGGCCGGCATCCTGCTCGAGACGCATTGCGGTGATCGAAGGTGCTGTCCCGGCGTCCTGGGCGTCCTGGGCGTCTTAGGACGGCTCGCTGGTGTGGTCGGTGCCGGGGAACCTACGCCTCCCAGCTCGCGGGTGCGCTGCTGGCGCTCCTGCTCCCGAGCCTCTCTGCGTCGCGCGCGATCCTCCTCGCGCTCTCGCTCCTCTCGCGCCCGCTCCTCATCCAGCGTGGCCAGCAGCTGCCGCCCGCGCAGGACGAACGGCTCGCCATGCGCTTGCTCCCACTCGGTCGCCGCCTTCCGCAGGCGCTCGTTCAGTTTTGGGATGTCCTTTTCGACGAGTCGCCGCCGCCGCTCTTCCTGCTGCCGCACGCGAAACGAGTTTGCACCGCGATCAAGCAGACGTGCGGGGTCGCCGGCGTCGATCTGTAGAGCCGCTGCTTCCTCAAGCAGCCCTCCCCGTTTCCGCCAGACGGATAGCACTGGCGCACGGTCCGCCTCCCGTGCCTCCGCTTCCCGCACTGCCTCTTCAATTGCTTCCAGTGTCGCAAGAGATTCTCCCTCGCTCTGCTCACCTCGCGTGTCATCTTGCGGTGTGGCCGTCGAGCCGTCCAGTTCCAGCAGGAGACGTGCACGTGCTTTCTCGAGGTTTACTCGTGCGGCGGCGAGCAGCTCTGGCAGCATGTCTTGCAGGCGAATCTCCAGCTGTGCAACGAGCTCTGCACTTGCTGCAATTGATTTGGCGAAGTGGGCCTGTGCTCCTCCGTACGCCTGCCAGTGCGCGTGGCGCTCCTCCTCCCCCGCGCCAGTGCGCCCCCAGAGCTCCTCCAGCCGCCCGCGCAACGTCGCAGCCCGTGCCTCCCGTGCTGTCCGCACCTCAAACAGGGTCTCTGCACGCTGTCTCAGGCGATGCAGCATTGCGGCGGAGGGCGGTATCTCCATGCGCTGCCGCGCAACGTGCGCGGTGGCCCTGGGCCCCACTCGCGCTTGAATGTCGATGTCGGCGCTCGACTTGTCCACCACATCATCATCCGTCACCTCCCCAGAGACCTCGTCCGTACAGCCTCTCAGTACCGTCCAGCACGTGTGCATCTCGTTCATGAGGCGCTCCACTTCCTCTGTTCGGTGCACACGCTGCTCGCGCGCGGCACCGAGCGCGTCACGGAGAGTGGCCTCCCTTGCCGAAGAGAGATCTGCACTGGCGTCCACGCGTAGCAGCCCGCTTAATTCTCCCTCTGACACCATTCCTCGCTCCTCCTCTATCAGATCTCGCAGCTCTCCTGCCAGCTCACAAAATACCTGTGGCACGCCATCTGGCATCAGCTATCTGAGAGGGGTCATCATCCTGTACTTCGTTCTGCAGCTCACCTCGAGGCGTTTTTGCTTGTAATCTTCAGCTGCATTTGCCAACTGATCGAGTGTTGCAAGTTGAGCCCTGAGGCTGTTCTGCGTGGCGCACGGATCCTCTGCCGGGATAGATACACCGCAATTGTCCCCCGTCTGGCTCTGGATGCCTCGGATGCGCGCGCCCGCCACCCGCAACTTCAGCGACAGTGTCGCTTTGATTTCCGAGGCATCGTCCGCCTGCAAACGTATTTGATTTATCCATCTGCTCTTGATTCACGGGATCCTGGCATTTAAGATCATGTGCTGCTTGATCGATTGAGTGTGCACCCCACGTCTTTGTGTCGGGTCGGTAGGGTGACGTGGGTCGCTGACCTGACCCTTGAGAGCCTGTCCTACGGAGAAAACAAGACCTTCGACTTCTTTGATCTGCTCCCTCTCATTCATCCCGATTTCCCTCCACAGCGTGCATAGCTGACCCAGCGTGCCCTCTCTGCCACATCGGGAAGAACTCAGCCAATCAACACCTTTTCAAACATCAGTGCCACACTTTCCCCCCCCAGATGAAGCCTCGGGAAGAGGGAGGAGAGCTCACACACGCTCTGCAATGGCCTCGATAGCATTCACTCTGGCGGCTTCGAGAGAGATGGTGGGGGGCTGCGGCCCCGTCTCCATCTCGGTCCAAAAATTTCCACGCCAGTTTCAAACGTTGTCGGCAAAAAGGAAACATCTTTGTTTTACTTTTCCGTTTACTTTTCCGACATTTGCTGGGAGACATGCCACCCCAATGGGAAGACGATGACGGGGAAATAGACGAAGATGCGCTCGCACGTCTAGAGGAAATGCAACGCCAGAAGATCATGGACTTAATTGGGTTTGATATGGAAGAACAAGATCAGCAAAGGCGAAAATTCAAGGCTCAAAAGAAGATGATGCTGAAAACTGCGAATGTGGCCGCTCCGGGGAAGCGGGCCACACCTGGGGACGAGTCCAGCAGGTTTTGACCTGCCTGCCGACGGGCTCGCGAGAATGAAAAATCAGCTAGAAAAGAGGCTCGCGCACTGACACGAAGCGCCCCTGCAATGCTGTCGTCGTAATTTCAGTCGCCCTCTCCAAAGCCCATCGCCAACACGTTGCGCACACGCCCAGTGTGAAACCTGCAGTGCGGACTCGCTCTGCACACCAAGACAAGGTCGATGACGATCCACCCCCTGATGGCAGGCCAAAAAAGAATTCAAGTCTGACGTTGCCGGCCGCTTCTTTCAAGGGCACCTTGACCAGCACAGCACGAGCGGAAAAGCCCCTGTGCGCGGTGGCACCAGAATCTGCGCAAGGGACCAGTCCGCAAGTGTCGCGGAACTCAAATTCAGCGGATGGCAGCAGTGCAGCAGTGCACCGCAAAGTTCGCGGAAAGGGGGAATTCCAGGGTACAGCGAAGTTCCAAGTTGTAGAGTCGGTACCGCAAATGAGCAGAACGGAGCAGGATCGGCAGCGCGCAGCGGAGCTAGCTGCAGAGCGAAGAGCGTTCATGTCGTCGCACGTCAAGAACGTCTCGATGTTCGGGGGAGGAGTCAAGAAGGAGGAAGAGCTGCGCGGCCGGAAGCGTCAAGGCCTGGGCGATGACGCCAGGGAGTTTGTTTCTGCGCAACGCATCGTTGCGGAGCTCGGTGAAGTCCCTCGGGAAAACCATCGTTTTTTCACAAAGGATGAGCTTGTGACAAAATGCTCTTCTGATTCTTTCGACCACCCGCGAAAAAGATAAGAAAGACGGTTAGGGAGGTGCATAGGGCCCTGAATTGGTTGGGATGGGTTTGTGACAGGTGCAACAACTTTCTGGGGGAAGCAAAAGAAGGAGTGGGAGGCTCGAAAGCTTCAGGAGCTCGGCGCCAAGAAGGCGAAAAAGGAGAAGGTGCCGTACAACATCCTCATGGGCCGCCTCAAGAAACAGGGGTGCGAGCCCTCCACTGTACCCTACCTGCAGCGCGTCTGCTGCCCCAGGATAGCGCGGAGACATGGAGACTGATGGGGTGCTGGGAGGCTTGGGCGAAATGTGGTAACCAGAGCGAGAGCGGTGGGGCGATCAGGGAAAGAGAGGAGAAGCGCAAGCTTGCAGAGAAGCAGGCGGGGCTTGCTCCGACGAAGGCAAATAAGAAAAGCAAGAGCAGACGGGTCGATAGTCATGCAATGAGTGGAGTCATGCGCGTGAAGGATCCCACACGCGGTGTGACCGCTGCAGCATCCTTCAAGTCGCAGGGCGGCGTAGCTCGACGGAGACACTAGTCATCTCTGTCCTGCGATTGTAGCTCTGTGGCTCTACTGCTCGTCTCCCAGCGTCACGGGCTCCCGTGGAGTTTCCCGCATGTTGCAGTGAAGGCACCCGCCCTGCTGATTCTCTCACTCCTACCATCAATAGCGGGCGTGCCCGCACCTCGAAGTGTCACTTTACGGACGCATCTCTCGGAGATAATAGCTGATTTGCATGCGCTCAAGGGTCAAGAGGTAGGAAATGCGTTAATCTCGTCACCGAGCGCGGCCGAGAGCTTCATGATGTGGACGCGCGATGCTTCCTCAGGTGCTCGTCCAGGCGGCGGCGTGTCGGGACTGTCCACTGAACTTGTGAGCTCCTGGATGCGACGATCGCGCAACTCTACTTCAGCGCGTGCGGCAGTGATCACGTCGGTCAATCTTCTCACCTCCCCCTGCAATCTTTCCTCCTGCTCTTGCAGCGAAGCCTCAAACTTTGCTACTCGCTGGTGAAGCCCGCTCGTGACGTCCTCGCGGCGCTGAAGCTCTGCTGTCAGCACTGCAACCTGCTGCTGAAGTGTCGTATTTTCTTGCGCGAGGTGCTCGTTCTCGCTTCTCAACTCTAGGTTCGCGGAATTTGTCCGGTCCAGCTCCTCTGACAGGTACCCCAGACTGTCCTTCGCAAGACGCAGATTGTGGCCAAGATCTTCCGTCTCGTCGCACTTTGTCTGAAGCAGATCGCGCAGTCGTGCAAACTCCGATGGAGAAGGCACAGCCGGCAATGATTTGAACGACGGAGTGAACTGCTCGCAAAGGTTGTGGCACTCCAGTCATTTTGGCGAGCCAGCGCAGCGATTTTCTGGGAATCGCCGGTGCAGCGCCACTGCAGTGCGCCTGCATTACCCCTTACGAGTAGCAAAAATGACTTTGCACCGTGTCAGACAGAGATGAATTCTGACGCCTACACAACAAAGGGTGCGCCGAAGCATCTGGGCCGGTGCTCAGGTGAACACGCCACGTACCTGCGCAAGCCTTGATGCCGGCGGCACGACGAGGCCGTCGCTGTTGGGGCTTGTCTGGAGAGACGCCGGCGAGCCATATGGCTGCGTTTGCGCTTGAAGGGTTCGCGCCTGCTGCTGTGCAGCTGCGTGCTTCTTGCGCCGACCCCACATTGCCGACCTTTGAAGGTTTGCGGGCAGGCCTCAATCACTTTACTCTGCGAGAAGTCTTTGGAAACCTGGTTTAGAGAGGGCCGTTAGTAGGGCGCTTGGGTACATCCTCGCACTCCACGCTCTCTAGCGCTGGACGTGCACACTTATAGCGTGATGCATGTTCGAGACAGGGGAATCTTGATCCAGGCTGCGGAGAAGGGGGACGCTGGCTTTGTGCGGACCTTGATCGCTGCGGGGGCCCCAGTCGATGAGAAAAGTCCTCGGCTAGGAATGACGCCGTTGCACACTTCAGCGGTTGCAGGGAGCTGGGAAGTCTCGACGCTTCTTCTCGAGGCTCGTGCAGACATTGAGTCGAGGGAGTTCAACGGAATGACACCCCTGCATTGCGCCGCATTGCACGGGAACGCTCAGGTAGCGCAACTCCTCATCGATCACAGGGCGAACAGGGACGCGGTTGGCAACGATGGTACGCGCCCTTTGCACCTTGCTGCGCAGGACGGACGGGGGCTCATCGTCAGGCTTCTCGTCACGGCGGGTTGCAATGTCGACGCGCAACAGACAAATGGTTGGACTCCACTTCACTGGGCCGCGAGTAATGACAAGGTTGATATAGCATTCTTGCTTCTCGAAGCTGGGGCAAATTGCGGCATACTGGATGCGTCAGGGCTTACGCCGCTCGATGTTGCGACCCAAAGAGGAAATCATGCTGTCGCCCGTGTGCTGGGGGAAGCTCTTTTGCGTGGGGAGGCCCCCGTGCAGGCCCAGAATCGTGATAAGGGGTTTCTCAAGGGGCTTGAGCCGAGCGAAATCGCTTTAGGGTTGGGTCTGATGTGATGGATGCGCACGCGCAGAATCAGCGCACAATTAAATTTACCACTGGTTTTGCAGTCAGCAATGCCGGACGGGCTCGCTACCCCCTGGCCTCGAAACTGAGGCGACCTTTTCACAGCGTTGCGTATGAGATTGTAAGGGACTTGAGCGTGAACTCACCCTGATTGTCGAGCGCCGGAAGTATGCGCGGATCGGGAATTCTGCGAATCTCAGCGCCATCGCCGTGTGCTGCCACGGGCGAGCTGCCCGCGCCGCGTACTACCGTAATTGTGTCGCCTGCAATCGCTGTGACCTCGAGCAGCTCCTGCTCAACCAGCACAAACACTCGCGTGCACGTCCCACCGGGGCACTGGAGCATCGAAGCTGTGAGCCCGATCCCAGCAACGCCGCCACTTGCAGTGGAAAGACTGGTGGCCGTGTCGTCAAGGTTGCCATCGAGGGTCGTGTGTGAAGCATCTGCAAAAAAGTAGTCCGGCGGCAACTGCCCACATGTTCCCCTCAGTACTGGCGCAGGGCAGGAAAGGTGGACAGATACGAAACGGGGGTAGGGGTTGGGGTTAAAGCGAGACGAAGGCACGGGAGGGAGCATACTGAGCTGCCGTAGCCGAAGCATCGTTCGCTCTCACGGTGGAGGACGCACGCGATCTCCGGGCGCGGGGCGTCGATTTCGATGCGGATATCGAGGGCCCCGTCGGCCATCACCACCTCCGCGAGTTCCTTACCGCCCGCAACCGCATTAGCCAGCGCCTCTCCGCAGAAGGGGCAGCCATCTTTGCGCCGGGGTCGGTGCGCAACTTCTCTCCCGCAGGCAAAAACCACAGGCAGCTGGCAGCCGGAAGGTACCTGGGGGATACGGACGGTGTCGACTAAAGGGCGCGAGGGGTCGTGGTCCGGGTACGGCCCCTGGCACTGCGAGGAGCAGTCCGGCGTGCCATACAGGTGCCCGAGCCAGCGCTCATCATGCTCCCCCAACCGCACCCGAAGATGGTGCTGCTGCGAGCGAGGCCACGGGAGCTTGGCCTCAACGTAGAGCATCACGTCTCCGGCAGGTAGACGCTCTGTCGTGAAGCGGTACGGGTAAGACGCATTGACGACCGTGCGGGAGCATGCAGTCTCAGGCAGACAGGTGCACGTTCCGTCCGCGTCCGCAGAGATGCCGCTTGCAGTGCACAGCGCCACACCCTTTTGTGAGCACGAGCAGACCGCGCCGCTAGTCGCACACCCGCCGTGTGCCTCGTACGGCTGGTAGCATCGCCCAGGAGCGAGCTGCACGGGGGAACGTACCACATTCACCGCGACAGAGGCAGGAGCGGGCTAGAGCAAGCATGGTTGGGATCAGGAGGCGCACAAAGTCAACTGGGCCGATTTCGGCGATCCACTGAGTCTTGCAATTGGCCTCGCACGCTCCAACACTTGAAAATTTGAGGCGATTGCTTGGCCCGACGCTGTCGCATTGCCACACCTGAAGACACGAAACAGGGTGTGGTCCATGAGCGGAAGAATCAGTGGGCATGAGGGCTGAAGCAGCGGGGTGGGAAGTGAGGAACGACTTCGGTGCAGTGCTCTTCCTCCCGGATGATGGGATAGCCCTCGAGGCCCTTGAAGCCCTTGGCGAAGCTCTCCACGTGACACCGAGAAGGAGGGTAGACCAGTCCCGCGTCATGCAGCGAGATACTGTCGGTGTGAGCAACACTAGACGGGAGCGCCTGTGCGAGTACCGTGAAGGGTAGGCCACTTCCCGCAGCAGCCTCGCGTGCGGCGGATATCACGGCCTTGGACACAGCGGCGGCCTGCTGCACAGTCTTCTTCACTCCTGCGCGGCCGTCCTGAAGAGCGCCCGTGAAAAGATTCGCTGCGCCCAGCAGGTCCCAGCTCTCGCCCGTCGACTCGATCTCGCGCTGCGACCCTGCTGAGGCGACCGCTTTGTACATAGGTCCAAAGGTTCCTGCCGTGCGTGCGGGAGAGAAAGCGACTGACACGAAGCTCTCTGGAGCGTCGAGGAAGCCGGTCACGTTGAGCATCACCGCACCGGCGTCGTCGGGCGCTGGCGTGGTGGGCACAGTGAGACTCGCCACGAAGCCTGTGTATCGATCGGGGGTGCGGTGTATTCCGGGGAAGCGCACAAGACGGCGTGAGAAGCAGCCACCGAGGCCGAACTCGAGTGAGAGTTCGACGATCGTCACCTCCGTCGCCAGATTTTCTGCCTCGACATATAGCCCTAGCGAGACGATTCCATCCGCCGCAAATTCTGTCATTTGCGCGCGCGGGATCACAAGTCCATCTTCTTCCTCCCCCTCAAGCACCACCTCGTCCGCCATGAAAACGGATGTGCAGTAATCGGCGCCGTCGCGGCATGCGTTTGTCGACGGACCCGCTTCGTAGTCGCCCGCTGTCACAAACAACTTGCCCAGCAACTCTCCGTTCTCACCGAGCACACCCACATACTTTCCATGCCCAAGAATGTCGCCCTTGGCCCGGACGGCCAGAGTCGTGTCTGTGCAGATCTCTGGAACGTTGGGGATCGGGAAGTAGTGCGTCCACGGGCGTGCGAGCGGCACACCAAGAGCAAGCTCCGTGCTGCCCGTGGGCCGGATGTGGATCGCTGCAGTACGCTCTACGCGGCACTCAGTCGAGCGTGAGCTACCTATTTCGCTGCCGGTCGGCGACGCCAGAGTGCGGTTGACAGCGCCGCCCTCCAGAATTCGGGGCTCCTTCAGGAAGCTTCTCTCGGCGCCCATTGAGTGCACGCCTCCACGGATCTTGAGCGCAGACAGGTCGGTCAGCACCCGCAGCAACTCCGAATTCCGTGCCGGCTTTCCAGTTTTTTGGTTGTACCATCGCGCTCGACCCGCCACGCACTGCCGTGAGCAACACTCCTCGTCTTGTTCGCACCGATCTCCGCTGCCCTTGCAAGCAGAGCTGCTGGCGCCTGCCTGGCAAGAGGATCGAAATGCCTCTCCCGAGAATGGCACCTCATACTCATAGAATGGTGACGAGATGTTGTACAGGAACTTAGCCTTTCGAAAGGGCACACCGCTGTGTCAAAAAAGGCCCCTGCGCAGCATCCGGGCACACCAGCGCCTGAGACCGGGCGAGGGTTGTGCCGGGCCTACCTCTAAAACAAGTCGATGGGACGCGGACTCGAGGATAATGTCGCCGTGCCTGTCAAACCCGCCGCCCGCCTCATTGTACATGTAGTGCCCAAGCGTGTAGTGTAACACCCCGTGGAAGAACGAGCGCTGGTCCCCCAGGAACTTTTCCGGCGCGACCCAATACCACACCACGTCTCCATCGTCCCCACTCTTGATGCGTTGCGACGAGCGGTCCACTGAAAGCGGCTGGACGCCCGGAGTATTAGTCACTGTCCAGCCGTCCGCATCACGGATAAACCTGCTCTCTACCAGAATGTCGCCAGGGGTTGCCCCTGCAGGGCGGGTGCGAGTTCATCAGTTTGAAAAAGCTGGCAGGCACTTGGTTGCACAAGAGCACATCCCGCACAATCTTCCCAACACTTCCAGTCTCTGGACTCCCCACAGCTGCTCTTACGGCACCGCTGGAGGCTCAGCGGAAGGAAAAACGACAAGGCGCAATCAAGACTGTCGCAAGTACCTGCCCCGATGATGTGGAGCGATATCAGCAGTAAACCAAGCAGGTGTTTGCATATCATCCCGCCCTCCACCGACCTGCGCCCTCCCCCCACGCTTGCTTCACCTCATCCACTCTGAACAAACCAACGGATGGGATGGACGATGGGCCCGCCTAGTTTTTGTGTCGGGTGGCTCGACGGCTCCAAATCTTGGGCGGGATTGGTCGCGGCGGCGCAGCAGAAAGGATTTCCGACTCTGCGGTCTTGCCCTCTCGCTGCATGACTGTGGCGCCGAGAGGGTTACAGGCTATTTCAAGGCGTGAATCAGCTTAGGCATAGAGCCACCTTTTCGTGGATAGTGTCTGCTCGAAAACCGGTGTTGCGCCAAGGAAGGTGACCAAGCTCGATGTCATACCGCCCCCATAAGCGCAAGAAGGCGACAAACCTCGAGGGGAAATGCCTTGAGCGGATCGTAAAAGATTTCCACGAGATATTTCGCCCAGGTGTTCTATCGGTCGCGCTGCGTACCAAGGTTTTGGAGCTTCTGTGCGACAACCCTGTGCTGGTATCACTCCCAGAAGGTGAAATCAGTCCGCTCACGGGTGCTCTGCAAGACGATGCTTGCCCAGCGCAAATTCTAGCCAGAACCATTTTTTCAGCACAGGGGCCTGGCGACCATTTGATCGTGAAGTATGTCACGCACTCCGCAACGTTATCCAGGGTTTCTAGATGAGTGCTGGAACGAGATCTGCTTGGGGGGTTGCGTCCTTCCGGAGGGCATCCTGAAACAGGCCTTCCCCGCTCGTGCACCATCTCTCTTCATATCATGAGTACACGCGCAGCATCGCTGCGCCTTGGACCCTAACGATGCGAGGGACTGTGATGGCAGATTGGGTGTGAGGTGCAGCAACTCGAGAGCCTCGACCTGAAGCAGTGCTCTGGTCACGAGCTGATCAAACTCGATGGCTTCGCTGCGTTGTGTGATGGATGTCGTCAACTCAAAACTATTGATCTGGCACGCCCCACTTCGCCAGAACCCTCTACGCGTTTGCAGAAGCGTGGGGAGTACCACAAACGCGAAAGTGGGGTGGCAGCCTACATAAGGCGATTTGACGAGCTTCTCCTTTGCGCGCCAGATCGTCTGACTGACAACCCGCTTACTGATTGGACGACTGACAGGTAGGAGTGACCACGACAACGGACGAACACCTGGCGTGCTTGCATTCGCTTGGTGGCAGCCTTCGGCGCGTGCGGCTGGGAGGATGCATCCGCCTAACGCCGGATGCCACATCAACGTTCCTCAAGAAGGCTGGGAGAAACCTTCTGGAGCTCGACTTGGCAGGCTGTCAAATCACTGACAAGGTTCTTGAAGCCATATCGGTATCGCCTCTGTCACCAAGGCCTGCCGCGCCGTCGCAGAGTGCAATTGCGAACTGCAGCTGGACGTCTCACACCGTGCGGGGGACGGCAGACGAATTGCAATCGCTTGCAGAATCTGTCCATTGGGTACTGCTGCCAGGCATCGCACATGGGGCTTGCGCTCTTGCTTCGCTCACTGAAACGCGTCAAGATCCTGAATCTCTCGTGGTTCGTGTCTGCGCCCGCTAACGTACCTTGCCGCTGTGGAGTTGGGATTTTCGCTGTCCAGTACGCCTTGGCGTACGGTTGAACGTGTGTGTGTGTGTGTGTGTGTGTGTGTGTGTGTGTGTGTGTGTGTGTGTGTGTGTGTGTGTGTGGGCGCGCGCGCGCGCGCGCGTGTGTGTGTGT
>Ga0115567_10001268_pt1 | contig 25421 bp, 41 predicted proteins | sample COGITO_mtgs_1204_2_FD_88679 | JGI IMG/M metagenome (GOLD analysis project Ga0115567, IMG submission 88679) | Pelagic marine microbial communities from North Sea - COGITO_mtgs_120412 | ecosystem: Environmental > Aquatic > Marine > Epipelagic | place: Germany:Helgoland, sampling site Kabeltonne... | reverse complement strand
TCACTGCTAGCGCGATCCCGCGCACGGGCCCGGTGTGGGGCTGGGGCTTTTGCCCCGGCTCCCGCCGCCCTCGTGCGCGCGTCCCGTTAATGGTGTGGGCCTGGGACCTAGTTATTCTCCGGCTTCACTGCTGTGGTCTGCCGGCCCCCGCCCGTCGCCGGTTTTTCGCTCTGCGATTTGTGACTGTTTGTCATTAAACGTATCTATCTCTCCCGGCCCCTGCTACCCCGGTGTTCTTTGCTCTGAGGCATGTGACAAATGTCAGCAAACGGATGTTTTCTCTTCGCGCGCGCGCGCCATACAAAGGCCCTTTGTATGCGGTTATTCTTCCAGTACATCTGTCCTTGTGATGTTCTGTGACGCATATGCCATCAAGCGTGCCCTTCCCTCAACATACATCCACTCTCTTTACTCCAAATGCATGAACACATCCAGCACCACGAACTCGGGACCCTTCACAGCGCCCCAGCCTCAGCTCAAGTCGTCAAAGTCCGCAATGCACACGAGCGCGGCGTCCTCTGCAACCGCTCCCAAGAAGCTCCGCCGCGCCGCGCCGCCCGCCGCGCCCGGCGGCGCGCCGGCAAAAAAGTCTCCCCACGCGGCGCCGAGCGCCGCCTCTGCCTCGTCCGCGGGCCGTAGCTCGGAGACGAGGGCCACCGCGCTCCACGCCGTGCTGTCCCGCACGGCCAGCACGTCGGAGAGTAGGTGGTCTCCGAAATAGGCCGCGCGCGCGGGGTCGCGCACCCAGCCCCCCATCAGGCTGTGGTGCCCCTGCAGGTACTCCTGCCGAGCCCGCCCCGCACCCGGCGCCCCGTCAGCACCGGACCCGCGTGCATGGCCGCTGGGGCTCGCTGGGGCCGCACCCCGCCCAGCACGAGCTCGCCTGCGCGCTCGCCCAGCTCGTTGGCGGCGCCTCCGCCAGGGCACACGCTCTCGCCGCACGGGAGGGTGCGGGCATCGTGCTTGAGCCGGAAGAAGGGCGTCTCGGATGCGGGCAGCTCGAAAAACCCCTTGCCCTTGCGCGCAAAGAAGACTACCCCGTCGAACAGCGCGCGCCACCCCGCCCCGAATGACACCTGCGCATGCGCCCAACGCGCCGTTACAGGCCGCCGCGATGCACCGGAGCAGGGCGCACGGCGCGAGGCGTGGGCCGCGCGCCTGCATGACGAACTCGCTGAAGTCGACGTGTGAGTTGGTTACGAGGAAGAGCCGGCGCCCGCGCGAACGCTGCGCCTCGAGCCAGGCTCGCGTGGTCGGGCGCGGGGCGAGGAAGCGGGCGGGCTCGGCGAGGAGCGCTGGGAAGAACATCCCGCGCCGCAAGCCAAACGACGGCGGGCTGTACGTGTGCTCGAGCCCCGCCATCAGGTCCGGAACGAAAGCGTACCCGGCTTCTGCGCCCGCGCCCACGCCCGCGCCGGCGTCCTCGCTGTCGACCAGCTGTGCGCACACAAGCGCCACCTACCATTGTGCGCAGCTCTTTAGCGCCTGCGCACACATACCGAGCACACGGAATCGCGGGCCAGGGCACGGGGCCGGGATGCAGACCGGCACGTCAAAGAGAGTGTTGAAGAGAAAGTAGGCGCCGCGCTCGCGCCGGCGCATCTGCTCGTGGCGCGGCCAACGGCTGCCTGGGTACCGTGCCTTGATTTCCGCAGGGGGCATGAACGGGGCTGCGTAGCCATGACGCGCCATGCAAATGTAGCCGTCCTCGTCGATCTTCAGCACATCACCCGTCCCGTGATCGAAAACCAGGCCCTTGAGGCAGAAAGTCGAATCGAATACTTGCTCCTTCAGGGCTGCCGAATAGCCTCGCTCGTCCACCATGAAGGAGAGGAGTGCACGATGAACCAACTGATCGAGGCGCTGAGCAAGTGAGCTCGCCGCGCCCAGCGCCTCTTTCTCGTCGCTTCGGGAAGCAGCAGGCGGGAAACGCACCTCATAGACTGCACCTAGTCGGTACCGTGCAAGAGTTTGATCCATGTCCAGCAAGTAGCAATTGCACTTGTCAAGCTGAACCTCATATTGCGGCCACACAGTCAGTGTCAGGGAGCAGACCTGTTTCAGCCATGGGTCACGCGTTGGATGGGACCTCGGCGAGCGCACGGGCGTTTCGTTCATCATCATAGATGCTGGTCTTCGAGGTGTCGGAGCGCCTGTACGCCATGTCGACGACCACAGGCACACCAATCTGTAGGATACCACTCTTTGGCCAGATCCTTGACAGGTGCAGCCCGTGGAAACGTAGCGTGGAGCGTGAGCAATTGCTTTACAAACTGGTAAAAGTGGCCGAGTTCCTAAAAGCTGTCCGTATTTCGAGGACGTGTCTCTTCGAGAAAAACCACTCACCCGTCATGATGTTCTCCACCCTCGTACCTTCGCCCATGTGCAGCCTGTACATCGTGAGAGCCCCACCAGAGTCCGGTCGCTCACTTGGCGTGCAGCACTTATCAGGGTTTTGGCCTCGCTGTGTTTTGCCAGCATTGCCCTGAGCGATGGGATCAGCTGTACTGCTCTGCATGCGCCCTCGGCCGCGCAATGCCCAGGCGGCCATGCAGCCAGGGTGGATGTTGCATTCACAGTGGGACTCTGACGGAGCGATACACCTTTAGCTGTATGGTTTCAACGGTTCGCCTGTCCATAATTATTTGCATCGCGCGTTCGCCTGCTCTGGTTCCGTCCTGCTACTGACTCTTCGTCCCTCACGCCCCCTCTGCAGCAAATGGAGAAGGACAACGCTTCGACTCTCAAGACCCTGAACGTGATCCCGGGGCAGTCGGGTCTCAAGGCTACCTATGCCCAGATGAAGAAGCAGTCTGAGCGTAAGCTCAAGGCGAACGGTTCATTCCAGCCACATCATCAGTTTAGACCACCTAGACCCTGTATACTGCCACGTTTGAGCTAGCCTGAGATGTCGTCACTGCCGTTTCATCGTGGTTACTGTTGAAGAGTTGAGAAAGTCTGCTGACTGACGTGCGGGTGACGACAGGCTGCATGTGAAGTGCTGCACTGGGCCAAGAAAATGGGAAGCCAGCGGGCAAGCGCGAGAAGACAGGGGTCAGGATAGGGTGAACGGACGAAGTGAGGGGAGCCGGGCATTGGTAGAATGCTCATGACGCTGGGCTCTTCGTGGTGTATATTTTTTGGGCACTGGACCACAGCGAAGGTCAATGACGTTGCTCGTTGGGAGGAGCGTCGGTAGAGCGGTGCGCGATGCGCGTTTGTGACGTGTCTGTACGATGGTACAGCAATCTGCAAATCTACTTCTCACATGTGTGGAAGCGTCTGTACAGCGTATCTTGCAAGCGTGCGTATTGACAAGCCTCTCGTGATAGAATTTTTCGGTACGATGGCGCATCAGTGATTCCGAAGGGCAGACACATCGTAGCTGTCTCGCTGGCACGAACATGCTTTTAATGGAATGCTCCAGCACTGCTGCTCCTGAAGATGTTGTCAGCAGAAGAAGCACTGCTCCTGATATTAGAAGTTTGCAAGAAATGGGTAGCCTCCCAATTTTCTACCTTATTGTTCATTAGGACGCTACGTACATGTCAACCCCCCGCAAAGACCTCAACTCACTTCGAAAACTATCTGCACTGGGGCATCCTCTGCTTGCGGAGACGATTCCCCGCCCAGCGGCTCCTGACTGAGGTCTTCAATGTCTTGAACCAAATGGGTCTGCTCGCGATGTTTGTACCAGCTGAGCCAAAGGATGCCTGTGGTGGCCCAGATGAGCGAACATGTGACGATGTACAGAACTGCCATGATCTCCATTTTGAGGTTCTCGCAGGAAGCTGTGGCGAGCTCATGGAGCACCGAGATGAAGCACATTACCTCACCCATGAAAAGCACCGCGCGCACCTCCTCCCCGCCTAGGCCGATCCCGTGCCATATCAAGTAAAGCGAGGTGCCACACTGCAGAAGCTGCATGGCGCCACAGATGATGAGTAGAGACGTATATGTAGCTTGGCATAGCCTGTCTTCCTCCTTAAGCCCAACTTGGATGCAAAATGACCCCACCAACATCTGAACCATGGCTACTATTGCTCGAAATCCTGGCTGAGCGGACGGCGCTTCCCCGAGCAACGACTCGCGCAGCTTCGACCGCCACAAGTCCCCCGCGAAGTTGACTTGCACACGCCCCTCATCGTCCTCTTCCTCTTCAAGTTCGTTCATGAAGCTCAATGGGCGCACACGTCCAGGTGTGCCCGGGTCTACCGTCCCGTATCCCACAGAGGATCGGCTGACGCGACTGGCTCTGTGGTTGTGAGTGCTGAATGGCTGTGCGATTTGAACCAGCGGATCGTCCTGGGAAGTCTGACGCGGATATGCGACGCCCCAGGCCCCATCATCCCGTGAGACGACGACCTCCGGATACACCGTCTCGTTTGCTCGCCGGCTCCGTGCAGACAAACTACCGTCAGCATGCGAGCGTGGAGTGGCGATGGGTTGGTGACTGTGCGACCTCAGCCCCTGCAACCACTCCATCCCGGAAACAGACCCGAATATTAGGCTTCCCACACAACGCTTTCACTGCCGTGTGGTCGTTTCAATGTGGTGCGTCAATCATGCCTGCCAGAGCACCAGCAAACCCCGAAAGTCAGGCTTAGAGACCACCTCCGACCTCCCCCAAATGGAGCGGTGAATACCCCCATTTTGCCACGAATCCCGCTGGTTTCACTCAACCGCACCACACCTGCTTCCTGTCCAAAGGGAACGATTCTGGGGTACCCTGGACACCCCACACACGAACGGCCTGCCGGCGGTGGAGGGTAGGCGCTACTGAATCCTTGTGCCGATCCCGTGCCAGTCGCGACTGTTTGAGATTTCTGCCGTGAGAGGCTCGGCTGGGGAGTGCCAGGGACGGTGTGGAGCTTTTTTTGTGGGCAAGGCGGTATCGGGGCGCGAGCGGCGGGTGAGAGACAGTGAGCGGCAATGACTACTCCAGCAAAACGGCGACTAATGCGTGATTTCAAGCGCCTGCAGACCGATCCACCGACAGGAATTAGCGGCGCTCCTGCGGTGGACAACATCATGAATTGGTGCAGCCGGAACCCCAAGCCCGCCACCACACCCTGGTACCCAACCGCGACTGTGTCTTGCGCGGGTCTGACCAGGCGTGTTCACATCTAAATCAGGTCTGCAGTCATATTTGGACCGGACGACACGCCTTGGGAGGGAGGTGAACACCCGCCCGCCCGCTGCACGCGGAGGGATGGCATTCCGCCGCCGTTGACCGTAGGAGGCCGACAGCCGCTGTCACGGGTAACCGTTCCGTTCTGACGATACACACCAGTTTCTGACGACTGGTTGTGATGTTTTGCGCAGGGACATTCAAGCTTTCGCTCGTTTTCTCTGAGGACTATCCCAACAAGGCTCCCGCAGTCAAGTTCATCACCAAAATGTTCCATCCAAACATCTACGCGGACGGTGCCATCTGCTTGGATATTCTACAAAACCAGTGGTCACCGATTTACGACATATCAGCAATTTTGACCTCAATTCAGTCGCTTCTGACAGACCCGAATCCAAACTCGCCGGCCAACTCAGGTGAAGAAGACCCCCACCTTTCACCTCCCTCGGGACTGCATAACCAACAGATTGAAGCCGGCCTCTCGGCCAGCACCTACCTTGACTTGGTAGTTCTCCAGATCTGGGACATTGATCATTGTGCTGATTTCATGCTTGTGCAGAGGCCTCGAAGCTGTACGTAGAAAACAAGGGCGAATATAACCGGCGGGTGAAGGCCGTGGTTGAGGAGAGCTGGAAAACATAAGACTTAGCCAGCAGCTGCTCCGAGTGCGGTACATTGCTCGTGATGGGCTATCATGGCAATAAATGTGCTAAAGAGCTATCACTGTTGAGGGCCCAAACTTCGGACTCCGAAAGTATTGAGTCAACTTGCCCTTTTCTTCACTCCCAGGGTGCGCCAGGTGGTCATATCACTCGTCAGCACGCCGCTCCACTCGTACGAGTGTTGCCAGCGGGGTGCGTCACGTGAGTCTCAAGCCTTACCTGTGCTGGGTGTGTCCTATCGGGCTGTCTATCGTCAGGTGCCGCACGCCCCCGCTGCCGGCTCGTTGCCGCCGTCGCCGTCTCCCTTCAGGCCCGGAGCTGCTGGAGCTGCCCCACCCGCGGCGATGTTGGCGATCTCTTCCTGGTCGGAAAGATCCGTCTTTCCAAACATTTCCGCAAATCGTTTCATGCGCGCCTCTTTTTCCGCCGCCTGCGCAAACCGCGTGATGATGAGACGCTCGTCTGCATCCAGGCAATGCGCAAGGCCGCGCCTGGCGGTGAACGGAGTGTCAGCGGACCTGGGCAGTCTGTGCCTTAGCCTCAGCGGCCTCATCAGCTTGCAGCTTTACCTCCATCCTACACGCTGCGAGATCCTCTAACAGCGCCTCCCGGTGCCATTCGCCGCCCTTCTTCTGCGCAGAACGCTCGCACGGTCAAAAAGGTGGTGCTGCTGTTGGATGCGCTGTACCTCGCGGGCACGCAAGAAGCGCACCTGATAACTCTGGGCCTCGAGTTCACCAAAGGCTTTGATTCCTTGTGCTTCTAGTTGAGCATTGAGTGCCACGAGTTCATCGAAGAGCTCATTGTCAGGCCGAGTGTCTTCTTCTCCCTCATCCTCTTCCGCTTCACCACCGCCGCACGCTTCAATGTCGTACTTCAGCGTGTCAATCCGCCATTTTCCCTTCCTGCGCAACACGCTGTGTCACGAACACCTACAGCGTGCATCTGCCACAGGTCGGGCATTGGGCAAGGGCTTGGGGGGAACTTGAAATAGATTCGCTCCTCGACCATCGGGTTTAGGGCCTTCAGTAGCGCAAATAGCCGGCGCCCCTCATCATCCTCCTCAGAGTCTGATCCCGAAGCTTCCGCAATGCCCTTTTCCGCCTCATCTGTGTCTCCGCGCAGCTGCACGCGCGGCTGATTGTCCGAGTTTCCTGCTTTCTCCTGCGCCGCCCAAAATCAGCAATGTGATTGGCATGGAATGATCGTGACGGTGCTTTGAGGCGCACCTCTGCACCAGGGCATTCAGCTGGAGCTGTATCAGGTGCCTCCCCCTCCTCTCTTAGCCCCATTCTGTCGTCCGCCTCTGCGCCGTCCCCTCGAAGTGAAAGTTTAGGTGGATCAGCGGAATCGCCCTCCTCTCCGTGAACTTCATGAGCCTGCGCGTCAATCTCCTGGATATGCAGCTCGTCTTTTACAGCTGTGATGTCTGCTTCTAACGTTGCTGTGTCCCAGGATCCATCCGCCCGCCTGCGAGGAATCCACCCGGCAATCGCATGAACACCGCAGCTGGTCATTGCAGTGTTTTGGCGAACAGCATTCTAAAGTGCGAGGATCCGGAAACAACTTCGTTGCAGGCAAATAAGTAAGGGGGAAACCTGTATGCTGACTCCTCGAGCTCACCGAAGGCCTTGACGCCCATGGCCTCGAGTTCTGCATTCAGAGTGCTGAGCTCGGTGAAGAGATCTGCCGATAGCGAGTCCTCCTCAGCCGTGGGCTTGAGTGATAGAGACTCCCCGTCATCCACTGCCTTTTCGCCGCTCACGTCCTCTCCGTCCCCACCACGCAGCCGAGGTGATGAGCTGCCCTTGTCCTCGTCCTGGAAGCCACCTTCTGCTCCTCGCACGAGAGTATCGAGCTCATCAAGATCTTTCATCAGACCTTCGCCTTCCGCCAATGCCGCGTCCAGCGTCATGCTAAGATGGCTGGCACTGTCATCCGCAGCCTGAATGAACAAAAAGTCAGGAAATGCGCGCACTAAGAGCTACCTTACATGGGTGGCTTGCGGACACCGACACAAGCGACCTCACCAGACAGGACATAATCCTCGATAGGATTCGGAGCTCACCAAGTCAGCTGCCTCGTCTACTACCAAATCAGCTGAGTAAGATATTGGCACGCCACAGATTATGATTGTCACGAGGCACCACGCGAGCAGGGACGCTCGGGCGGAGGCCATTTTGTGACCCTGATTGAGTTTGTGGTGCGATGAAATCCCGGCGCAGCTCACACAGGAAAGACTCACTTCGAATGGTCATTTGGGGCTGAACAGTGTTCAGAACACAGCGAGAGCTCAGGTGTGGAACAACCCCCTCTCGTCGCTCCGCTCGCAGACTTGCTCAGTTCCCGGAACCTTTGCAGGATACTCTACGCACTTGTTGCCATGAACGCCATGGGTGGGCTTGATGCCGAACCAGTAAATGCCACATACATGAACCACGTTGCGCGAGTACGTTGCCTCCGTCCTGCCTCGCATGATCACGCAGTGACACCTTCACGTTAAATTTACTGTCCCCGTGAAAACACGCACCCCGTTCAACCGTCGGGGCACGACCTCCTGCGCTAGCCTGAGATACTCTGCGCGATCCACTCGCGCTAGTTCTGCTCAGCGGGATCGGCGAGGAGGACTGGCAGCGTGACTTCGACAAGGAACTGGTGGAGGATGAATGCTGTTAGGCCCCACACGCGGTGCTTGCCCGAAATGAAAGCCGGCATGTCGTCGCCGAGACGAATACGCTCATACACAATCTTGCTAGGATCCAGTAGGTCCTGCACAAGGTCTGTCTCAGGCGCAACACCTCGCACACCATTACATCCGACAGAGAGAACCCCGCCGGCAGTCTTGAAGGGCCAGGATGAGCCGTACTGAAAGATACAGAAGGGCTGGGACCTGGAGTGAGATTGCGAAGACTTCGGCGATCTCTGTCTTGTTGGCGCGGCGGGTAAGGTCGGCTAGGTCGACGGGTCCCAGATAGCCGACGACAGGCGTCACGAGAGTACCTGTCACGGCGACCGCATTCGGAAGCCGCCCCAGCACGTTGGAATTCGGGTAGAATGGCCGGTGCTGCCATGCGGCCTCCCATACTGCGCGATCCGTGGGGCGCCAGACGTGGACGCCGAGCTCCTCCTGTGTCTCACGCGTGGCACACGTCTCCATGCACTCGTCCGTCAAGTTCAGGTGCCCACCAGGGAAACAAACCTGCCATGCCCCGAGCCGGGCCCTCTCAAGTCAGACTACCCATTCGCGCTGCACAGATACAAAAGGCGAGGCTGCACACCTGCCCCTTGTGGGTGCCGACATCCATCGAACGCAAGTTGAACAATATCCCAGGCTTTCCGTCCACAGAGCAAAGAGGTAGCATTATACCGGCTCGACGCCCTGTGTGCTGATCATCTGAAACCCTGGTCTTTGGAATAGCTGCTATGCGCTCTGTCAAGGACAAGAGCACATCGTGGCTCCACTCGAGCGTGCGGATGCGCCGTTGCAAACGCGCGTCTAGGTCTGGCGGCAGCGGCTTGCCAGGAAAGCCATGCAGCATAACTGTCTCTTGTCCCGATTCCATCGTGTTTTCGCGGTCCTCCAACCGCGTGCGGGGAATCCATTTTGATTGCGGCGTGGCTAGAGATTTGGCACTGGCCGGCACGGATCCATGGCCTCCGCGCGTGTGCCCAGGCAGCGACTGTGAACCAGTCTGTTGCGGGTACGCGTGGTAAACATGCGATCTCTTCTCATTGTGGCTGTGTCCCCCTCCTCCTCCGCCAGAGACGGATGAGGAGTACTGCGGCCGCGCTGACTGAGCCTGACGCAGGCCCAGGCTGGTCAACCTCCGCGCAGGCTCCCAGACCAAGCTTGCAGGCGCCCCGCCGCGTCCCAACGATGCCATCCTCAGTGACAATGTGCAACGGGCAGGGGCCCCGAAGATGCTGCTCCAAGCGAACGGAAGGAGCCCAGAAGCGCCCAATGCTCGGATCGCTCGCTCGATCAAGGTCTTTGATAGCCCGGCTATCACCAAAAACTCGATCGGTCCCTTCTTGTTGACTAAATCTGTTGGGCCCGCTTCGTCAGTGACACTCAAGACGAGAGGGAGTTCCCGGACTGCCTAGAGGGAGCGCCGCTACGTAGACACATGCACAGCAGAATGCGATGCGCGACAGTCCTTACCGTTTTTCTTCCTTATGCGCTATCATTCTCTCCAGCGGCGATCCGTAGTCGAACTGCCACAGCCCCACTTTGCGCAAGTCTCCGCACAGTGGGGCGCCAGCGCTGGCATCCGCTGGGGGGCATGAGAATGGACGCAGCGGCGAAAAGCAAGTCTGAAATTCTGGCCGACGAGCTGCGCGATGAATTACCACAGGTCAGTTTTTCCCGATGTGGTAGTGCGAGAAAATTTGCTGAATCGGACGCCCTTCCGCGCAGTGATCCTTGAAGTACGCCGCGTGCGCAAACAACCCCCCGCAATGCGTAAATATTTTCTAATGCTTGGTTCGTGGGGAAATGCAGCTGTTCGATTTAAGCTATACTCCCAAGTGGGAGCTGTACAGCGACAATGTAGAGTTTGTTGATCCCCTCAACAAGTTTTCTGGCGTGGAGGGCTACAAGGGTAACATCCAGCTACTAAAGGATTCACCACTCTTCAAGGACGGAGAGATGCAGTTGCACGATACAAAAGTTGTTGATGACGAGACGGTGCTTACCCGCTGGACTCTTTCCATGGTCTTCAAGCCTGCACCATGGCAACCGCGTCTAAGTTTTACTGGCACGTCCGAGTACAAGCTCGACCCTGCTTCGGGTCTCGTCGTCAAGCAAGCGCCCCCCCCGCCCCAGACATTGTCTTGTGGGTTATTTCAATGACCAACTGCGCGTGTATGCATTTGCACGAGAGATGATGCAGAGGCCGCTAGAAGCGCTCGGCAGATTCCTCCAGGATGCCTGTCGCGTGTGACCAAAGGGCCGTCGTACTCTGGCAGGCACACCGACACGTGGGACTCCATTGCCAATAACGCGCCCTTTTCCCTGGAGGCGCTGCAAGACCTTGTTGGGCAGCTCGTCCCTGATGTGACTACCGTCGGGATTCGTGTGCTCAAGGGCGGCGCCGAAGAGTCGGCGGCCTACGACCTCCTCCGCCGCTATGGGTCCACGATGGAGGCCGCACCCCGCCCTGATATGCGCCGACACGTCTCCACGCCACGCCACGCCACGCCGCGCTACACATGTGGAATGCATCTCCTCAGGGAGACGCGTCGCTCACGCTGCATGTGCTCTGCTTCAGGTGCGGCGGTACCGGCCGTACTGTGTTGTTTCGACTGAGCCCGGCGGCGTGTACGACCGCGACTCGTACCTCGCCGCGTCGGAGCAGCTCATGGCGTACAAGGGGGATGCCAACAATAAGCCTCAGAACGCTGCGGGCATGGTGGTCCCGCACTCGGTCTGCTGCAGCGCAAATCAGGGGAGGTTGGGCTGAGCGCCTGCGGTCGGGTTTTTCAGGTGTGCGCGGCAACGGAGCCGGCGCTGCAGTTCGACTCCGGCAAGTTGGACTCCTCCCTCGGCGCGATCCTGCCCGCCGGATTCTCAGCACCAAAGCCGTTGGACAAGACCCTGACGGTGTCGACTGTCTCGGACAGCATCGTAGCCGTTGCAAAGCGCCGGGGTAGCACCCGTCATGCGCCCCGTTGAATCTGCCTGCGAAGCCTTGTATCACACCTTATTGGTGGTGACGTGCAGAGTCGCGCCTGACTCTTGGTGTCAATGGCCAGGGTTTGGGAGCGACAGGAGCCGGTCGGAGCAAGAGATCGAGTCAGTGCGGGCCGCACTTGAGGCCAAGGTCACAAGCGAAGGTTGGAAGCTGCCTGGGCCTAAGGGTGCCTTCACCCTTGCATCGTACGCAGACGGATACGAGATTTGGCTCGATATCACGCAGCTTTGAAGTTGCTAGACGTGGTCAGGCGACGGAGCCGAAGTGCGCTATTACTACCAGTCTTGTTACACCCTTTACTTCTTAACAAAACACTCCGCCTCTTCGCACACGCGCCACAGGTCGTGTGGCGCATTCATTTCGCGTCTCACGACGACCGTCTCATGCACACCCCACTCGCATTCCTTTAGAGCACTCTGCCAGCTCATGCCGGGGGTGCCGACGAGAAAGCGATCCAGAACCTCACGCCTGCTGCTCCACAACCGCGAACTCACCACCGAAGTCAGTTGCGTCAACCTCATGCATGTCCGTGCGATGGAGTGAGGCATGACCGCCAACAACAAAGACGCTGAGCCCCAGAGACGCAAAGATAGTGCCTGTAAGACCCGTGATGAGCATGAGCAGGATTGTGACGCCGCCCATGCCAGCCTTCTGCTCGAAGTCAGAGAGCGTCCGGCCGCCGACGGCCACCGGCACAAGCGCGCCATCCGTCGCACGCGGACGCTTGAAAAGGAGGAAGGTCCAGCCGACAGCGAGAAGGATGAGAGAGACCAAAAGCGACGGGTTGGTAACGATCGACGCGACTGCGCTCACTCCAACGAGGCACGCATAGTTGCTCTTATAGTACGCAAGATTTTGCCGCACTCGTGTCGTCAGTTGGTCCCCCGGTGCGTTAAACTGCGTTGGTGAAGCTGCAAACCAACGAGAGGGCTGCCGTCAGACACACTCCATGTATCTCCCGTCACCTCAATATGGAAAACTGTAGTAAATGGCCTAATCCTAGCTTTGCGTGCAAGCATGTAGACAACATTGCGACCCACCAAACCGACACAAGCAACAAGAGGAGAAACAGAAGTACACGCCGCACATGGTCGGCATTCTCTGGTACAAGGAGAACGGCATTGCACAGGGTGGTACCGAAATCTGCGAGCCAAGGGCGCATCTTGGCACGGATGCCCTGAATGGAGGATCCGAGCTGCGAATTGCGCAAATTTGCGATCAATGCTGTCGCTTGCCCCTGTCCCTCTGAAGTCGCAAATGGTCAGCTGCTGCCCCTGGCAACCGGTCCGATAGGGGATGGCGGCATTTCGTTGAAGCGACGGACGTGCCGGGAACGCATTACAGTTGCAGAGGGCGGGCGTAAGGGTGAGGCCAAACCTGCAGCTGGGGCGCCATCCTGGTTGAGGAGGCCCTGATTGAGCGAAGACTGGTCCATTGCTTCGGCCTTCGTTCCTGTGCTTGCAGCCGGCGCGCCCTGCCGACTTGTCACGGGGTCCAGGCCACCAACGAAACCGAAAATTTAATAACTACATTTAAAATTGAACTGAGCATCGGCTCGCTAGTAGCCGGATTCGCATCCGGACGGGTGAAGGAACTCGAGACTGTCAGGCTGTTGCTGCTTGTGCGCAGGAGAGCCAAGGTGAAGAATGGTGACACGGAGCCAGGCCAAAAGCATGGACGACCAGCCTCCCACAAGTGATACTCATGATCGCCCGGCTGCTGAAGCCAGGCAGACTGGCAAGCAAGGTATGCGAGGGAAGAAAGTCTCCGATCCTACACTAGTACCAAGGCTGATGGCTTGCGGATTTCCGATGGCGTTGGGCATGCTCGGGCCAATCTTTGTCATATCTGGGCTCATGATGATCCAAGAGGGTGTCAAGCGGCCTCCGAATCCGATCCCAGTCATGACCCTCTACAACTTTGCGTTCAAGAAGGCTGGGCTTCTCTTCCCGTTTTTGTTAATGTTCATTCGAATCATTTGCTCATATGCGATTGGCACGTCGCCTTTCGAGGGCCCGATCCTCAGGTGCGCGCCCGCACAGTATGTTGGATGTAGTGCATGTTGACGAGATGGGCCCAAAAGGCCTTGTTGCTTCCTTGCGCGCGTGAGCGTGGATCTTCCAACGTGAGTTTCGAGCAGGACTCTACCCATTATGTTTGTGGTGGTAAGTGCTGTCCGGGCTGGTGTGTACGGCCTGACGCTGATGATGCCGCACGAATCGATGTCCGACCATGTTAACCGTCCCGCCACACCACGTTCACGATAGGGCAACAGGATATTGCAATATCCTGTTGCTCTATCGAATTCTTTGAAGCGAACCTGCTCAACTCGTGTCCTGATCATCGTTTTGAAACAAGCGTGTTGGAAGCAGTGACTCCAGTATGCCGAACAGGTATTTTTAGGGCTCTCGATCGCAGCACTTGCCCGACTAGAGCTGTTTGCCTCTCTCGACACCCTGCGCCAAAGCAGCTCGAAGCTTCGGTGCGTAGAATTGGATCCCACAATGTCATGAATATCCATATTCGATTTGGATGAGGTCCAAAAAGGTCTGATTGGTGTGTCGCCATGCAGGAAAGTGCTGTGGTTGCCCGCGATCTCAAGTGTCGTGTTGGTTTTGCTCACGCACGGCAACAACTATGTGACGGCTCGTTACTTTCACTCTACCGGTGAAACTGCAATGTCGCTTGGCGCAGGACTCGGGATGTTTGAGGCGCCCGTTTCCTTCTTTCTTTGGCGCTCGCTCCGTCGCCGGATCGGCGGATCTGCTTGCTAAACTCGGCTCCGTGCTGTAGCAGTGCGGTGCAGTGGAGTGCGGTAGCAGTGCGGTAGCAGTGCTGTGGAGTGGATAAACATATGATGAATTGCATTTAGCACTGCAAAACGCACTTGGTCTCACTCAGATAAAAGCTCAGAAAGCCGCTTCAGAACTGGGCCACAGCGTTCTTCGATTTTGAGGTGCTCATAGCCCGCCTTATCTGTCAGTCAACGCGGCTCAGTAGCGGTCGGTGAAAAGCAGTACACATTCGAGCCGGGCAGGATGTCCGACACAGACCAGGAGCGTTTGGCCTCTTCAGCACCGGGGACGCGGGCATGACCAGCACGGGTGGGGCCGATAGAGACGATCGCGATTGGAACCTCGTTCTTTGCGGCGGCCTCGAATAGCCGGAAGGATGAGAGAACCGAGAGTGAAGATCCGAGCACAAGCAGTCCTGGCGAGTCTACCACCAGATTTGCTGCGCTCTTGAAACCACACACCCCGCGCCAAATCATCCTCAGGACAGCAGCAGCACTGGCGGTGAACTACTTGGCGCGAACCTGCTTGCGCGATTCGGGAACCACGTCGCCGAAGAATACCACGTCGGGCTTGAGCATTCCTCCACACGATGCGCAGTCTGGGACTACGAAGCTCTCTATGCCCCGCGAGCCAAGTTCCGCGTCACCATCTGCCCGCAGTGCCCCGCTTGCGATGGATATTGAAGCTGCCATCCGGCGGGAAAGGTCACTTGTGGACGTGTGCCGGTACAGCAAGAGACAATCAGCTGCATTGACCCTAGCTGCAACATTACATACACGTGCGAAGTGAGCCAGAACCTGGTCCCCCGTTGGAAGCAGCCAGTACTTCCTGGAATGCGCCCCTGTCGATCTCGCTCTGGCAAGAGAGGCAGCGTACTCGATCGTTTCTGCCATGCAAGTCCACCACTCGCCTCGCCCCTGCCCGCTGGTGCAGCGCGTCGACGTTCTGTGTCACTATGCCTCCAATAATACCGAGCTCCTGGAGGCGTGACACGGCCAGGTGCCCCTCATTTGGCTTCGCTCCCCTGAACGGAGCCCAACCCTGAAATGAGCGTGACCAGTAGCGCTGACGATTCGAATGTGCCCCGATGAACTCGTCGTGCTGCATTGGCTTGTGACCCACAGAGTAACTACCCTTCGGAGAACGATAATCAGGGATACCTGAAAGCGCAAGAAAATCAGAGGCAGCAGACAGCATGAAAACTGGTGGTGTTTGCCGGGTATACACCAGACTCTGTCGAGATCCCTGCGCCGGTAAGAGCAGTGATGTTGCGTCCACCACATCGCTGGACCCACTCGAGCAGTGCTCTTGCAGCTCCCTCCTCGTCGCCAGATCCGGACGGCGGCTCAAACGTTAACCGCATGGATCCACTAATTACCCGGTGCCTAGAAGTGGAAAACCAACGATGGGCGCGTCCTCTTCCATCGATGGATTGAAGTGACTGCTTGCCATGCGTGGCGCTGCCTCCTGCTATGGATGACCCGACGCTGTTGAATGAAGACAGAGAAGACATGGGGCGCACAAGAGCTGCAGTCAGAGGCATAGCTGAGAAGACAAGCAGTGCACCACAGCTTGATAACTGCATTCTGATCTGCCCCAGAAGCGGCGTATGATCAGGCGAACCTGAACCGCTCTGCCATTGAGAATCCCCTTGAGTGACAAGAAGATAGGATAAAGCGACTCAGCTGAGGAGAGCAGAATTTTCATAGGCGACATGCCGAACTTAAAGGTGAACGCAAACCATCGCCATAGCGATTCTCGATTCTATTCACCCAGTCATCAATCACAAAGTGCTGTTTTTTCGCTGTGCTGGTCATGCACAAAGAGGGATTTGCCCTCGAGAGCATAATCCAGCTTTCAAAAGGCTAGGCATGCACTGCGCCTAATATTATCATGCAGACCCATGATGCCCTGCGAATAGGATCCTCCCCTGTCAGAGTCAATCACACTGACCCTGCTGTCCACCGATGCCGCACATTCCACTCGGCGGCACTTTAGGGGAGAACTGGGCTTCTTGTCGAGGTGGGAGCCAGTGAATTAGTATTGTGTGACGTGCTGTGGTCTCGCAGATTAAAACTCTCGACGGGAAGGTCCTGAATGTCGATGTCAGCGCGGATACCAGCGTCAGAGCGCTGAAGGAGAAGGTTGCGGAGGGTGCTGGTGTTCCGCTTTCGACTTGCAGCATCATTTATTGCGGCAAGGTTTCGTCCAGCTGCAATCACATGGTTTGCTGTGGCTCATAGCGGGATAATCGATACGGGGTGCGGATATCAGCCAGTGACAGGACCTTGATTGTAATACGATTGTGGGTGCAGGTCCTCAAAGACCATGAGCTGCTGGGAAGTCACTCCAAGTTGGCCGACGGAGATGCAGCAGTTCATCTCATTAGTCGACCGCAGGGCGAGCGATCTTCGCGTCCACCAGAAGCACGTTCGCAGGGACGTGACAACCTGCCCTTCGTGTTCGGAGCTGCAAACGTCGGGCCCCAAGGTTGCGCCTCTGTATTGAATCCCACAGCGCATAACCCACTCAATCTTTCACTGCCGGTTGACATTCGATGAACGCGTAACAGGTACAGGTGCAGCTGGAGGCGGCGGTCGTGCTGCTGGTGGCACCGGGCCCACCTTGGGCTCACCGGGTGTCAACTCTCCTGGTGGCCTGCCGGGGTTTGTGCTTGGCGAAGGCGAAGGTCCTGCTGCGATCGGATCTGAGGTGATAGATACCCTCATAGCAGTACAATTCTCGTGATGACTGAAGATATTTTGGGTCAGGGACTGGGACGCATGTTGCTAGGACTATTGAATCCTTCAGACCTATCATCGAGGTGCGATCATTCAAAAAACAACACGAATCACACTTGTACCCGAGCTGGAGCTGAAATGAGATAGCCTTTGGAAATGTCTTATAAATATACATGCAAGCCTTGACTGCATTTTGTTGTTGGTAGGATGAACGGCGAGGCGGCACTTGAACATGGTCGAGCGCGGCTGCAAGCGATCATGGAGCGAGCTCGTCTGTCGATACGCTATCTTGCTGCGGTGCCTGCGGAAACTCAGCGTTTTCTCGCTGAGGCAGCTACCGACGAAGGTCAGAGTGCTTCGCATGAGCAGCACCGAGGTGTTACGTGCGATGTCTGCGAAGGAACTCCAATACGGGGTCCGCGTTGGAAGTGCTCAGAGTGCCCGGTTCGCCATCTGTTTCCCACCGCACAACCGACATGGGCACGCAGCAGCTCTTCATAATTGCACGTTGAAAGTCGAATGATGATCATCAAAGCTGACTCATATCAGTCAGGCTGTATGATTGTGGAATCGAAGATGACCTGTGGCCCTGAGGAATTGGCTTGTGCAGGACTTCGATCTCTGCAACGGCTGCTACGATTCCTTCACACGTAATGGTCATTTTTTACATCTAGATCGTGATGTTCTGTATCTGTGCACATGCAACAAGTATGCTGACAAATGAAAAGTGACTTGTAGGCACTGGTCACGATTTTGGTCATCGCTTTTACCGCGTAAGGTACGTGTAGCCATTTCTTCTTTCCCCTCACAATTCCGTCGCACGGATGGCGCTTGCATGAATTCTTTCGCATCATTGATGTGCTACGATTCAATGCAGGCCACGTTTACAAACGCCGAGGCGAGCACTTGGGCCGATGGGCGTGGAGATGCAAGCTGGTGAACGGCTTGGACCCTCGACAACTTCGCCGACTGCGGCCCTTGTCCCAGACGTCGCAGGAATTTTGTCAGCTCAGATCTCAGCGAGCGATTCGTTGGTTCCATCCTACACCACATGCCACCCCCGTGCAATTGTGTGCAATGCTCAAGGTGTTTTGCGCTTAAGCCGTGCGGCTGGAACAGTTCTCACACAGATGAGCGCTCGCTGTTTAGATACGGCATCTGCGCGAACTGGAAGGACTTGCTCGACGGGAAGCAACGCTTACATCGGCGGAGCGACGCAGGGCCGATGGTCGGATCCCTTTGGGACATCAGTTGTTGAGAGATGCTCAAATCTGAGCATGTGGTTGCCTGCAGGTCTGGCGCTGGCAATAGCTCCGGCAGTGCGCGACTCTGCCGTCAACATGATGGACATTGGTGCCACTTACCCGCACCTGTATCTTGCTTGGTTTTGTTGATTGATGTGGATTTACCAGCTCCTAACTTCACACCTAACGTTCTGGTCGGTTTCGCATTTTGCAGCGGTGACAATTTCGAACACGAGATTTGGGAACGCGGCGGGGCACGCAGAAGTGGACTCAGCCGCACACACCATCAGTCTACCGCCCACCTACCGTCGTATGTTTCTTGAGCAGCAACGTCAACAGGACGAACGATCGTTTCAGCGGCGTCAGGATTCCACTTCACCGCTGCCGCTGCATGACGATCAGGTGCCGCAGCCGCAGCAGGCGCCGCAAATGATGGATGGGCAGCACCAGCACCAGAACCAGCTCGATCGTCAGTCTGGCGCCATTGATGCTTCTTCACAGGCGGAGTCCAGACACAATGTGGTAAAATCCAACACCTGCACAGTCTGTATCGTTTACTAAATTGTCTCCGTGCACCATAAAATCTTTTTGACCCACGCATTTCCCGCCCTTATCCGGCCCGTCAAAATTTCTTAGTCCTTAATTGCCATCGCGATTTTGTGCGATGGTTGATTCATTTGCATCACTCGGATCAGAATTCTCTCCGGCAGCAGCCCATGCTTTTTAGTGTTCTTCAAGCAGCGCAAGGCGCCCCAGTTGGCGGCAGCCCCGTCGGACAGGTTCCCAGACTGGAATCCGAACCTGGTGCCAGACGTCATTTGGCTCGTTCTTATCGGCGCGAACTACTGAAACATCTTCATTCGCGAGCTATTGTAACATTTCGTTTCCTCGTCCGCAGGAGATGCAGCAGCAAATCTTCATGAGGCTCCATAACGTGCAGAATCACCAAGGGCCTGTTTTGCAGCTGCAGCCGCAGCTGCAGCCGCAGCAGCAGTCGCAGCAGCAGCAGCAGCAGCGACAGGGCAGTGCTGATAGATTAGCCGAAGGCCAACAATCGCCGCGCACAGTTGCCAATGTCTCTGGTCAGAGGAGCACAAGGGTCAGAAGCGTGACCTCGCACAGTGCGAACCCTCGCGATGAAGGCACAAGCACCTCCGCTCAGGATGAAAGGGGGGGGTTTCAAGACGTACGCACTCTCCTTCCTGGGCTGCCTCCTGGCTGGGGTCGTGCTGTTGGGTAACGACCCCATCCACCGCAAACTCTGTGCTGGCGCGCCCCTAACTTATCCAAAATCGTGCCCTAATCGAATCTTGATCACACGCGAACTTGCAGAATCGCCCTTGGACCGGACGGACGGCCAGTGCGAGGCGTGTTCTCGCTCGATTCGGCGGAGGCATCCAACGCCATCCACAACTCCCGTCCTGCTACCCATGTTTCCCCCGAGCCCCTTTCAAGTACCTCGGAATTCCCATGCCCGTGCCAGGCCCAAACTCAGGCTGGGTCCTCCCTCCCGTCGGAAGGTTCTGCATCCTCTGCCTCCCTTCCTGACCCAACACGTCCATTCTCGGATTCCCAGCCCGATTTGCCAGCCCCAACCCCATCTCCTCCTTCTACCCTCAACGACAGCAGAGCCCTGCCGCCGACACCCCCTCGTGCAGAGGTTTCCATGGGACCTGCCAATGAGTCACACTCCGGCGCAGCACTGTCTGCTGAGCACTCTGGGGCAGTAACGAACAATCTGGTGACGGTTGAGGTATCGAGTGGTTCTTCAGGCACAGAAATCTCAGCAGTGCCCAGAGATTCTACAGAGCATCGTATTGGTGAGGAGCAGGGCGGTAGCGGGAGCGCTGTGCGGCCCTCTGGACCATGTCCTGTTTCGTAGAAAACACTAGTCTCGAATGAATGGCGAAGGCCATAGTGCATTAGGATGTCGCGATCTGGTTGTGGCTTGCAGCCAGCTGTGCCACTGCTATCAACGAATCTCCACAACCAGAACTCTTGGGCACTGCTAGATATTTTGACCACCTTCGGGCACCCTTTGAGCTTGTTTTTTAGACGCTCATTTGCTGTCGAGGTGGATGGCGCCTTTCGCCTCGTTCCATGGAACGGCAATGTCCATGGCAAAATCTGCACAGGCGAATCCAGGGCTTCGAACTACGATGATCAAGGACCGTACTATTACCGCCGCCACGCTCGCGTTGCAGTGTATCCTACACTCCCTCTGCAATCGCTGGCGTGTGAACGTACCGGAAAGCATTTCGACGGGTGGAGTCACAGGGCAGGCACTTCCGGATTCAACAGAGCTGCCATTTCTAGATAGTTGCACAGATTGGTCCGAAGAAGAGGCGCTCGACGGGGCTGTCGCGCTCTCGCGGCTCTTGCGGAATTTGTGTGTGGAAGGGGAGGTCGCGCAATGCGCGCTGCAAGAGCATCGGTCCTTGGACGTACTTTTGGAGGCTGCACGCGCTGCAATCAGCGCTGCAGGAAACAGATCGGGGTTGCACGATAAGGGTGAGTTGTTTCTGGTCGCAGTCCTTCAGGCGCTTGGAAACGCAGTGGTAAACTGCAACGGGAATCGCAGAGCGTTGTGGGAGAAGGCATGGCCAGATCCGCTCCTCAAATGCGCACTACAGAACACGGCCTGCAAGGGAATTGTTGGAATGATTGTCTACCAGTGTCTCCAGGCAATCCCAGACGAAACCGTACGTGATTTCGCACGTAGCGAAGAGGCAAGCAACCCCCCTGCGAGCGCAGGCTGCTTAATCCGCGCATGTCCTACGTTTGATCTGCTCGATGGCAATATGCTCCCTGTGTCTCTCGCCCAGCTTATGCTGAGACCCAGTGCATGTCGTCTTTGGCGCAGGCAGGCGCGTTACTCTATGATCTTCTATTGCTCACATACAGCGACCGGGTCGAGGCCGCTTCTGACAAGGAGAAGCGCGCAGTCAAGGCGCGCGCCGCATCTACCGTGCGCCCACATCCGCACGTGCGTGTGTCTCACTGCGGCGGCGGCGGATACAGGATGTGTCGGAGTGGACAGAGCTAGTCCTTGCGTGGCTCGTCCAGCATGGGCAGCTGCGACACGTGCACCAGCGGCTCGCTATCATGCCGCGTTCTGGCGAGGCACGCGACGCGGAGACGCTTCTGTGGTACTTTTTCGAGGATGCACTGGAAAGGTGCTGCCCGGTCGTGTGTTGTGTGTAGGCGTGGATTTGCTTGGCCCCCCGCTGCGCAGCGTGGTGGGCACGGCGGGTTGAGCTGGGGTGATCGGGCGGTCGCAGCTCGGATGGCGGGGCGGTTCAGACACTCTCTCGAGGGGACGCCGCGTACCTCGCGGACGAGTTCGGGCTGCTGCTCGGGCTTTGCCTCGACGCAAGTGGCGCGCCGAGCGCCACTTCGGGCGGGGCCGCCGTCGTTGGAAAGCTGGTGCAGCTGCTGCAGGTCATCGCGGCCGCCACGGCCAGCGCGGACGCTGAGCTGACGCGTGCAGGCTTCCGGGAGCGTGGGTTGCTGAAAAACGTGATCCATCTCCTCAAAATCCTTGGTTCTAGTGCGGGAAGGTGAGTCCCTAGTATTCCCGCCCCACAAGGCTCCCGCACCAACGCGCCGCCGCACCGCCGCGCAGAAAAAGGGCGCAGCAAACGCGTCGGTCCACTTGCGCAGGTCGGCAGTGGCGGAGCCTGCAAGCGACAGAGCGCCCCTCAAGGCCCAACTCGGGCTCAAACGTGACCTCGTACGAGTCATTGGCAATCTCTGCTACCGGTCTCAGACCAGTGCCGGCCGCAGCTGCTTGCACGACTCGGGCGCGCGACTGACCGCGGGTCCCCGCATGGCAGGGACCGCGCGGCACAGGACCAAGTGCGGGAGTTGGGCGGGATCCCGCCGATTCTGGAGTCGACGAAGTTGGACGACCAGAACCCGTTCGCGCGCGAGTGGGGCGTGTGGGCGGTGCGCAACCTATGCGAGGGCAACATGGAGAATCAGCGCGAGATCGAGGGGCTCAAGCCGCAGGCGCTCGCCAACGAGACGCCGCAGGAGCTCAAGGACAAAGGGATCGAAATTGAGCTGGACAAGGCGACGGGCAAGGTGCGTGTCAAGCGCGACGCGCAGGCGGGCGCGGGCATGTCGATTGAGCCGATCGAGGAAGAGGGCCCGGAGCAAGCACCCAGGACATGCGCCCACGGAGGCCCAGAGGTGGCCGACGAGAACGAGCGCATGGCTGAAGCGCTACGCAACATGGGCCTGGAGGCAAACGTTGACAAGGACACAGGTCTGATGGACATCCTTGCCAAGGGCGCGGAGAGGCCAAAGTTCAGCTACCCGTTCCACCCGTGAAAGAGGCAGCAGGGTGTCTTCATAAACATCTGTTGGACGGCAGAGACCTGCGCCTGCTTACTCCCACGCCTAAGCTCCTTTCTGCTGTAAACTAAGACTACCTTAGCTGAGGACTCACACATCATTCAACTGTTTTCCAACCTGCTCTGATCCCATGTCGCGAAGTGCCGGCGGGTGCTCCACAACATCCTGCCGCCACGTCCGTTTTTGTCCGCAGGCAGGCGCGCCCGGAACCAGAGTTTGCGGCTCATCCCCCCACACTTGTCTGTCCGCGAGCAGCGTCACCGCAGATGGGCGCTCGCTGGGTTCGGGGCTGAGCATCGTGCTGAGGAGCGCGGACAGGAGCACCGCGGGCGGCGCAGGAGCCGCCTCCCCTTGGCAGGGCGGGGGTGGTGGAAACTTGGTCCTCGAACGGAGCGCCTGCCATCCAGGCCCGGTTCCTGGGAGTCGCTTCACTCCGTACAGCATCTGCGGGCGGAGCGTGTTAGGGGCCCGCGCGTGCTCGCCAACGGCGCCTGCTCTCTGCAGTGGCGCTCAACCTGATAGAGGACCAGGCCCGCCGAAAAAATGTCCGCAGCGGGCGATGCTATGTCCTGCAGGATCTCAGGTGCGAGGTACTCGCGATCCCCTTCCTCTTCGTCCCACTCTGTCGCAGGAAGGCACAGCCTGCGTGCCGAGGCGCGCACCGTCAGAGCAGCCGGAGGCAATGCCGCCGGGCTCTCTGGCGCGGGGCGCACCCAAAGTCGCCGATCTTGATCCCGCCGTCGGGCATCACAAAGAGATTGTCTGGCTTGAGGTCAAGGTGGAGGAGCTCTTGCGCGTGTAGCCGCGCAAGCCCGCGCAGCATGCCCTTGGCGTAGTTGCGTGCAGTCTCTGCCTGCATCGGGCCGTGCGTCTCTGCGATGAGGCGGCCAAGCGTCCCCACCCTACAGAGCTCCATCACGATGAAGAAGTGCCCATCGTCCTGCCACGCCCGCTCGTAGTGCACGAGGTTGGGGTGGTGCCCGAGCTGTGCGACGTTCTGCACCTCGCGTAGGTATTTGGCGCGGTCCAGGCGCCCGCGGAAGCGGCGTGTCGACTTCTTGAGCGCAAACTCCTTCCCAGTGCGGTGATGCACGGCCATCCATACCTGCGCAACACCAGCCAAGTGTCACAGACCCTGAGGCCGGAGCGAAGATGGTGCGATCGTGGCGCGTGTGGTCAAGCGGGCTGCCGCGCTCCCCGATAGCGCACGCATGCAGCTTCTGCCTTCCAAGTGCACAGGACGCTGCAGCGCTCGCGCCCTTCTCCTGCGGGGCGCGGGTGTGCCTCGCCGAAGTCTCCACGCCCAAGAAGCTCGCGCAGATGATAGTGCCGGTCGTACAGCAGCATGGACGGCTCGCGCTTAAGGATCATAGGTGTGTAGTCCTGTTACCGCCAGGAGGGCGTATCAGCAGTGGAATGCCCGTGCGGCTGAGGTTAAACAGCGGCTTCAGGATCGCGCCAAGGTATGCGGGGGTCGTTTTCATACCTTGCGGTCGAGAAGTGAGTCCTGGCGCTGGAGCCAGCGGCGGGAGATGCTCTTGGGATCGAGCAGCTCCTTGGCTGGCGTGAACATCGGTGGAGGTGATCCCGGGCACAAGGCCGTTGTTGTCATCGACGATGACGGAGGTGTTACCATATCAAACGCATCCATTCCGCCGCCTTCCTCGTCATCACCCTCAGTCATCATTTCTCCGCGGTGAATCTGAAAGGAGCTGGAAAACCCGACCGTCGTGCCTTGCGCCTCGAGAGCTGCCCGGGCAGGCAGTGGAGATGCGCTCGGCTCTACAACAACGAGTCCAACTGTGAGGTTCTGGAGATCTGCGAGTTCAATTGGCCGCTCTCGCCGGAATCTCGGGTCGGGACTCTCGAGACCGAAGCGCAGCGAGCGCACGTCAAGCGCCCCTGATTCGCCTTCTGCCTCGCCCTGCGGTGTCCGAGCGGGGCTTGCGCACGTCTCCACTGCTTGGTACGGAGGCGTCTCTGCTCGCGGTGTGCTGGGAAGATGTGCGCAGCGGCTGGGTGAGACATCGGCGCCAGTTGGGAAGCGAGGTTCACTGCCAATCTTGATGCGCGTCTTCTCCGCGGACAAGAAGGCCTCCTCCTCGGGCAAGTTCACGGAACCAGCCTTCTCAAATCCTCTGGTCGGCGTGTCTTCGAAGACAAACTGAAAGCTGGAATCCAGCACGGTGCCACCGCGGCGGTTTGGCGACTTGAGACGCTGCGTGTGCCGCGATTTCAGAGAGGGCGGGAACAAGGGGCAGCGCGAGGGAGCGGCGTTTTGCCGAGGGCAAGTTTCACACCTTGTTGGGCAAAGTGTCAGTGCCTGTGGAAGAGTATTCCTCGGCGGCGAGGCCACTTCCCGGGCCGTGCGGCCACATTATGGCTCGAATCCCGTGATGCGGGGCCGAGGAGGCAGCCAGCGGGTCTCCTCGTGAAAAATCAGCAGGAAGCCGTAAATTTGAAAATTGAACAGCTGATATTATATTTTACTACATCGGCTGACTGCTCACCATGATCCACGTCCGTTCAAACTGCGCAACGTGATAAATATAAATATTTATTACACTGTATGCGTGAGCCCGCACCAACGGCCCTTAGTAGTAAAGCTTCTCGGGCAGCCACGCGACCCCGAAGGGACACACGTGGGACCACTTCCACTACTAAAGTAGATTTAGTTGCAAATTCATCGGTAACTTTACGAGTTTAGGGTTTAGGGTTTAGGGTTTAGGGTTTAGGGTTTAGGGTTTAGGGTTTAGGGTTTAGGGTTTAGGGTTTAGGGTTTAGGGTTTAGGGTTT